>JADMIO011204666.1_pt1 | contig 29784 bp, 28 predicted proteins | sample 8958161 | NCBI WGS metagenome assembly JADMIO01 (sample SAMN16585339, study PRJNA669376) | soil metagenome | isolation source: Crop rotation soil | place: USA: Cullars Rotation, Alabama | collected 2011 | reverse complement strand
CGCGACAACTTGTCCACGTGGAATTCTAAGCTTAGGATCCCAATGTGCTGGAAAGGAAATGACCTTCGATGGCCAGCGCATGCACGTTGGCCGCGCCCGTCGTCGTCATCATCCGCCGCTGCACGTCCGAGATGCGGCCGTGCGGAAACAGCACGATGAGATCGACATTGTCGAGGCCTGCAAACGCTTCCACCGCGGCCCCCCCGGTATCGCCGGAGGTCGCGACCACGATGGTGACGCGCTCTCCGCGCTGTGCCAGCACGTGATCCATCAGCCGCGAGATCAGCTGCATCGCCACGTCCTTGAACGCCAAGGTCGGCCCGTGAAACAGCTCCAGCACGAATTGATTGGGGCTGGTCTGGCTCAGCGGCACCACCGCGGGATGACGAAAGGTCGCGTAAGCCTCGTTGGCCATGCGACCGAGATCCGCGTCGGCGATTTCGCCGGCGACGAAGGGGCGGATGACCTCGACCGCGACTTCCCAATACGGCCGGCCGAAAAATCCGGCGATGGTTTGCATATCGAGCTGCGGCCAGGTCTTGGGCACATAGAGGCCGCCGTCGCGGGCAAGCCCGGTCAGCATCACCTCGCAAAATCCCAGTGTGGGGGCCTCACCCCGGGTCGAAATATACTGCGTCAAACCATCCTCCAAAGGCGGTGGTCAAGCCTTTGATATCGATGAATTAGCTGGCGTTGCCGAGGGCAAGGTCGCAAGCGGCTAGCATAAAGCGTTTTGCGAACAAGGGGAATTGCGGTTCTCCTCCGTCAGGACGAGGGCGGCCGCATCCTGCCGCGCCACCACGCTCCAAACGCCACCATGACCGCGCCGGCAAGGCCGAACCAGGTGATCGCATATTGCAGATGATCGTCCTTGAGATGGACCTGAAGCGGCCCGGGTTTCGGGATGCCGCTTTCCGGCACGGGCTGCTCGAGATCGATATAGAACGGGGCAACCTCGCCCCAGCCGAGGCTACGGGCGATGGCCAGATGATCGCGCGCAAACCACAATCGCTTGGCGGGATCATGCCGCGGCGTCAGCACGCCCGCGGGTTCGGCAAAGCGGATGTAGCCGGTCAAGGTGACGGGCGCGCCGGTAACCAGCCGCGCCACCGCGCGATCCTGCTGGCCGCGGTCCTGCATGGTGTTTTGCACGAAGCCGGTGTTGATCACGACAGTCCCGCCGCCAGGCAGCCGCGCCGGCAGCAAGGCCCAGGTTCCAGGACCGGAAATATCATCGCGCAGCGCCGAGCCAGAACTGTAGACCATCGCGTCCGGAGCCTGGACATATGCCGCGGCAAAATGCACGCGGCGAAATTCATCCCGCGCCGGCGTCAGCGTGCTCCACTCTGGGGCCGGAGGCAGCGCTTGCGGCGGGGCGGCCAGGCGCTCGGTGAGCTGCGCGATCAGCGCATGCTTCTCGGCCCGGCGCTGCAATTGCCAGAACCCGAGGCCGATCAGCAGCGCGACAATCAGCAGCGTGAAGATTGCAAGGCCGGCCATGCCGCGCCGCGGTGCCGAAAGCGCGGTCATCGCGGCTCGCGATCGAGCGGCCGGGCTTCGGCGGCCTTGTGATGAAATTGCAGCGCAATCAGCAGCGCCTTCATCGAGCGTAGCGGCAGCAGCGTGACCGCCAGGACGAGCGGCAGCCACAAGGCGGCGTGGAGCCAGAAGGGCGGCTGGTATCTCATCTCGACGATCAGCGCGCTGCCGACGACGATGGCGCCGGCAATCATGATGATGAACACCGCAGGCCCATCGCCGGAATCGATGAAGGCGTAATCAAGCCCGCAGTTGCCGCAAGCCGGCCGCAGGGCCAGAAACCCCGTATAAAGTTGTCCATTCCCGCAACGCGGACATTTGCAGGCAAGCCCGCGCAGCGCGGTTTGCAAGACGGAGGGTAGAGTATCGTATGGCATCCCGTAATCTTTTCTCGTGCCGCGAATTTCTTCACCTCTCCCTTGGGAGAGGTGAAGCGTAGCGCTGCGTCCGGCGCTAAACGAAAAAGGGCGGCCCTGCGGCCGCCCCTTGTAGCACACCGCTGAAACTTCAATGCGCGCCGTGGGCCATGGTTTCGGCGCCATGGCCCCAGACGTAGATGCAGATGAACAGGAACAGCCACACCACGTCGACGAAATGCCAATACCAGGCGGCGAATTCGAAGCCGAGATGCTGGGTCGGGCTGAAATGTCCGGCCAGCGCGCGGAACAGGCAGACGATCAGGAAGATGGTGCCGACCAGCACGTGGAAACCGTGAAAGCCGGTCGCCATGAAGAAGGTCGCGCCATAGATGTTGCCGCCGAAGGAAAACGCGGCGTGGGCGTATTCATAGGCCTGCACGCAGGTGAACGCCGCACCTAACAGGATGGTCAGGATCAGGCCGTATTTCAGGCCCTGGCGGTCATTCTCCAAGAGCGCGTGATGCGCCCAGGTCACGGTGGTGCCGGAGGTCAGCAGCAGCAGCGTATTGAGCAGCGGCAGATGCCAGGGATCAAACGTCTCGATGCCCTTCGGCGGCCAGACCCCGCCGAACAGCGCTTCGCGGGTCGCATGCACCGGGTCTGCGGGAAACAGCGCCGAGTTGAAGAACGCCCAGAACCACGCCACGAAGAACATCACCTCGGAGGCGATGAACAGGATCATGCCGTAGCGGTGGCTGATCTGCACCACGCGGGTGTGGTCGCCCTTGTACTGCGCCTCGCGGATCACATCGGCCCACCAGCTCGCCATGGTGTAGAGCACGCCGATGGTGCCGATGCCGAAGATGATCGGCGCGGCGGCGAACATATGATGCATCCAGGTGATCGCGCCGACCGCCATGATGAAGGCCGACACCGAGCCCACGATCGGCCACGGGCTGGGGTCGACGAGGTGGTAGTCGTGGTGCTTGACTTGCGCCGTAGCCATTGCGGTCTCTCCGTTAGCGGTGCCTATTCGGCACGTCTTGTCTCAAAAATCAAATCCCCTTTGCATCCTTCGATCAAAGGGCTCCCTTGCGCTTGTCCGGCTCGCCAGCCGCCAAAGGCTCAGGTTGGCGCACCGGATAGAATGTATAGGACAGCGTGATGGTGTTCAGGGCGTCATTGTCGCTGTCGGCGGCGAGCTTCGGATCGACATAGAACACCACGGGCATCTCGCGCTTTTCACCTGCCGCCAGGGTCTGGTCGGTGAAGCAGAAGCAATTGATCTTCTGGAAGTAGGCCCCGACCGTCAGCGGCGCCACGTTGTAGGCGGCCTGCCCGGTGGTCGGGCGCGCCGACTGGTTGGTCACGGTGTAATACACGGTGACCACCTCGCCGATCCGCACCTGAATTTCGGTTTGCTCCGGCTCGAACTTCCACGGCAGGCCGCCAGCGACGTTGGAGTCGAAACGCACCGCGATGGTCCGCGCCAGCGGCGCCGCCGCCGGCGCCGCGCTTGCGACCTGGGTGGTGCCGTTGAAGCCGGTGGTGCGGCAGAACCAGTTGTAGAACGGCACCGCCGCATAGGCGGCGCCGATCATCAGCGCCACGAACACGCCGCACAGCGCCGCCACCGCCGCATCGCGGCCAAGTCCTCGACCACGGCCGCGATCCTGTCCGCGGCCGGGCACAACCGTTCGATTATGGTCGGGTTGCGTCACATGGGGCGGTTTTCTCGTCATGCCGTCACGTCACATCGGCCGCACGAGGACGGCCGGCCCCTTGACCATGGTGACCGCAAAAAACAGCACCACCAGCACGCCGAGCGCCAGCGCGATGGCGATCGAGCGCTCGCGACGGCGTTTCTTCTGCGCCTCGGTGAGGACGATACCCTTGGGCTGCTGCCTTTCGTCCATTGCCGCTCATGCGCCCCCTTACCTAGCCAGAGGCACGACGGCGCGGACGACGACTTCGAGCAGCAGCGTCGCGAACAGCGCGAACAGGTAGAAAATCGAAAACGCGAAGAGTTTTCGCGTCGCGCGCGCCGCCGCCACGCCGTGGCGGTGACGATAGACCTTGATGGCGAGCCAGAGCATGCCGGCGCCGAGGATCAGCGAGGCGATGCCGTAGACCGCATCGAAATAGCCGAGCGGCCATGGCGCGAACGCGATGGCGACCAGCAGCACGGTATAGAGCAGGATCTGCAGCCGCGTCGCATCGGGACCTGCGACGACCGGGAGCATCGGCACGCCGGCGCGCGCGTAGTCGTCGTTGCGGAACAGCGCCAGCGCCCAGAAATGCGGCGGCGTCCAGAAGAAGATGATGAGGAAGAGCAGGATCGGCTCGACCGACAGCGAACCGGTCGCCGCCGCCCACGCCACCACCGGCGGCAGCGCGCCGGCGGCGCCGCCGATCACGATGTTCTGCGCGGTCGAGCGCTTGAGCAACATCGTATAGACCACGACGTAAAAGAAGATCGTGAAGGCGAGCAGCGCGCCGGCCAGCCAGTTGACCAGGATACCGAGCGTCATCACCGAGAAGAACGCCAGCGTCATGCCGAACGCCAGCGCTTCCGGCTCGGTGACGCGGCCGCGCGGGATCGGCCGATTCGCAGTGCGTGACATTTTGGCGTCGATGTCGCCTTCGTACCACATGTTCAGCGCGCCGGACGCGCCGGCGCCGACCGCGATGCACAGAATCGAGGTGAAGGCCAGCACGGGATGGACATGACCGGGCGCGATCGTCATTCCGACCAGCGCCGTGAACACCACCAGGGACATCACCCGCGGCTTTAACAGCGCGATGTAATCGGCGACGCCTGCTTCGGAGATGCGGGGCGCGGCGAGATCGATTTGGTGTTCAACGATCGACAATGGTCATCCTCTTGTTGTCATCGCCCGGCTTGACCGGGCGACCCAGTAGTCGCTGGACCGGACGTAACGTACGTAACGCCCGCGTTTACTGGGTCCCCGCATGCGCGGGGACGACGGTCCTTACTGCACCCTCGGCAGCACTTCGAACTGGTGGAACGGCGGCGGCGAGGGCAGCGTCCATTCCAGCGTGGTGGCGCCGGCGCCCCACGGATTGTCCGCCGCCCGCTCCTTCCTGATGAAGGCCTGCGCGACGCCGTAGATGAAGACCAGCACGCCAAGTCCGGACAGATAGGAGCCGAGCGAGGAGACCAGATTCCACCCGGCGAATGCATCGGGATAATCGACATAGCGGCGCGGCATGCCCGACAGGCCGAGGAAATGCTGCGGGAAGAATACCAGGTTGACGCCGATGAAGGTCATCCAGAAGTGCAGCTTGCCGATTGTTTCCGAATACATGTAGCCGGACATTTTCGGGAACCAGTAATACCAGCCGGCGAAGATCGCGAACACCGCGCCGAGCGACAGCACGTAGTGGAAGTGCGCGACCACGTAATAGGTGTCCTGCAGCACGCGATCGACGCCGGCATTCGCCAGCACCACGCCGGTGACGCCGCCGAGCGTGAACAGGAAGATGAAGCCGATCGCCCACAGCATCGGCGTCTTGAACTCGATCGAGCCGCCCCACATGGTGGCGATCCAGGAGAAGATCTTCACCCCCGTGGGCACCGCGATCACCATGGTGGCGGCGACGAAATAGGCCTGCGTCGCCGACGACATGCCCACCGTGTACATGTGGTGCGCCCACACCACGAAGCCGATGCCGCCGATCGCCACCATCGCATACGCCATGCCGAGATAGCCGAACACCGGCTTGCGCGAGAAGGTCGAGACGATCTGGCTGATCATGCCGAAGCCGGGCAGGATCAGGATGTAGACTTCGGGATGGCCGAAGAACCAGAACAGGTGCTGGAACAGCACCGGATCGCCGCCGCCGTCGGCGGCGAAGAACGTGGTGCCGAAATTACGGTCGGTGAGCAGCATGGTGATGGCGCCGGCCAGCACGGGCAGCGACAGCAGCAGCAGGAACACCGTGACCAGGATCGACCACACGAACAGCGGCATCTTGTGCAGCGTCATGCCTGGCGCGCGCATGTTGAAGATGGTGGTGATGAAGTTGATGGCGCCGAGGATCGAGGAGGCGCCGGCCAGATGCAGCGACAGGATCGCGAAATCCACCGCCGGGCCGGGATGGCCCGAGGTCGACAGCGGCGCGTAGATGGTCCAGCCGGCGCCGACGCCGTTGGCGCCGGGCTCGCCCTCCACGAAAGTGGAGAGCAGCAGCAGCGCGAAGGAGGCCGGCAGCAGCCAGAACGAGATGTTGTTCATGCGCGGGAACGCCATGTCGGGCGCCCCGATCATCAGCGGCACGAACCAGTTGCCGAAGCCGCCGATCATCGCCGGCATCACCATGAAGAAGATCATGATCAGCCCGTGCGAGGTGACGAACACATTGTAGGTGTGGGTCTCGTGAAACAGCTGCACGCCGGGATACATCAGCTCGATGCGGATCGCGATCGACATCGCGGCCCCGATGACGCCGGCGACGATCGCAAACACCAGGTACATCGTGCCGATGTCCTTGTGGTTGGTCGAATAGACGAAGCGCCGCCAGCCGGTCGGATGGTCGTGCGCGTGGTCGTCATGCGCGTGGGCGTGAGCGTCGTGAGCCGGTGTTGCGGTGGTTGCCATTTTCAGATCCTAATTGTGCAGTTCTTCGGAACCTTGCGGTCCCCGTCGCCCTTGTCCGTTGCCGCCCGCCCCTGGCGCTACTGCGCCGCCATGCCGGCCGAAGCCACCGAGTTAGCAGGATTGGCCGCATACTTCTTTTTGGCGCCCTCGACCCAGCTGGCGAATTCCTGCTCGTTCACCACCCGCACCGCGATCGGCATGAAGGCGTGATCCTTGCCGCACAGTTCGCTGCACTGGCCGTAGAACATGCCCTCCTTGGTGGCCTTGAACCAGGTCTCGTTGAGCCGGCCCGGCACCGAGTCGATCTTGATGCCGAAGGCCGGCACCGCGAAGGAATGGATCACGTCCGCGCCGGTGGTCTGGATGCGGATGATCTTGTTGACCGGCACCACCATCTCGTTGTCGACGCCGAGCAGCCGCGGCTTCTTGTCCTGCGCCAGCAGCGAATCGAACTCGAACTTGCCGTTATCCGGATAGGCGTAGCTCCAGTACCACTGCTTGCCGGTGGCCTTGATCGTGAGGTCGGCCTTGGGGACGTCGAGCTGCTGAAACAGCAGGCGGAACGAGGGCACCGCGATGCCGACCAGGATCAGGACCGGGATGATGGTCCAGGCCACCTCGATCAGCGTGTTGTGGGTGGTCTTGGAGGGAATCGGGTTGGCCTTGGCGTTGAACTTGACCATGACGACGATCAAGAGCGCCAGCACGAACAGCGTAATGATGGTGATCAGCCAGAACAGGAAATTATGGAACCAGATGATGTTCTCCATCACCGGGGAGGCGGCCTCCTGCAGCGTGTATTCCCAGGCCGCGGGCTGGCCCAATTCGGCGGAGGCCGCCCCGCCGAAAACCAACGCGGCTCCGACAACGGCCCATCCCAGCAACCGGCGGCCCCTTGGGCCCTTCGACATCTTCATGCCGCTCGCGCTCCTTATGATTTTGGTCCCTCAGCATCTCTGCCAACCGGCCGACAATGCTGCACGATCCGCACCCTGACAACGGCTTTGGGAGGCACTTTGCGCAGCACCCGGGCCGGATCGTTAGAACGCGTCGAATTTACGCCTCTCAAACCATAATTCGAAGCCTCTCGCAATGCAGTAGTGAGGCGCGGAGCGATGCATTTAACCCTCCCCCGCAGGCATCGCGCTTTCCCGCTAAATAGCCGCAAACCGGGGATTTTACGGCGGGACGGTGCTTGACAGGGCCATTGTCCGATGTAGGCACTTGAGGAAGCCGCTCCACAGGAACCTGATTCGCCTTAAGCGGCCCGTTCCTGCGCCGGGAGGCGCCTTCAAGGCGCCGTCATTGCCGATCAGTTCAATGTTCGAACCATTGCCAAGCGTTCAGGGCAACTTTTGAGGGATCCGACCCGGATGGGTGTTTCAAGACAGCAGGCAAAATCTCCGATTGTGGCCGCCGCCTTGGCCGCCGCGCTGTTTTTCGGCCTCACCGCCACCGCCGGCGCCCAGGGCGCGGTGCGCTCGGTGCACGGCGACTGGCAGATCCGCTGCGACACCCCCCCGGGCGCGCAAGGCGAGCAATGCGCCCTGATCCAGAGCGTGGTGGCCGAGGACCGCTCCAACGCCGGCCTCACCGTGATCGTGCTGAAAACCGCCGACCAGAAAAGCAAGCTGATGCGCGTGGTCGCCCCCCTCGGCGTGCTGCTGCCGTCCGGGCTGGGACTGAAACTGGACAACCAGGACGTCGGCCGCGCCGGCTTCGTCCGCTGCCTGCCCAACGGCTGCGTCGCCGAAGTGGTGATGGACGACAAGCTGCTTGGGCAGCTGCGCACGGCCAAGACCGCGACGTTCATTATTTTCGAGACGCCGGAAGAGGGGATCGGGTTTCCGCTCAGTCTCAATGGGATCGGCGAGGGGTATGACAAGTTGCCGTGAGGGCAGCTCCTGAGCCACCCGTCATTGCGAGGAGCGCTTGCGACGAAGCAATCCATCTGCACCGAGCACCGTCGCACGCACACATCTCCGTCGTCATTGCCGGGCTTGACCCGGCAATCCATCTTTTTCAAAGAACTCTTGCGAAGATCGATGGATACGCGGGTCAAGCCCGCCTATGACGAGATCTGTGCATCCCCAAAGACCGCGCACGATGGCGGCATGGATTGCTTCGCTTCGCTCGCAATGACGGAGAAGCAAAGCCTGAAGCTGAGATTTTGGTCGAACAGCAGCTTCATGTCGAAGCGGTGACCGATCGCCTTTCACGGTCTGCGGCCCAAGCAAGGCATGCCCGAATGTCATCCTCGGTCAATTCAGGGAAATCGCCCAGGATTTCCTCGTGGGTCTGGCCAGCCGCCAGCAAGCCGAGCACATCGGCGACCGCGATCCGCATGTGCCGGATGGACGGGCGACCGCCGCGCTTGCCTGGATCGATGGTGATGATGTGCTGGTAATCCATCACGGCAATGTAGCATCAATTTGTGCTCTGGCGCTGCAGCATTCTTAGGTCGTCTCAGGCCATGGCGCCCTGCTCCACAGCGGGCCGGAAAGGGGGCCCCGCCGGCTTTGTCCGCTGCCTGCCCAACGGCTGCGTCGCCGAAGTCGTGATGGACGACAAGTGCTCGGCAGCGGTCGGCGGTGAAGACGACGACGTTCATTTTCGAGACGCCGGAAGAGGGGATCGGGTTTCCGCTCAGTCTGAACGGGATTGGGGAGAGGTATGACAAGCTGCCGTGAGCGATTTTTGATCGTCAATCTAAGAACAGCTAGGGCTTGAGCCCGTACATTCTACGCAACGCCTTTAGTTGCTGCGTGTAGCCGAGTCCTTTAAGGGCGCCGGCAAGATTGCTGGCGGCTGTGTGGGTCCTTTCGTGAGCGGACCCGAACGTCTTTTCAAAGATAGCAAGCGCCCTGTCCAAATATTGGCGCGCCATCAGAAACTTGCGCTGCAATAAAAGCAAATGTCCCAAATTATTTAGGCTTATTGCCGTGTCTGGATGATCAGGGCCAAGCGCCTTCTCCAAGATCGCCAACGAACGCTCGTAGCACGCCCGCGCCGCCGCAAAGTCGCCCTTGGATTGCAGTACACTACCTAGACCGACGAGACTACCGGCCGTATCGGGATGATCTGGACGAAGCCCGGTTTCCCGGATTGCCAGCGCGCGTTCATAATGCTGCCGCGCTCCCGCGAGGTCGCCCTGCATCTCCAGAAGAGCGCCAAGGTTGTACAAGCTACCTGCTGTGTCCGGATGTTCGGAGCCAAACACCCGTTGACGGATCGCCAGTGCACGCTCGTAATAAGGCCGTGTTGCCGCCAGATCGCCCCTTGCCCGCAGCAAAGCGCCCAGATTGTTGACACTTATGGCCGTTTCCGGATGATCGGGTCCAAGCACTTTCTCACGGATTGCCAACGCGCGTTCGTAATAACGTCGCGCCATCGCGAAGTCGCCCTGCATACGCAAAAGATAGCCTAAATTATTTAGGGTCCTGGCGGTGTCCGGATGATCAGGATCGAGCGCTTTTTCGTCCAGAGTTAGCGCGCGCTCAAGGAGCTGCTGGGCAGCTCCGTAGGTGGCGAGCGCTCCGACCCGGTAACAAGCTAGGCCATTGAGTACAGAGGCGGCGTCAGCTTCAGCTCCATCCTCAGTGTCGCAATCGGCCGCGACGAGGGCCATGGCAAGCGGATCGAGCCTACGAGCGCGCGGCCAAGCCTTTGGGTTATTGTGCAAGCTATCTGGATAAAACACCGCCATCGCCGCGATCAGTTCGCGCCGAGCAGCCTCTGTCGCTCGGCCGTTTCTTCGCGCGGCCGCGACCTCGCGGACGAGACGATGCAACCGGATGCAATCCGTAAGTAACGCGGGATCGCGTTCGTCGGGTACGGGATCGCGATCAACCAGGGCGAAAGCGCGCAGTGCCGCCACTGCCTCGTCGAGGCCGTCATCGTTGAGCAGGGAAGCGAATGGTTTCCCAAATTTGTGGAGCGCTTCCGAAAACAGATAAAGTGGGATCGGCTCTGCCGCCAGCAGCGCAGCATACACGATCAGCGACTCAGCTGCCGGATGTAGCTTCGCGGCTTCGTCGATCCCCAGCGCGAATGTCTTGGCTACTGTCATACGATCGTGGTAGTCGGCCGGCGCGTCTTTTTCCGCGTCGAGGAGCTTTGCAGGCGCGGCGTTGAATCGGCCCAGATACTCTCCGAATGATATGCCGATGCGGTCGCAATAAGCTGCGGCCTGTTCGTGCGCGAGCGGCAGGCCGCCTAGCGCTTCCGACAGCGTCAGGGCCGAAGCCCGTTCGTGATCCCTTCCCGTTCTTGCCGTCAGATAGTCGGCTCCGACCTCCTTTGGCCAAACCTCGATCTCGACCGGGGCAGCGACGCCTCCCCAATCTGGCGCATTCGATGTGACTATCGCGTGCGCCGCACCGGCGCGCGGCATGTATGGCCGAATTTCGCTCGCGTTCCTGGCATTGTCATAAACCAGAAGAATGCCTTTGCCATTCTCGCGCAGCCGTTCCATGACAACGGCAATCGCCGGTTCCTCCTTTTCATCCGCCGCGACCCAATCGAGCCGAACTCCAAGGCCTACGAGGTCGGCACGCATTGTCGATGCGGTCTCGGCTCTGATCCACCATGTGGCGCGATAATCGCTCGCGTGCCGTTCAGCATACGCCACCGCCAACGTAGTCTTGCCGACGCCGCGGAGCCCGTGCAGCGCCGTGATAGCGACACGGCCCTCATTGCGCACGAGCGCCTCATCAATAGCCGTGAGATCCTCATCGCGGCCTAAAAAATGCAAAGGTACCGCGATCGGAATATTCGAAATTGCAGTGCGCTTTTCAGAGGCAACCTTTCCGGGAAAGGCAGCAGGGGGCGCGGGCGGTGAAGTGATACCGAGCGGCTCACTCCTTTTCGACCCGCCAGGGAAAGGTACTATCCCCGTTGGCTTTGCCGCAGGCTTTAGAAATTCCTCCAGCCTAACGCGGGATTCGGCTTCGGCAATTCCATGCAAATCGCAACGCTTGAGCGGCGCAAATAGCGGAGGAGCTTCACACAATTCGACGAACACAGGGAGTAGAAAATTCGGCCGCTTCGAAACAGCGGCCCACTGGGCGCCGTGGCGTTCCAATGCGGAATATGGTTGCTGCAAATATCGTCTACTCACCACACACAAAACCTGGTCGGCCTTGTCAGAACGCTCGTCTATCCAGGCCATGATGTTGCCACCACCGGAAATCTCCCAGTCATGCAAATGCGCCGTATGGCCCAGCGTCTCAAGCTGCTGCCCGATCCATTCCGCCCAAGGCCGATCGCTCGACGTATAACTGACAAAAATATCCGCCACGCCCGCCTCAATGCCGTTGGGCCTCCATAGCCCCTCGCAACCCCGCCCCCAAAATACTATCTTCACCCCACCCCCGCACGCAACGGAACCCGCCTGATGCCCCCCACAACCTCCCTGCTCGACCGCGCGAGTCTCGACCGCGATGCCGTTCGTCACGAGATCGCCCGCGGCCTGTCCGGCGCCGACGACGGCGAGCTGTTCCTGGAATACGCCCAGACCGAAGCGTTGATGTTCGACAACGGGCGCCTCAAGCAGGCGACCTACGACACGTCCCAAGGGTTCGGCCTGCGCGCGGTGAAGGACGACGCGGTCGGTTATGCGCATTCCTCCGACGTGTCGCTGCCCGCGCTGATCCGCGCGGCGGACGCGGTCGCGGCGGTGCGCGGCGGCTACAGCGGCTCGTTTGCCGCCGCGCCCGCGCATACCAATGTGCGGCTCTATGGCGACGACAACCCGCTCGACGCGCCAAGCTTCGAGGCCAAGGTAAAACTGCTCGCGGAGATCGACGCCTATGTCCGGGACAAGGACCCGCGGGTGCGGCAGGTCTCGGTCAGCGTCGCGGCGACCTGGCAGATGGTGGAAATCCTGCGGCCCGACGGCGAAAGCTATCGCGATATCCGACCGCTGGTGCGGCTCAATGTGTCGGTGGTAGCGGGCCAAGGCGACCGCCAGGAGAGCGGCTCCAAGGGTTATGGCGGGCGCGAGCCCTACGCGCGCTTCATCGAGACCAAGGCCTGGCGCGAGGCCGCCGATGGCGCCATTCGCGAGGCGATGGTCAATTTGGAATCAGTGCCGGCGCCGGCCGGCGAAATGGACGTGGTGCTCGGACCCGGCTGGCCCGGCGTGATGCTGCACGAGGCGGTCGGCCATGGCCTGGAGGGCGATTTCAACCGCAAGCAGACCTCCGCGTTCGCGGGGTTGATGGGCCAGCAGGTCGCCGCCAAAGGCGTCACCGTGGTGGATGACGGCACCATCGCCGCGCGGCGCGGCTCGCTGTCGATCGACGACGAGGGCACGCCGACCAACCGCACGGTGCTGATCGAGGACGGCATTTTGGTCGGCTACATGCAGGATCGCCAGAATGCGCGGCTGATGAACATGAAGCCGACCGGCAACGGCCGCCGCCAGAGTCACGCCCATGTGCCGATGCCGCGCATGACCAACACCTACATGCTGGCGGGCCCGCACGATCCGGCGGAAATTCTAAGCTCTGTGAAAAACGGAATCTTCGCCGCCAATTTCGGCGGCGGCCAGGTCGACATCACGTCCGGAAAATACGTGTTCCAGTGCACCGAGGCGTATAAGATCGAAAACGGCAAGATCGGCGCGCCGCTCAAGGGCGCCATGCTGATCGGCAACGGGCCGACCGACCTGCACCGCATCACCATGATCGGCAATGATCTTGCGCTCGATTCCGGCATCGGCACCTGCGGCAAGAACGGCCAGGGCGTGCCGGTCGGCGTCGGCCAGCCGACCTTGCGCATGGAACGGATTACGGTGGGAGGCACGGGCTAAATGAGCACACCGGCGACACCGCAAGTCTCGACACCGCGGCGCTGGGCCGGCCAGATCGCCCAGATCGCCGCGATCGTGGGAATCGTTTTTCTCGGCAAGGGCGCGCTGGCCGAACCGTTCTACGTGCCGTCGGGGTCGATGGAGCCGACGCTTTTGATCGGCGACGCGCTGCTGGCGTCGAAATATCCCTATGGCTACGGCGCGGCATCGCTGCCGATCCATATTGCCCTCCCCGAAACCGGCAGACTGTTTGGCGCCTTACCCAAACGCGGCGATGTCGTGGTGTTCCGCTGGCCCGGCGACCGCTCGCAGGCCTGGGTGAAACGCGTGGTCGGATTGCCGGGAGACCGCATCCAGATGCGGCGCGGCACGCTTTATATCAACGGGCAGGCGGCCGCGCTCAAGCCCGACGGCATCGGCGTTTCGGAGGACGAGAACGGCAAAGGCGAGCCGGCGCGCCGCTATGTCGAGACGCTGCCGGGCGGCGTGTCGCACACCATTTTCAAGACGGCCGAGCGCGGCCCGCTCGACGACACCGCGGAGGTGACGGTGCCGAAGGACCGCCTGTTCGTGATGGGCGACAACCGCGACAACTCCGCCGACAGCCGCGTGCCGGTCGCCGAGGGCGGCGTCGGGCTGCTCCCGGCGGACGATCTGGTCGGCCGCGTCGACGCCATCGTCGGCTCCTGGGATTTCGCCACCAAGAGCCGGCCGGTATGGACCTGGCTGTCAGGTTTCCGCGTCGCGCGATTTTTCACTGGCGTGCACTAGACTTTGACTGAACCGTCTTTCGGGGCGCGCTTCTTCGCGCGAGCCCGGAATCCATAACCACGATCGGCGGTTATGGATTCCGGGCCTGCGCCTAAGAAGGTGCATCCCGCCTGACGGAAATCCACGATGATGGTGGCACGTTTGACCACCGATGTATCGACCATGAACACGAGCGACTTTCTCGCTGCGGCAATGCGCAATCCGGTCAATCAGGCCATTGCCGAGGAATTATTCCGAACCGCATTGCCGGATGCATGGATCGTTTCCGGATGCCTGGTGCAAACCGTATGGAACGTGCTGACGGCGCGCCCGGCCGATTACGGCATCGACGACTACGATGTTTTCTATTTCGATCCCGACACGTCCTGGCAGGCCGAGGATGCCGTGATCGCCAGGCTGCGGAACAACCTGGCAGCGCATGGGGCGAAGATCGAGGTGCGGAACCAGGCGCGCGTCCATCTCTGGTATCCGCAGAAGCACGCCCTGCCTTACCCCGCGCTGCAATCGTCGAGAGAGGGCATCGACCGCTTCCTGACCAAAAATTCCCGCGTCGGAATTCGCCGCACCGAAGGCGGCTACGACGTCTATGCACCGGGCGGTCTTGACGATATAGCCGGCATGATCGTCCGGCCCAATCCCGGACCGAATTTTTCCGCGCAAGGTTACGTTGCGAAGACGGCGCGATGGAAAAAGATGTGGCCGGAAATCACGGTTCTGCCGTCCGATACGCGCTGATTGCGCAGAGCAGGTGAACAGGAATGATCACCCGGACCGTCATTCCGGGGCGCGCCTCTTCGGCGCAGGCCCGGAATGACGGTGGTTGAACGGTGACACGCGTTCCGGTCGTTCTGCGCCGGCGGACTCCCTCCACGCCTACCGCACCACGCCCGAGATGAATCCCGGCTTGCGCCGCGGCGGCTTGATGTCTTTTTTCAGGTAGCAATGCGCGTCCCTGCCGACATAGCCGGGCCTCGCATAGGTCCAGGCCCGGCATTTGTTGTCGGCGGTACAGGCGGCCTTGCAGGCCAGCTCCCCCTCATCGCCTTCCACGTTGAAATTGCGATAGTCGCCGCCGAACCGGTCGATCGAGGATTCGATCGGGCCGATCGGCTGCTCGACCACGCCGGCGCCGCGAACGCCGGAGACGCAGCAATTGTTCTGGCTGCGCGCCGGGACATTGCTCTTGAGCCAACACACCGCGCCGCCGCCGGCGTCGGTCGGATAGTTGAAGCTCCAGGCATGGCAACGCCGGTCGCGCTCGCAGGTGAGCGCGCAATCGGCCGGATCGCCGGAAGCGACGCGGGAACTGGTATAATCGCCGCCGGGCCGGTCGAAATTGGCCTGCGCTTGCGCCTCGTGCGCGGCTGTGACATTCGCGCCAGTCAGGAGCGCCAGCAAACACGCCTTGAGCAGGCGGGTTCTCCACATACGCAATTGCTTCCGGTCAGGATGTGGTTGTTCGGGCCGCCATTTGACGGCGGCGTTTCTGTACGCCAGATGAACGGCACCCCGTTCCTGAAGGTTCCTGCCGCGCCGCTGGGATTATAGGCCAGATAACGGAATATTGACCGATGGTTTATTCAGCAGCGCCCGTCCAACTACTCCGCCGCCTGCAACCCGGCAGGCGCCTTCCGCGGCGCGATCCAGAATGCGGCGGGACGCTCGAACAGGAAGCTTGCCCGCGTGCCGCGGGACACCCACCAGATCGCCAGCGCGCCGGCGATGCCGGCGATGGTGACGACCAGTGAAATGATCCCGATGTCCGCGATCAAGGCGGACTTCAGCAGCAGCGTCCGCGTCGCTGCCATCGGCAGGAAGAACGCCAGATAGATGACAATGGAATGCTCGCCGCAATAGCGCAGTGAATCCAGCCAGCGCGCCCGGGCCAGCAGGGTGCCGATGACGACGATGGCGCCGGCGCCGGCCAGGCCCAGCGCCAATGAGACCATCGGCCACTCGCTGAAGCCGCCAAACACCAGGCCGCCGTTGACCAGCCCCCAGATGGCAAGCCCGCCGAGCGCCAGCGCCGGCTGCCTGCGCGCGCGCTCCGAAAGCGCGAATACGTAAGCGGCGAGCACATATCCGGAATAGAAATAGACAAAGCGGGCGCAAAATTCGTCGACCACGGTCCAGCCGGTCGCGACATGCAGCATCTCCAGCGCGGCGGCCGTCGCAAACAGCGCCGGCGCAGGCAGGCGGCGCAACAGCTTGGTGACGACGAAGAATACCGGCAGCAGATAGATGAACCACAACGTGCCGAACGGCTCGATGAAGGATTCCAGATACAGCGTCCCGACATGGCTCCAGGTCGATTCGGCGGCGAATGACGGCGCCTTGAAGCCGAACTGGATCGTCACCCACAACACGTAAAAGTAGGCGAAGTGCACCACCTTGCGATCGAGATAGGTGCGCCAGTCGCGCTCGATGACGACCGACAGGAACAATCCGGAGATCAGAAAAAAGTCCGGCATCCGGAATGGTTTTGCGAACGCCACCAACGCATGCATGAAGCCGCTGTGGCCGGCGGCGGCCTCGACGCCCAGCACCGAATGCATCATCACCACCATGACGATGCAGATGCCTTTGGCGTAGTCGACCCAGTCGATCCGCGGCGCCGATCGTCCGGCGCGGGGAAATGTGCCGTTTGCGGTCATCGGTGTGTCTTTTCGGCGCGGCATAGGCCCATCATCGGCAGAATCGGTTTCATTCTCCTTTATTCATTCAAACGCTGTGCCGGTTTGTGCGCGGCGGTCCTTTCCAGTTTCCCCTTCGGACTAAAATGCTCTAAGACGCGCGCACGACCGCATCCCCAGCGTTAACCATCACCGACAGGCTGTTTCATGCGAATCGCCATGATTGGCACGGGCTATGTAGGGCTGGTATCCGGCGCCTGCTTCGCCGACTTCGGTCACCAGGTCATCTGCGTCGACAAGGATGGCGAAAAGATCGCAAGTCTGCGCCGCGGCGAGATTCCGATTTTCGAACCCGGCCTCGAGGCCCTGGTCGCTTCCAATGCCAAAGCCGGGCGGCTGGACTTTGCGACCGACCTTGCCGCGCCGGTCGCCGGCGCCGACGCGGTATTCATCGCGGTCGGCACCCCGTCACGCCGCGGCGACGGCCATGCCGATTTGAGCTATGTCTACGCCGCGGCGCGCGAAATCGCCGCGGCGCTGCAGGATTTTACGGTGGTGATCACCAAATCCACGGTGCCGGTCGGCACCGGCGACGAGGTGGAGCGGCTGATCCGCGAGGCCAATCCGTCGGCCGAATTCGTGGTGGCTTCGAATCCGGAATTCTTGCGCGAGGGCGCGGCGATCCGCGACTTCAAATTTCCCGACCGCATCGTGGTCGGCACCTCGGACGAGCGCGCCCGCAAGGTGATCGGCGACATCTACCGGCCGCTCTATCTGAACCAGGCGCCGCTGATGTACACCGCGCGCCGCACCGCCGAACTGATCAAATACGCATCCAACGCATTTCTGGCGACCAAGATCACCTTCATCAACGAGATCGCCGACCTTGCGGAGAAGGTCGGCGCCGACGTGCAGGAGGTCGCGCGCGGCATCGGATTGGACAATCGCATCGGCTCGAAATTCCTGCACGCCGGACCGGGATTCGGAGGCTCGTGCTTCCCCAAGGACACCCGCGCGCTGGTGAAGACGGCGCTCGATCACGACGTGCCGCTGCGCATCGTAGAGGCGGTGCTGGCGGTGAACGACAATCGCAAGCGCGCGATGGCGCGCAAGGTTTTGAACGCGGTCGGCGGCGCGTTGCGCGGCAGGATCGTCGCCGTGCTCGGCCTCACCTTCAAGCCCGACACCGACGACATGCGCGAGTCACCGTCGATTCCCCTGGTGAGGGGATTATTGGACATGGGCGCGATCGTGCGGGCCCATGATCCGGTGGGCATCGAGCAGGCGCGCCGCGAATTGCCCGACATCGACTACTGCGACGACGCCTATGCCTGCGTGCGCGGCGCCGACGCGATGGTGGTGGTGACCGAGTGGGTCCACTACCGCACGCTCGATCTGGCGCGGCTGAAGCGCGAGATGGCGCGGCCCGTGGTGGTCGACCTGCGCAACATCTACCGCCCCGAGGAAATGGCGGCGCTGGGCTTTGTGTATGAGAGCGTGGGGCGTGCGGCCGAGCCGCACTAACCGTCATTGCGAGCGAAGCGAAGCAATCCATCCTAGACCAGGCTGAGAAATGGATTGCTTCGTCGCAAGGGTTCCTCGCAATGACGGCAACTGCGAATTTCTTCCGCTCAGCGGCCTTAGGTGATGACAAATCGAAATGTTGACCCGTTTCGCCACCCCCCTCCCGATCGACGCGGTGCTCGACGAGCTGTCGCGCGCGCTCGCGCAAAACAACGCCGCCGTGCTGGTGGCGCCGCCGGGCGCGGGCAAGACCACGCGGGTGCCGCTGGCGCTGCTCGACCAAGCGTGGACCGCCAATAAAAAGATCATCGTGCTGGAGCCGCGGCGAATCGCGGCGCGTGCCAGCGCCGAGCGGATGGCGCATACGCTTGGCGAACGTGTGGGCGATACGGTCGGCTACCGCGTCCGGTTCGGATCGAAGGTGTCACGCGCGACCCGCATCGAAGTCGTCACCGAAGGGATTTTCTCGCGGCAGATCCTCGACGATCCGGAACTGACGGGGATCGCGGCGGTGCTGTTCGACGAGTTTCACGAGCGCTCGCTGGATGCCGATCTCGGCCTCGCGCTGGCGCGCGACGCCCAGACCGGGCTGCGCGAGGATTTGCGCATCCTGGTGATGTCGGCGACATTGGACGGCGCGCGCGTTGCGAAGCTGCTGGGCAACGCCCCAGTGATCGCCAGCGAAGGCCGCGCCTTTCCGGTCGAAACGCGTTATCTCGGCCGCAAGCCGGATGTTCAACTCGAGCGGCAGATGGCGGACGCGATCGGAGCAGCGCTGCGCGCCGATCCGGGTTCCGTGCTGGCCTTTCTGCCCGGCGCCGCGGAGATCCGCCGTACCCAGACATTTCTTCAGGAGCGCATCCACGATGCCGGCATCGAGGTCGTGCCCCTGTTCGGCGCGCTCGACGCCGCCGTGCAAGACCGCGCCATTCAGCCTGCGCGCGAGGGCGGGCGCAAGGTGGTGCTGGCGACCTCGATCGCGGAGACCTCGCTGACCATCGAAGGCGTGCGCATCGTCGTCGATTCCGGGCTCGCCCGCGTGCCGCGCTACGAGCCCGATATCGGCCTGACGCGGCTGGAAACGGTGCGCGCCTCGCGTGCCGCCGTCGATCAGCGCCGCGGCCGCGCCGGCCGCACCGGGCCGGGGCTCTGTTACCGGCTGTGGGATGAGCCGCAGACCGCGTCGCTGCCCCTCTACACGGAGCCGGAAATTCTCAGCGCCGACCTGTCCTCGCTGGTGCTCGATCTGGCGCAATGGGGCGTCAGCGATCCGGCCGCGCTGGCGTTGCTGGATTCTCCGCCTGCCCCGGCATTGAACGAAGCCCGCGCCCTGCTGCGCGAGCTCGGCGCGCTGGATGGCGATGGCCGGATCACCGCGGAAGGCAAGAGCCTGCGCACCCTGGCGCTGCCGCCCCGCCTGGCGCGCATGATCGTGGATTCGCATCGGCTCGGCGCCGGGCTGGAGGCCGCTTATATCGCAGCCGTCCTGACCGAGCGCGGCCTCGGCGGCGACAGCGTCGACCTCGATACGCGGCTCGATCAATTTCGCCGCGACCGTTTGCAGCGCGCCGCAGGCGCACGCAGCCTCGCGCAGCGCTGGGCGGCGCAAGTCGCCGCCACGGAAGCGGCGTCTTCTTTAAACGAGATGCCCTCCACCGGGGTGATGCTGGCCCTTGCGTTTCCCGACCGCATCGCGCGCAATCGGGGCAACGGAACGTTTGTGCTGGCCAATGGCCGCGGCGCGGCCATCGATCAGGCCTCGGCGCTGGCCCGCGCGCCATACATCGCGGTCGCCGAACTGACCGGAACGGCGGCCAGCGGGCGCATCCTGCTGGCGGCACCCATCGCGCGGGACGACGTCGAAATGCGTTTCGCCAGTCAGATCGAAAACGCCGACGAGATCAGCTTCGATCGAAACGCGATGGCGCTGCGGGCGCGGCGCAAGCGGACCCTGCACGCGATCACGCTGTCGGAAGCCCCTTTGATGGTGTCGCCGTCGGCGGAAACCGCGCGCTTGCTGGCCGACGGGCTGATCGGCGCGGGTCTCGACCGGTTGCCCTGGTCGAAACCGCTGCAGCAATGGCGCGGCCGCGTGATGTTTTTGCGCAAGACGGAAGGCGAGCCCTGGCCCGACCTGTCCGATCAGGCGCTTGTGGCGCAACGCGAAACATGGCTGACGCCGGCGCTGTCCGACAAGACCTCGCTGAAGGGTTTTTCCTCCGCCGAGCTGTCGGACGCGCTGATGGCGCTGCTGCCATGGGAGTTGCGGGCACGGCTGGAGCGTGAAGCGCCGACGCATTTCGAGGCGCCGACCGGCACCAGGCTTGCCATCGACTATGAGGCCGAACAGGGACCGACCATCGCGGTGCGCCTGCAGGAATTGTTCGGGCTGGACAGCCATCCGTCCGTTGCCAATGGCGCGGTGCCGCTGGTGCTCGAATTGCTGTCCCCGGCGCACCGGCCGGTGCAGGTGACGCGCGACCTGCCTGGTTTCTGGCGCGGCAGCTATGCGGCGGTGCGCGCCGACCTCCGCGGCCGCTATCCGAGGCACCCCTGGCCGGAAGATCCGGCGAGCGCGCTGCCGACGCGGCGGGTGAAGCCGAGGGGGACGTAACACTTGTCCCGGGCGCGATGCGGCATTCTTCATGCCGCTTCGCAGAACCGGGAACCCGGTTTCTAGCGACTTGCCAGCAAGTAACCGGGACCCCGGCTCCTGCAACGGATCAGGCCGTGAAGAACGGCCTGCTGTGCTGCGTCCGGGGCACGAAATCGCATTAACCCTTTACTCATCCTTTTCCTCAAAACAGAACCCGTTCCTGGCCGCCGTTAGCAGCGATCTGCCGGCCAATGTGGTGAGATCGCAGCTCTTCGAGTGAGGTTGCGTGATGCGTAACGTCCTGATTTTCGCGGCCCTGATGGTCGCTGCCGGCACCTATATGGCGCAGACCGCCGACCGGATGACCGCGGCGCCGGCGCTCGCCAAAACCACGTCCGGCAAAGCCGCGCCCGACGTCTCGCCGGCCGACATGCGCACCCTCAGCATCCCGCGCGACGCCCGCGGCCATTTCCAGGCCGAGGGCCGCATCGACGGCCAGCGCATCGACTTCATGGTGGATACCGGCGCCTCGTTCGTCGCGCTGAACGAGAAATCCGCCGCGCGGTTCGGCCTGCGTCCCCAGCGCGGCGAGTATAACGTGAACGTCGCGACCGCCAACGGCACCGTCAAGGTGGCTCTCACGCGGCTGGCGATGGTCGAACTCGGCGGCTTGAAGGTGCGCGACGTGGAAGCCATGGTGCTGCCTGACGAGGCGCTCTCGGAAAACCTGCTCGGCCTGTCGTTCCTGTCGAAGCTGAAACGCTTCGAATACGCCGGCGGCAAAATGGTGCTCGAGCAGTAGCATGTCGTCCCCGCGAAGGCGGGGACCGATACCCGCCTGGCTAATTAGGCGGGCGGGATCAGCAAGTCGCAAACGGCCTGCGAAATCATAATCATCAGCGGTTATCGGGTCGCCGCCTCCGCGAGGACGACGCGCGATGTTACTTCCTCGCCCCTTCCGCTCCGCCTGCGCATTCGCTAAGGCTGCGCCAAAGCGTTTCACTCAAGGCCTTCGAATGTTTCCCAAACCACAGCCCGTCCTGGCGCCCAACAGCTACGCCTACGAATCCGAGCCGATGGTGAAGGCGACCGGCTTTCGCGAATACGACGCGCGCTGGCTGTTCGGCCAGGAAATCAACCTGATGGGAGTTCAGGCGCTGGGAATGGGGCTGGGCGCCCTGATCGCCGAGCTCGGGCAGCGCCAGGAGATCGTCACCGGCCACGATTTCCGCAGCTATTCAGCGGCGATCAAACACGCGCTGATCGGCGGGCTGCTGGCATCGGGGTGCAAGGTGCACGATATCGGACTTGCGGTGACGCCGATGTCCTATTTCGCCCAGTTCGATCTTGATGTTCCCTGCGTTGCGATGGTGACCGCCTCGCACAACGACAATGGCTGGACCGGGGTGAAGATGGGCGCCAACCGTCCGCTGACGTTCGGGCCGGACGAGATGGCGCGTCTGAAAGAGATCGTGCTGTCCGCAGGCTTCAGGAACAGGGCCGGCGGCTGCTACGTGTTTCACGAAAACTTTCGGGCACGTTATATCGCCGACCTCACCCGAAATCGCGCCCTCAAGCGCAAGCTCAAAGTGGTGGTCGCGTGCGGCAACGGCACGGCGGGCGCGTTCGCGCCGGAGGTGATGCAGGCCATCGGCTGCGACGTGGTCCCGCTGGACACCGAGCTCGATTACAATTTTCCGAAATACAATCCGAACCCCGAAGACATGGCGATGCTGCACGCGATCCGCGACGCCGTGCTGGCGCACGGCGCGGATCTGGGCCTCGGGTTCGACGGCGACGGCGACCGTTGCGGTGTCGTCGACAATACTGGCGAGGAGATATTCGCCGACAAGGTGGGCGTCATGCTGGCGCGCGACATCTCCGCGATCCACAAGGACGCGCAGTTCGTGGTCGACGTGAAGTCGACCGGATTGTTCGTCACCGACCCTGTGCTGCAGAAACAGGGCGCCAAAACAACCTACTGGAAGACCGGCCATTCCTACATGAAACGGCGCACCAACGAACTCGGCGCCCTGGCGGGATTCGAGAAATCGGGCCATTTCTTCTTCAACACGCCGCTCGGCCGGGGCTATGACGACGGCTTGATCTCCGCGATCGCGATCTGCGAGATGCTCGACCGAGCACCCGGCAAGGCGATGGCGGATCTGAAAAACGAGCTGCCGAAAACCTGGTCGTCGCCGACCATGTCACCGCATTGTCCCGACGAGGCCAAATACGGCGTCGCCGACCGCGTGGTGAAGCATTTCGAGGCGCTGCAGCAAAAAGGCGGAAATGTCGCGGGCCAGCCGATCCGTGATCTCGTCACCGTCAACGGCGTGCGCGTCACCGTCGCGGACGGCAGCTGGGGCCTGGTGCGGGCGTCATCCAACAAGCCCGAACTGGTGGTGGTGGTGGAGAGCCCGGTTTCCGAACAACGCATGCGCGACATGTTCGAAGCGCTGGACGAGGTGCTGCGGACTCACGCGGAGGTTGGGGAGTACAATCAGAAGATCTGACGTGGAAACTCGCTGTGACTTCCCCTCCGTCATTGCGAGGAGCGCTTGCGACGAAGCAATCCAATGCTGCACGACAAATGCGGCGATGGATTGCTTCGCTTTGGCTCGCAATGACGGAAGGACCGTGGTCGCCCGGTCAAGCCGGGCGATGACAACCTTGCCCTACCCCGCCCCCACCGCCGGAATCGGCAGCGCCGTCACCGACTTGATCTTTTCCATCGCAAAACGTGAGGTGACGTTCTTCAAGCTCACCGCGCCGATCAGTTTCTTGTAAAACACATCGTAGCTCTGCATGTCGGCCACGACGACGCGCAGCATGTAGTCGACGTCGCCCGCCATGCGGTAGAATTCCATCACCTCCGGCATCGCGCTGACGGCCTCGGCGAATTTCTTCAGCCAGCCCTCGGAATGGTCGTTGCTCTCTACAGACACGAACACCGAAATGCCCAAGCCGATCTTGTTCTGATCGACCAGCGCCACCCGGCGCAGGATGACCCCGTCGGCCTCCAGCCGCTGAATGCGCTTCCAGCAGGGCGTCGAGGACAGCCCGACCCGGTCCCCGATTTCGGCGACCGACAGCGAGGCATCCTCCTGCAGCACGGTCAGAATCTTGCGGTCGATGGCGTCGAGGCGCCGGCTGGGCTCCAGGACCTGAACGGCGAGATCGGTCATGAGAAGAACTTTGTTCCATTTATGAGGCTGCCATACCTCATATATAGAAAATCCTTCTATATCAAGTCCATTTATGCGCCGTCTGCGCCTCGCAGACCGCCGCCTCGCCACTCAAAAGCGCTTCGACTTCAGCGCGCTGCGGACAGGCGAAGGCGCCGCCGAACCTGGTGCATTTCAGCGCCGCTGCCGCCGAGGCAAAGCAGAGCGCATCCGGGACGGTCTGGTTTTCGGTGATCGCCAGCGCGAACGCACCGTGAAAAATGTCGCCGGCGCCGAGGGTGTCGACCGTGTGCACGGGGAAAGCGGGGGTTTCCTGCAGCGTGCCGCGCTCGTCGAGCCAGATGGTGCCCCGCGGCCCGCGCGTGCCGGCGAGGAACGAGGGCGTCAGCTTGGAGATCTTCACCAGCGCCTCGGCGTCGTCGGCGCACCCGGCGGTGGCCTGCAAGGCTTCGCTGGAAAAAATCAGATGCGACGAGACCGTCAGCAGGCCCTCGCGCATCGACATGGCGCGATCGACGTCGACGACGACCGGGATGCCTTGCTTGCGCGCCTCGGCGCAAAGATCGGTGCAGAATTCGGCGCAGCGGTTTTCCACCAAAACCGCATTGCAGTCCCGCAGCAGCGTGTCGGCCTTGGGCAGCCGCACCTTCCATAATTGCGGATCGCGAAAGGTGACGATGGTGCGCTCGCCGCCCGGGTCCATCATGATGCCGGAAATCGGCGTCACCAGCCCCGCCATCGGTACCAGATGTTGGGTATCGATCCCCTCATGCGCCAGCTTTTCGAAAATATACTTGGCCGCGGTCTCGCGCGCATCGCCCATCGGCCCGCACAGCGAGGCGCGGCCGCCGAGGCGCACGATTCCGATTCCCGCATTGAGCGCGTTGCCGCCGGCGATCTCATCGAAATGGCTGGCGTTGACCTTTTGTCCGCGCAGCGGCAATTCGGCAATCCGAAACGTCAGGTCGCGCACGGGCATGCCGATGCATAGAATGCGTGGGGGGATTTTCGGCGCTGCGACATGGAAATTCATTGGCGAATCCATCGCATCGGTCGGGCGGTCTGGCGAATCCGGCCCTACGGAAATAAGCGATCGAGTCACGGACAAGTTCCCGTTTCACGAGTATTTCAAGTGCCCGCCCGCAACCAGCGGCCCAGCAGATGGTGCGCAATCGCAAAGGGATGCGGGCCCGCCAGGCCGCCGGGATGTTCCCGCTTCAACATCAGCATGGCCTCGGCGCGGTCGAACCAGCGCGCATCTTCCAGTTCCGTGCGGTCGACGGTGATGTCCTCGTTGCTGGCGCGCGCGGCACATCCGATCATCAGCGACGACGGATAGGGCCAGGGCTGGGTCATGTAGTAGCTGACGTCGCTGCAGCGGATTCCGGACTCTTCGAAGATCTCGCGGCGTACCGCGTCCTCAATGGTTTCGGCGACTTCGACGAATCCGGCGAGGCACGACCACATCCCGCTCGGAAAGTGCTTCTGCCGCCCGAGCAGGCATTTGTCGCCATGGGTCACCAGCATGATCACCACCGGGTCGGTGCGCGGGAAATGCTCGGCCTTGCAGCCCGGGCAATCGCGCTTCCAGCCGCCCTCCGTCATGGCCGAGCGCGTCCCGCAATTGGCGCAAAAGGCATGACGCTGGTGCCAGGTCACCATCGATTTGGCCATCGCGATCGCGGAGAGCTCGTTGGGCGGCACCGCGCCCTGCATCGCCATGCCGCGCAGCTCGGTGACGGCGACGTCGCTCCGCGTCAGCAATTTTTCCACGGCCTCCGCCTTGATGCCCATGCCGAACACCGCCGCGCCGTCGCGCAGGCCCAGAAAAACCGTGCCGGGATTGGCGCCGTAGTCCAGGGCCTCATCGATGGTCAGCAGCGCCCGCGGCCCGTCGGCCTGCTGTTTGACCACCAGCGAGTCGCGGTACACCACATAGGCCCTGGCGTCGGAACGCCTTTCCAGCGCCAGCAGCTTTTCGTCGTCGCGGCGCAGATGCGCGGCACGGTCGAGGATGTGGGTGACAAAGGCCGGCTGGCCGAGCGGGAAGGCATCGAAGGGGTTCATGGATCAACCAAGCCATATTTTGCGGCGAAGCGCGGCGATGAAATTCTGCACCTCTTGCGCGTCATGCGCCAGCGGCGGCACCACGCCCCACACCGGGCGCGGCCAGGCGACATCGGTGGTGCGGCGCGCGATGACATGCACATGCAGTTGCGGCACCAGGTTGCCGAGCGCCGCGATGTTCAGCTTGTCGCATTGCGTAATGTCCTTCAGCGCGCGCGACACGCGGGTAATTTCGGTCATCAACTGCCCCTGCGCGACCTCGTCGAGATCGATGATCTCCACCGCGTCCGCGCGCCGAGGCACCAGCAGCAGCCATGGATAATGCGCATCCTTGATCACCAGCACCCGGCACAGCGGCAGGTCGCCGATGTCGATGGTGTCTTCGTTGAGGCGGGGGTGGAGCGACCAGTCGGGGGGCATGTGGCTTTCGATCATTCGGCAGCGTCGCAGAGAGTCGCTCTGCAAACAACGCTCCTCATGCCCGGCTTTATGCCGGGCATCCACGACATTCTTCAAGGCAAAACATCCACACCGCCGTCATCCTGAGGCGCTCGCCTAGCGATGCGAGAGCATCGCGGGCGAGCCTCGAAGGATGGCCGCATGCGCGCCTGTGGCCATCCTTCGAGACGCCGCGCCAGCACGCGGCTCCTCAGTCGGGTCAGATAGATCGGGCTCGACCAAGCCCGCGTCAGTCAACCAGCGCCTGATACACGAGGCTATTGACGAGGCGGCGGTACTCGCGCCGCTGATCGCCTGGGGTTTGAGCCATGAAAACCACGGCCAGATGCTCTTGCGGGTCTGCCCACCACAGCGTGCCGTAGGCGCCGTTCCAGTAGAAGTCGCCGGGGCTACCCATGATGCCCGCGCCGCCGCCGGCGGACGGGCGCACCGCGACGGTCACGCCAAAACCGTAACCTGTGCCGTTCGGATCGGTCACGGCGATGCGGTTGTCGATGTCGGGTGTCAGATGGTTTGATGTCATCAGCTCGATCGACTTTCGTGCCAGAATGCGTTTTCCCTCGAACATGCCGCCGTCGAGCAGCATCTGGGCAAAGCGGATGTAGTCGCCGGCGGTCGAGGCCAGACACCCGCCGCCGCACTCGAACTTCAGCGGCTTGGACCGGTCCGGGACCGCCTGAGGCTTGCCGCTGTCGGGGTCATTGGCAAGGGGGCGAGCCAGGCGCCCGGCATCCTCCGTTGGGACGATGAAGCGCGTGTCCTTCATGCCAAGCGGCTGGAAGAGCCTCTCGGCGAGGAAGGCACCGAGCGGTTTTCCGGAGACCTTCTCGACGACGAGCCCGAGCACGTCGATCGACAGGCTGTAATCCCAGACCGCCCCCGGCTGGAACAGCAGCGGCGCCGCGGACAGGCGGCTGATGAACTCGGCCGAGGTGAGGTTCTCGCCCGCCCAGTTGGAGGAGCTGGGAAACATCTTGTGCACGCCCGTAATGCCGCGTCCACCATAGGTGATTCCGGAGGTGTGTCGGGCCAGGTCCAGCAACGTGATCGATCGCCGGGCCGGGACCGACTCCGTGGCAGCTTGGCCGGCGGCGACAGCATCGGTCATGACCGCCACGCGCCGCTGCCCGAGTTCAGGGATGTGGCGCTCGACGGGGTCGTTGAGTGAAAGCTTTCCCTCTTCCTGCAGCATCAGAATGGCCGCGCCGACAAGGGGCTTGGTCATCGATGCGATCGCAAAGATGCCGTCTTGTGGCATGGGCTCCATGCCGGTCGGATCCCGGCGGCCGTAGGCCTTAAAGTGCACGAGCTTGCCGCGCCGGGCAATCGCAACGACGGCGCCGGGCAGGCGCCCGCGCTCGACCTCGGCCCGCAAAGCAACGTCAAGCCGCTGCAGACGCTCCGACGACATCCCCACAGCTTCGGGGGCCGCCTGCGGCAGAGGCCCGTTCGCGCTGACTTCCGAGACACTGAGCACCATCAATCCCAATACGCCAAGCAGCTGTCGCATGCCGATCCTCCCTGCAAGCTGTACAAATCCTACTCGCGGCGCGCGATGGGTGCAAACGCTTCCGTCATTGCGAAGAGCCCTTGCGACGAAGCAATCCATGTCTCGCCACGCGTGGCACGATGGATCTTCGCTGCGCTCGCAATGACGGCAGAGAATGGCGTAGGTTTCCCGGACGCATCATGAAGGCGTCATTGCGAGGAGCCCTTGCGACGAAGCAATCCACGTTTCGCCACGCGTGGCACGATGGATTGCTTCGCTGCGCTCGCAATGACGGCAGAGAATGGCGTAGGTTTCCCGGACGCATCATGAAGGCGTCATTGCGAGGAGCTCTTTCGACGAAGCGATCCATGTTTCGCCACGCGTGGCACAATGGATTGCTTCGCTGCGCTCGCAATGACGGGAGAGACGCCAGCCGAGGCTTGCCCTGTCTGCCGGGTGATGTAGCGTCCGGTGGTCCGCACCCGGCCTGCTGGAGGATGACACATGCACCGACGCCGCTTCCTGCAAGGTTCAGTTTCAACGCTTGTGACCTCCGCATGGCCGACAGCTTTGCGGGCCCAGCAATATCCGACGAAGCTCATGCGCTATCTGGTCGGTTTTCCGCCGGGCGGCTCTGCCGATCTGACGATGCGCCAATTTGCATTTCGCCTCGATGCCGTCCTTGGCGCCAAGAATGTGATCGAGAACATTGCCGGCGCATCCTCGACGCTTGCCGCCGTGCAGACGGTGCGCGCCGAACCGGACGGGCATACGCTTTATCTCGGCTCCAACGTCTCGCAAGTCATCGCACCGGTCATGTTGAAGCTGTCGTACGACCCGCTGACGGCGCTGGCGCCGATTTCGCAGCTGACGACGAGTTCAAGTCTGGTTGCGGTATCTACCCGCTACGGCGTGAAGAATTTTGCGGAATTCGTCGCGAAAGCAAAAGCCGAACCCCATGGCGTGTTCTACGGCACCTCCAACGTCGGATTCCAAATACCAGGGGTGCAAATTTCCAAAATCGCCGGAATCAAGCTGGTCAATGTTCCGTTCAAGGGCGGCGCTGAAACCGTTACCGCCGTCCTCAGTGGCAATATTCCAATGATGATCGGAACGCCGCCCACCATCCTGCCGCACGTCGAGGCGGGCGCGCTGGTCGCGCTGTGCACGACAGGCGCGGAGCGCTCCTCGGTGATGCCGGATATCCCGGCAGCGGGCGAGGTCGGCCTCAAGGGCATGAATTCGGTGGCATGGTTTGGCCTGTTCGCACCGGCGAAAACCCCGCCCGACATCGTCGCAAAGCTCCACGCGGCGATTCAGACTGTGGTCGCGGACAAGTCGCTGCATCAGGCGCTGGGACGGGAAGGTCTGGAGCCGAGGGGCTCGGAAAGCCCGGAGGCCTTTGCGCGCTTCCAAAAGAAAGAATACGACGAGAACGTAGCGATCATCCGCGAGGCCGGACTGGCGCCGCCTTAAGGCGCCGCAGCCGTTTTGCCGGCCCACCAAGGCGCCGTCATCCTGAGGCGCTCGCCTCGCGATGCGAGGGCAATCGCGTGCTTGGGCGAGCCTCGAAGGATGGCCGCATAAGCGCCTGTGGCCCTCCTTCGAGACGCCGCGCAAGCGCGCGGCTCCTCAGGATAACGGCCCAATCTGAGCCTAGGGCCCGCTTGCTTTCCGCCCCTTTTAGCCCCAAATAGGCCCCGGGAGATTGGCGGTGGACGAG
>JADMIO011418009.1_pt1 | contig 29794 bp, 26 predicted proteins | sample 8958161 | NCBI WGS metagenome assembly JADMIO01 (sample SAMN16585339, study PRJNA669376) | soil metagenome | isolation source: Crop rotation soil | place: USA: Cullars Rotation, Alabama | collected 2011 | reverse complement strand
AAGCACGCTTCAACCCTGCGGGCAAAAAGCAGGTCGCGCCCAAATCCGCCACACAGAGACGATATATCGAAGCGATTCAGGGTCAAGACGTGGTTTTTGGGATAGGTGTGGCCGGAACCGGAAAAACCTATTTGGCTGTGGCCATGGCTGTGCAGGCATTGATGCAGAAGGAAGTCGAGCGCATCGTGCTGGCGCGCCCCGCCGTTGAAGCCGGAGAGAAGCTAGGATTCCTGCCGGGAGATTTACAGGACAAGGTCGATCCGTATTTGAGGCCGCTCTATGACGCGCTCTTTGACCTGATTGATTATGAGCGCGTGACGAAGCTCCTGGAGAAGCGCGTCATCGAAGTTGCACCATTGGCTTTCATGCGGGGCAGGGCACATCCATTGCACACTAAGATTCTGACTCCGACGGGCTGGTGCGAAATGGGCAGCCTGAAGGTCGGGGATTCCATCATTGGCTCTGATGGAAAGCCGACCGTAGTTACCGGAGTTTTCCCGCAAGGTGAAAAGTTAGTTTACCGCGTCACAATGACAGATGGGGCACAAGCGTTGGCTTGCGCTGAGCATCTCTGGGCGGTTCGCACGGCCTCCGACGAGCGACGAAGCAAGCCTTTGCGCGTTATGCAAACGCAGGAGATGATGGGCAACTTACGTTGTTTCCACCAATACCGCTACGAACTACCCTTGCTGTCCGCGCCTGTAGAGTGGAAGTTCAGGCAGACTCCGCTAGACCCATATTCACTTGGATTGCTGCTCGGCGATGGTTGCTTTACAGGAAAAACCTCGCCAAGCTTTACTACCTCCGATGCCGAATTAGTCTCGTCGCTGGAATTTGCCCTCGCCGACATGAATCTTTCGTTTCGGCGAAAATCCAACATTGATTATGTCATCACTAATCCGGCGGCAGGGCACGGCTGGACTGGTATTCGTAACCCTCTTACGCAGGCATTGCGCGGGCTTCAATTGTCCGGGACGTATTCGTCCACAAAATTCGTTCCTGTAGATTATCTTTATAACAGCGTAGAAGTCCGTCTAGCGGTCCTGCAAGGTTTACTGGATACGGATGGCGGGCCGGTCACGCAGGCAGGACGAACGTGCCGCATTCAATACACAACAACATCGCAACGGCTGAAAGATGACGTGCTATTTCTAGTGCGTTCCCTCGGTGGCGTGGCTTACTGGCGCAGGCGTAAGGCTGAGGGACGCAAACCCGGCTTTGCTCATGGCAGAGAAGTCTTCTATCGCAACGATTCTTTTGTAGTGGATATACGCCTGCCGAAAGGTCTTGAGCCTTTTCGGCTTGAGCGGAAGGCCAGGATTTATCGAGAGGATGGCAGCGGGCGACCGATGCGTTTCGTCAAGAGCATTGAACCGGCAGGTGTAGAGAAAACGCAGTGCATCAGCGTTGCCGCGCCAGACTCGCTCTACGTAACCGACGACTTCATCCTGACTCACAATACGCTCTCGAATGCTTTCATCATCCTCGACGAAGCGCAGAACACGACGAGCGAGCAGATGAAGATGTTTCTGACGCGCATCGGGTTTGGCTCGAAGGCTGTAATTACTGGCGACGTGACGCAGATTGACTTGCCGACGGGCAAGCGCAGCGGCTTGATTGAAGCCGAGCGTGTGCTGTCAAACGTCGAGGGCATCGAGTTCGTCTATTTCACCGAAAAAGATGTCGTGCGCCACCGCCTCGTGCAGATGATTATCAAAGCCTACGAAGCGCACACGAACAAGAGCAATATTTAAGGCCGTGACAGGTGACCGAGTGACAGGTGATAAGAGGAAAGCTCTTTAGCCTGTCTCTTGCCACCTGTCACTTGTCGCTATGATTGAAATTGTCAACCGCCAGCGCAAATTGGCCCTCGATGGTGAACGCTGGCGGGTGTTTGCTGAGAAAGCTCTGAAAGTTTTACCGGCTAAGGGTGCGGGCGTCACCGTTGCTTTCATCTCGGATAGAGCGATGCGAGAACTGAACGAGCGTTGGCGCGGAAAAGTGGGGACGACCGATGTGCTCTCTTTTCCGGCCGAGCAGGATGAGTTTGAAAAGGCTGAAGGGTTGATGCTCGGCGACGTGGTGGTTTCGGTCGAGCAGGCCGCCAGACAGGCCAAGGAGCACGGCTTGAGCTTGGAAGACGAGATGAAGCAGTTAATCCTGCACGGGTTGCTGCACCTGTGCGGATACGATCACGAAGCGGATAATGGTGAAATGAACAGATTGGAACTGCGCCTGCGCCGCCGACTTGGAATATAATAGGGCAGTCGTCAGTGGTCAGTAGTCGGTAGTCAGTTGTTCGCTATTAAAGGCTGTATGGTTGATCTTCAGGCATGCAGCTTGTGCGGCGCGCGACTGACCACTGACCACTGACTACTGACCGCTGACCACTTGATTATGGGAATCGAAATAGCGATCGCGTGCCTGCTGCTCTTGGGGCTGACGTTTCTGGCGACGGTTGACATGGCCTTCGGCCAGTTGAGCGACGTAGGTTTACGTCTTCTGATTACTGAGGCTGAGGAGCGCGAGTCTGCCGCAGCCGCGTTCCTCAAAGAGATTCTCGAAGACCGCCCGCGCTTTCGCTTCACTATCGGCGCATCAATCCAAATCCAGTTGGTGGCGTTCTCCATCCTGATCACCGTCATCCTGCTGCGCTGGTTTTCCGACACGACCTTGCTCTTGCTCTCTCTGTTCACAGGGTTAATTCTTGCTGGCATTTTCAGACAGCTGATCCCGCGCCTGATCTCGCTCAGAAATCCAGAGCGAACGCTGCTCGCGCTGCTGCCGGTCGTCAAGCCTTTTTATCGCCTGCTCTCTTTCATCGCGGACCCCCTGCACAAAAGAGCCAACCGTCTGCGCCGCGAGCGCGAGCTGACCGCTTTGCCGGAAGACGAAGAGGAAGAGGCAAACGGTGGTGATATCCAGGCGCTGATTGATGTGGGCGCGGAAGAGGGGATTCTGGAAGAGGAAGAGGGCGAGCTGATTCATTCGATCATCGAGTTTGGCGACACGCGCGTCAGCGAAGTGATGACGCCGCGCACGGAAGTCGTCGCGTTGCCGATTACGGCGACCGTGTGCGAGGCGCGCGACGTCATCATCGAATCCAAGTATTCGCGCCTGCCCGTCTATCGTGACCAGATTGATAACGTCGAAGGCTTAATCTATGTGCGCGACCTGCTACAGTGCTGGCCCGGTGGCAAGGAAGATGAGAAGATCAACTCGCTGCTCCGCCCGGTCTATTTCGTGCCTGAGACCAAACCTGTCGCAGACCTGCTGGAAGAGATGCAGAAGGCGCGCGTGCAGCTGGCGATGGTGATTGACGAATACGGCGGTGTCGCTGGCCTTGTCACGGTCGAAGACATCCTCGAAGAGATTGTCGGTGAAATTGAAGACGAAGACACTGAACAGGAAGAGATCATAGAGATTGTCGAAGCATCAGATGGCTATTACGATGTGCTGGGCTCGACCGAGATTGGAAAGATAGAGCGTCTCTTCCACATGGAGATCGAAGCGGACGATTTCACGACCATCGCCGGGCTGGTCATCAGCGAGAAGGGGTCTGTTCCGCGAGCAGGCGAGCACCTGACGTTTCGCGGCCTCGATGTGGAGGTCCTCGAAGCGGATGACCGCCGCATCAATCGGCTGCGCCTGCGGCGCGCGGAAGAGAGCAAAGCGCAGGCAGAATAAGAGCGCCGAGAAAGCCCACAGGGCATTTCAGGATTGGCTTCGGAGATTGAGGGAAATGGTTTTGCGCGAGATAGTCGGACTTGCTCTGCCGCAGTACCGCGAGCCTTCGACGTGTGAAGGCTGCGGCGCGTCGTTCGTGTGCGGAGCGACGCTCGCGGGTTGCTGGTGTACGGAGATTAAATTGAGCGAGGCCACGCGCACACACCTTCGCTCACGCTTCGAGCGCTGCTTGTGCCGCGCATGCTTGGAAACTTTTGCAGAGGGCGAAAAGAATAATGGCGAAAAAGAGGAGTAAGTACCTGCAGGGACGGCGAATTGACCCACGGCCGATTACGCCCGAGACGACACTCGCAGACCTCGTTGACGATTCGTTTCTGGCTTACAACGCGGCGCGTTTGCGCGAGGCTTGCCAGCTCTTTACGCAGAAGATGTTGGAGCCGGACGTGACGGTCGGACTTTCCATCACGGGCGCATTGACGCCTGCTGGACTGGGCATCTCCGCCTTGATTCCTTTGATTCAGGCTGGCTTCGTTGACTGGATTATCTCGACGGGCGCGAACCTTTATCACGACACGCACTTCGGTATCGGGCTGGCGCTCCATCAGGGGAACACGCAGACCTCCGATATAGTCCTGCGCGACGAAGAGGTCGTGCGCATCTACGACATCTTCTTCGACTACTCTGTGCTGCTCGACACAGACGCTTTCTTTCGCAAGATCATTGAAGGAAAAGAGTTTCAAAAAGCGATGTCAACCGCCGAGTTTCACTACCTCTGCGGGCGCTACGTGCGAGAGCGCGAGCGAAAGCTGGGGCTTGAGAATAAATCTCTGCTCGCGGTCGCTTACGAATACGGAGTCCCGATTTACACCTCCAGCCCCGGCGACTCGTCCATCGGGATGAACGTCGCGGCGAAAGCTCTACAGGGAAATCAACTCGCCTTTGACCCTTCGCTCGACGTGAACGAGACCGCCTCAATCGTGCTCGCCGGAAAACGCGGCGCGATTCACGGGCGCGGCGATAAGGGTGTGAAGCACGGCGGGCGCTCGGCAGTCTTCATCCTCGGCGGCGGCAGCCCCAAGAATTTTATGCTCCAAACAGAGCCGCAGATTCAGGAAGTCTTAGGCATTGACGAGCGCGGCCACGACTACTTTTTGCAGGTGACTGACGCTCGTCCGGACACAGGCGGGTTAAGTGGCGCAACTCCGGGCGAGGCAGTCTCGTGGGGCAAAGTTGATCCAGACCGCTTGCCTGATGCAGTTGTATGTTATCTTGATTCCACGGTCGCGCTACCCGTCATCACGGCTTACGCTCTGGCCCGGCATGAGCCCAGAGAGCCGAAGCGTCTTTATGAGCGGCGCGGCGAGTTCATGGAACTATTGATGTCTGAGTACAAAAGATCGAAGCGACGATAAGAGACTAAGGAGCGAACGATGGGTAAAAAGGTAACTGTCACCGACGAGCAGCCGCGCGCCTATTTCGATTGTTCGAAATGCCCGGCCTTCTGTTGCTCTATTTATGATCGGGTGCAGGTGACAAAGCGTGATCTCAATCGCCTTGCTAAATATTTCGAGGTCTCGGCGGAAGTAGCGGAGAAACGTTACACGAAGATTGACAGGTCGAGCGGCGAGCGCGTCCTGCGGCGCACCAAGGATGTGATTTTTGAGAAAACATGCATGTTTCTCAATCAGGAAACGCGCGGCTGCACTATTTATCATGCGCGTCCAGCGGTCTGCCGCGAATATCCGGACCGCACGCGCTGCGTCTATTACGACATCTTAAAATTTGAGCAGAAGCAACAGGATGATGAGACTGTCATCCCGCTCGTCCAGATAACGTTCCGTGAAGTAAAGAAACGGGTCGTCCATGACGAGAACGGGAGCGAGAAGATTTGGGAGTGGAGCGGAAAGAATGGTGACAAGTGACCGAGTGACAGGTGACAAGAAAAAGCTCTTGATCTTGTCACTCGGTCACTTGTCACCTGTCACGGGTTTGGAGGTTTTGAAATTATGCAGCAGCTTCTTTCTAAAATGATCGGGCGCAAAGTGGACATTTTCTGCGGCGGAACGGCACGGCTGCGCGGCGAAATTGTGAAGGTCGAGGGGAGCGTGCTTTATCTGAAGGATGATGACGACGGGCAGATGTGCTACGTGGCCGTAGAGAAGATTGCTGCTGTCTGGGAAGCACGCGACGATGAAAAACGCGCTGGCTTCCTCTTTTCAGGTCCGCTCAATAATCGCTAAAATCGGCCAAGGCGAAAATTACGCTCAAAGGCCGACGCTTCGGGGAAATCCCGAAGCGTCGGCCTTTACGGTGCCTTGAGATTGATGCGCTATTCTGCCGAAGCCATTAGCGGCGCAGGGAGCGGCACGCGGCGAAAGCCATCAACGCGGCTCAGATAATATTTTGTCCACGCCTGGTACACAACGCCTTTGTGGCGCGATGCGTGGTAGAAACCGTTTTCGTCCGCGACAATTCCCACGTGGGTCAGGCCGTTGAAGAAGACCAGGGTTCCGAACTTGAACTTTTCGTCCTCGCGCGCCGGAGCAAAGCGCGACCAGTAGGTGCGTGCGCTGCCGCGTGTGAAATCAACGCCGACCTCCTTGAAGGCGCTCCAGACAAAACCTGAACAATCGAAGACATGCGGTCCAGTCGCACCCCACACATAGTGTGAGCCCAGACGCTCGCCTATCGCGCTGAGCAGGAGCTTATCGAAGCGCATGATAGTACTCGATAACACGGAGGGAGCAGGCGACAGGCTCCGAGAGATGATGACCGGCTCCGTTTCCAGTCTGGTGATTCCGCTCGGAGCAATGGTCGTTGTGGTTGTCGACGTAATGTTTGTGACTTGATTAAGGCGAGTTTCAGTTTGCGCGGCGACGGTGATGGCAAAGATGCTGAGCGCGAAGCTGGCCGCGAGCACACGGGAGAGTATTTTGTTAAATATCATAGACGGGGAACTATTATCTCCTTATAAAAATTCGGGTCTTGCTTTTGGGGATTGCTTATGATTGCGGTGGGTACTGCCTGACCACAAAAGGCATTCTATAGAGCACTTACAGTCATGACAAGAAGCAATGTGACTGTTTTGTGACAAGGCACAAAGGGCAGGTCGCACACGAATCAAAAGGGGTCATGTACGATGATTCGGAGCATTATGATGGTGAAGCATGAGCATACACACGTCCCATCACGAAACACTTCTCGGTCAATCTGCGACGATTCTCGCCGCGAGACGTAGAAATTGTTCTACATAGCGTGATAGCATGCGCGACCAAACGAAGAGAGAGGAGAGTGCATGAGATGCTGTTTGTCGAAAGTAAGACTTTGAGGCAGAGCGCTGGTCACAGAGCGCGCATGGCTTTGCTTGAGAAGCTTCAGGAGAAAGGGTTGACGCCGCTCATTCGCTCCACGCGCATCAGCTGCTATGAGCAGGCGCTGCTGGGGCCTGATCGTGCAAACGAGATGGAGCGCGACGTGGCCGCCTGGACTGAGGCCGAGGATGATCGCGCATATACACGCGGCGACGTGTTCTGCTTTGAAGACTTCGTGCTCTTCCTGGTCTTCGGCGAAGATGAAGGGGAGACATCTGGCATCCGCGCCGGAATTGTTTACAGCGCGGAGATGCTTGAGCCTGCGAAGAAACTGGACGCTTTCTGCCGCAACGTCTCTGATGCGCTCGAAGCAACGCGCGGCAGCGCGGGCAGCAATGTCGAATCGGGCGAGGCCGAGTGGGAGTCACGTGATTCGCGTGCGCTGGCCAGCAGGGGGCGCTTTAGCGTGAGGCCGGAGAGCAATTCATCTGCTACCGCCGGCGCGAGAAGCGAGATGGGGTCCGGGCGCGCAGTGGAGTTGCTTGAAGACATAGAGGCGCGGCGGCTCCTGCATCGCATCATCGAATCGCAGGCCGAAGGGCGCGTTTCCGAGATTCTTTCGGGCGTGGAGAACGAAGCTGCGCTCTCCTCATTGATTAACCGCATGGCTGATGCCGGGCTCCTGCGCCGCGAGGTCCTGGTCAGTTGCCGCAGGACCAGTCGCTCGCTCTTCCGCCTGCCTTCGCCCGACGCCCTCGCCGTGATTACCGCCAGCAGCGCGATGTGCAGCGAGTGTGGCACAGCCATCGCGGACGAGAAGATAGAAGACCTGGTAAAGCCGACGGAGACGGCCTCGCATCTCCTGGAAGACGGCTCCTGGCTGACCACGCGCATCTACTCGGTGCTACGCGAACTCGGTCTCCCCGAAAAAGAGATTTTCGTCGCGCCCGCCTCCGATGACGGCGAAGCTCTCCTGATGGTTAATGTCAGCAATGTGCCTTTCCTCTTTGTGCTGCGCGACGGCGACGTGTCGGCGACGCAGGCCAGGCACGCTCTGGGCAAGCAGATGGAGACGGACGCCGCCCACATGGTCGTCGTCGCCAGCGGGAAGATTCAGGACGAAGCACGCGAGCGTCTTCGTGAGCACGCGCGTCGGCGCGCCCGAAGCGGCGGCGACATGGAAATGATTCTGATTGAAGGCGTGGATGCGGCGGCAGAGTTGGAACGCGCTTTTCGGCGAGTCACACAGAAATCACTGGCCGGAGAGTTGAGCGCGCTGGATGCGAGCCTTGGCCTGAGCGTCGGCTTTATCATCGCCACGCGCTTCAAGCTGATGCAGAAGGCCGGAGCGCTCAAAGATTTGGCTGAGTCAGCCGTCGGGGCGCTCGCCGGCAGCCTGCGAGAGTTTTAGCGATCTATTTCTTATCGGGGCACTGTGGAATCCCACAGTACCCCACCGTGCGCTGTACAATGCAAAGAGATTGGCACCGGGCGTCTAATACGCGGCATTGGGAGGTGCCAAATCAAAATGAGTACAGAGAGAAACGGAAACGGACATATTTTTAATGCTGGCTTTGCGCTGGCAGTTGCTTTGGTTTTATCGTCAATCGTCATGGCTTGGGCGTACACGCACACCAAGAAGAGCGACCAGGCGATAACTGTCACAGGATCAGCGCGCAAGCGCATCAAGTCAGATCTGGTAATCTGGAAGGCGGGCGTTTCGTATCAGGGGACGAACCCGCAGGACGCTTACAAGTCTTTGCAGGATAGTGTGCCGCGCATCAAGCAGTATCTGATCTCGAAGGGCGTCCCGGAGAGTGAGATTACTATTTCGTCGGTCTCTTCGACGATGCTTCATGGCAAGGACAAGGACGGCAACGAGACTGAGAATATTACGGGCTACAGTCTGCATCAGGAGTTGCAGGTTCGCTCCAATGATGTTGACCGCATCGAGAAGATTTCGCGCGAAGCCACGGAGTTAATCAGTCAGGGCATTCTGTTGGAGTCGAGCGCGCCTGAGTATTACTACACGAAGATCGCGGAACTGAAGATAGATATGCTGGCCGAAGCTTCAAAGGACGCGAAGGTGCGCGCCCAACAGGTCGCTTCGAGCACCGGCAGCAGTATCGGTAGCGTTCGCTCAGCTCGCATGGGCGTGATGCAGATTACGGCGGCCGATTCAAATGAAGTCTCAGACGCCGGCATCAATGATACTTCAGCGCTGAACAAGGACATCACCGCGGTTGTCAACGTCAGCTTTGCTGTAGATTAATCGGCAAATTGAGTTTTAGAGATCGGAAGTCGGATAGAGCGCGCCTTGAAATAAAAGGCGCGCTCTATTTCTTCAGACGAGGGTTGACAACCGAAAGGCGCGCGCGCGAATCTTAGTGCCGCCACGCCTCCCCTTTGGCGAAAGAGACCCGAAGGAGACCCTGACAGTATGAATATGCGCGCAAAGTTATCCCTGGCGATATTTGTGTTGGGACTGTTAATCCAGTTTTCGCCGGCACTATCGCAAACGGCCTCGCAGCAGATTACTCGACCGCGAACGGTGACGACTCAGACGCCGGAACAGAAACCCGCCACACCCAACAGGACTGTTGTGCCGCCGCCAACGACCGCCACTCTGCCCTCGCAGCAGCCAACGGGCGTTACTGCACAGCAGCAGCCCTGGCATCCGCTCTCCATGAACAAAATTCGCGCCCGTCTGGACGAGGCGAAGCGTCTGCTGAAATCAAGCCCGGCGCTGACGGCGATGACTTCGCCGGAGCTTTCGGTTGTGACCCTGGCGATGCTCGACGAGAAGAGTTCGCAAATCCAGACGGTGAAGATTCCGAAAGAGGACTTTCTGACTAAAGGCGCTGAGATGAGTCTGGTGACTTCGCTCGGAACCAGCATTCGCCTTCGCATCCTGCGCGCCAATGGGGTCAACACAGCCGTCACAATCTTCGACAACATGGGGCGTCAGCTTGTGCCGCTCGTCGTCGAATATCCGATTGAGCGTGGCGGAAGTCTGCGCGAGATGGCCTATTACACCTCGGCGCATCCGGCGCTGCTTTCGCCGGAAGTGGTCAAGGCAGGGCAGAGCTACGTTCACACGATGCTTGATCTGGCGGCGAAGCGGCTGCGCGACAAAGGCGTTCCTATTCCAGCGAATCTGGTTGATATTGCCGAGCGGCTCTGCATCGTGGAGCACACGGACCACACGCGCTTTCGCGCCGAGAACCGTCAGGCACTCTTTGAAGAGATTTTCTCGCTCTATGCTCTGAACGAGCTTGACACCTTCAGGCATTCGGTCAGCTTTGCCGGTGCGGGCGGGATGGTGCAGATGATCGCACCAACGTACCAGATGCTCAGACGACTTCATCCGGGCATAGGTCTCAACCCAGACTTCGTTTACGGAATGCAGAATCACGGTAACGCGCTCGAAGCGATGCTGCTCTACGTGCTCGATACCTGGAAACTTCTTTCGTCTGACCCGGATGTGACCGCCGCGATTAGTTCGGGTACAGCCACGCAGCCCGAGCTGATGGCCGCCGGCTACAATTCCAATCCAGCGAAACTAGGCGCATATATTCGCCGGGGCGGCGCGTCGTGGCGCATTTTGATTCCGAAAGAAACGCAGATGTATTTGCAGATCTATCACGCGCTCGATACGTTAATTCCAATGAAGCCTCGTTCGTGAGTGACAGTGATTAAGGAATAATCTTCCGGCAAGACAACAAAGAGGCCGGCATCAGACGAACCATCCGTTTGATGCCGGTTAACTTTTAGTAGCTTGTTCATCAGGCTTGCGCTGGTGGCAATTTATTAAGGCAAGACTGCAACAATTATTGACGACTCTGAAACCTCGCTCTCAGGTAGAGCGTATTCGGACGACAGACTGCCCGAAGTTAGGATAAAATCCATTTCGTCCCTTTTCATCTCCTCGGAAGTAATCACACATTTTTGGAGGCATTGAATGAAGCAGACTACGCTCAAACTCTCCGTCCTGTCGCTCTTCCTGCTGGCGGGCGGACTTCTCTTTATCCGCGGCAGCCACGCGCAACAGCAGCAGGATAAGCCTGCGGAACAGAATTTCAAAAATATTCAGGTCCTCAAGGGAATGCCCTCATCACAGATAGGTCCGGTGATGAACTTCATCTCCAGCGCGCTCGGCGTGGAATGTAATTTCTGCCACGTCCCGCAAGCGTTCGATAAAGATGACAAGCCCACGAAGCTGACCGCGCGCAAGATGATGCAGATGCAATTCGCCATCAATAAAGATAACAAAGACATCTTCGGCGCGACGGGCGGAGTCACCTGCTATACCTGTCACAGAGGCCAGACGAAGCCGCAAGTGATGCCCATGCTGCCGCAGATGATGCAGGCGGGCGGCGAGATGGGTGCAGAGAAAGCTGCAGAAGCTTTGCCGACAGTTGACGAGGTGCTGGCTAAATACATGCAGGCGATTGGCGGCGAGGCAGCGTATAGGAAGATTCATTCGCGTGTCTTGAAAGGAACGCAGGTCGCATCAGACGGAGCGGCAGTACCCATTGAGACTTACGAAGCAGCGCCAGATAAGCTAGTCACGATTACGACCACGCAGAGGCAGGGCGTCATTATGTCCGGCTACAACGGCAAGGTCGCCTGGATGAAGGGGCCGCGCGGGCAGCGCGAGTTGAGCGGCCCACAGCTGGCCGCAATGAGGCGTAGCGCAGACTTTTACGGCGACATCAAGCTCAAAGAGCAGTTTCCCGGTCTGGATGTGGTGGATCGTGAGAAGGTGAATGAACGCGACGCGATTGTTCTCGCCTCGCAATCCGCGCCGAACCGCATCGATAAACTCTACTTTGACGCGCAGACGGGTTTGCTCGTGCGGATTCTGTCCATTACGCAGACCCCGATTGCCCCCGTCCCGGATCAGTTCGACTTTGAAGATTACAGAGACGTGGACGGCATCAAGATACCTTTCACCATCCGTCATTCACCCGTCGAAGCGCACGACGGCTGGTCGCGCAAGTACACGGAGATTAAGCAGAACATCCCCGTTGACGAAGCGAAGTTCAACCCTCCGCCCGCTGCGCCAGCGCCTTCGCCAGCAGCCGCGCCGAAATAAAGCAAAGTAAAAAGTAAGAGGCAAGAGTGAGGTTGAAGCGCACTTCAACCTCACTCTTGCCTCTTACTTTTACGCCTTTCTCAGTCACCGTATTGCAAACGACCTTCGCTGAGCCGCTCGCGAGCGCTCTCCTCCTCATCGGAAGTGTCGGCGTATTGCAGCTTGTAGAGTCGCCAGTAGAGGCCGCGTAGGCTCAAGAGCTCCTGATGCGAGCCCTGTTCGCGAATTTCGCCGTGATGCAGGACGATGATGCGGTCGGCCCGCTGAATCGTTGAGAGGCGATGCGCGACGACGAGCGAAGTGCGGTTGCGCATGACGCGCTCGATGGCCTGTTGAATCAGTTGCTCGGTCTCGGTGTCAATCGAACTGGTCGCTTCGTCAAGGATCAATAGCGCTGGATCAAAGGCGAGCGCGCGGGCGAACGAGATGAGTTGCTTTTGGCCGACGGAGAGGCCGGAGCCACGCTCTCTGACCTCCGTTTTGTAGCCTTCATGCAGACGCCCGATGAAGCGGTCCGCGTGAACCTCGCTCGCAGCCCAGCGGACGCGCTCGTCCGTGATGCCGGTCTGTCCCAGGCGGATGTTGCTCTCGACTGTGCCGCTGAAGAGAAAGACATCCTGCAGGACGACGGCGAAATTTTCGCGCAGTGCCCGCAGGTCCCACTCGCGCACGTCCACGCCGTCGAGCAGAACACGCCCCTTCTGCACATCGTAAAAGCGCATCAGAAGATTTGTGATTGTGGTCTTGCCGGAGCCCGTGTGACCGACGAGCGCCACAGATTGCCCCGGCTCGATGGTGAAGGAAACGTCTTTGAGCACCCAGTCGTCATCATGATAGGCGAACCAGACGTTCTCAAACTCAATGCGCCCCTGCGCCCGGCCCGACATCTTCGGATTCTCCGGCGGCGTAATCGTGATGGGCAGATCGAGCGTTCTGAAGATGCGATGCGAGGCGACGACCGCCGCTTGCAACACATTATATTTATCGGAGATATCGCGTATCGGCTGGAAGAGCGCCTGCGAATATTGGATGAAAGCGACGAGCGCGCCGATGGTGATAGCACCACTGCCCATCACGCGCCAGCCGCCGAACCAGATGATGAGTGCAACGCCGACTGCTCCGATTAAATCAACAAGCGGGAAGAAGACTGCGTAGTAAAAGATCGTCTCGATGTTGGCGTTACGATAATCATCATTGATGTCGTGGAACTGTTCCAGGGATTTCTTCTCGGCATTGAAAATCTGGACGGTCTGCGCGCCCGAAAAGCGTTCCTGAAGAAAGGCGTTGATGCGCGCAATCCTGGTCCGCACGCGGTCGTAGCCGCGACGCGCCCCTTTGCGAAACCAGCTCGTGGCCAGCGAGAGCAGCGGCACAGTGACGAGAGTGACGAGCGTCAACTGCCAGTCCATCCAGACCATCATCCCAATGATGGCCACGATCATCACGAGATCGCCCAGAAGGTCTATGATGCCGGAGGTGAAAAGCTCGTTGAGCGCATCAACGTCCGAAGTCAGCCGCGTCATAATGCGCCCGACGGGATTGCGGTCGTAGTAGGCGACCTCCTGTCGTTGCAGCTTATGATAAAGCTCGCTCCGCAGGTCGTACATCACGCGCTGCCCGACGGAGTTGAGCAAGACCTCCTGAAAATAAGAGAAGAGAAACTGTGCGAGCTTCACGCCAAGGAAGGCGAGCGCGAGCCATTTCAATCCGCTGATAAGATCCGGGTTCGCCTGAGCCGGAATGAGGCGCAGGTCAACAGCCCACTTCAAGCCGATGATCTTGTTTGGGTCTAACTGAGCTGGAATGATGTACCAGTCAATCGCCCACTTCGTGAACATGGGCTGAAGGATGCCGAGCAGGTTCAGAACCAGCGTCAAAAGGAGCGCGGGAATGAGCACGCGCACGTAAGGTTTCAGGTAACGAAAGAGACGGCGCGCGACCTTCCAGTCATAGGTCTTGCCGATGGCCTCTTCTTCGTGAAATTGTTTGACCGCCGTTGCCATTGTTTCTTTATTTCCAGAGATTGTTCTCACCCTCGGCGGCGAGCAGGTCGTCGCGCTGCGGCTTGTGCAGGATGATGCCGAAGCCGCTCAGGACGAAGAAGAAATAGTAATACTCGACGCCCGTGACGAAATAGGCGACGAGGCCGAAGAGCGCAGTCGCTTCGCAAAGCGCGAAGGCGAGGATATAAGCGATGCGCGCGACCCCAAGGCTTTTCTTCACAGCAGCCTGTTTCAGAAATCTTTGCTTCATGACGAAAGATGCGCCAGAGGTGGTCAGACCTAAAGCCATCAACATCCAGAATATTAACTTGCCGTTGTTTGCGACAGGCTGCACAAGGCGCGTGATGGTGAAGAGAAGGATCACCGCCACCAGAATCGCCAGCCAGATAAGCTTGAGCGAGCGATGGGCCGCGTCAACTTTATTCTGATTTGTTCCGTTAAGGCCGAGACTCATAAATGAATAATTAAAAATTCAAAATTAAAAATGCAAAGTGGAAGATGAAAGGCACGCGCTTCAGTCTTCAATTTTACATTTTTAATTTTGAATTTTGCATTTCTTAACTTGCCGCCAACTCCTCCTCTAACAGTTGTCGCTCGTAAAGGTCTGCGTATTCGCCGCGCAGCGCGAGCAGATCGCTATGCGTGCCGCGCTCGACGATGCGCCCGTCGTCGAGGACGCAGATGATATCTGCATCTCGCACGGTCGAGATGCGGTGCGAGATGATGATGCTTGTGCGGTCGCGCATTACGCCGCGCAGACGGCCCAGAATTTTCTCTTCCGTATAAGTGTCGACCGATGAGAGCGCATCGTCTAAAATCAGAATCTTCGGCTGCCTGAGAACGGCGCGCGCAATGGCCGTCCGCTGTTTCTGCCCGCCGGAGAGCGTGATGCCGCGCTCGCCGACCATCGTGTCAAACCCTTCCGGGAAACCTTCTATGTCTTCGCTCAAGCCGGCAATCTCAGCGGCCCACTCGACCTCGGCGCGTGCGGCCTTCTCGACCCCGAACGCAATGTTCTCCGCCAGATTGTCGCTAAAGAGAAATGTCTCCTGCGGGACGTAGCCCGTCGCCCCGCGCAACTGCGCGAGCGGATAGTCGCGTATCGGATGATCGTCAATGAAAACCGTATCGGGAGGGGCTTCGACGAGGCGCGTAATCAGATTCGCCAGCGTTGACTTGCCGCTGCCGGTGCGGCCGACGAGCGCGACCGTTTGCCCGGCTTCGATGGTGAGATTGATGTCTTGCAGCACAGGCTCGTCCGCCTCCGTGTAGCGGAAAGTCAGATTACGAAACTCTATTTTGCCTTCAATCGGAGGCAGAGGCTTAACGTCCTCAGCATCTTTAATCGTCGGCTGAATCGCCCAGATGGAGTTCATTCTCTTCAAGCTGGCCGTTCCGCGTTGATAAAGATTCACCACATAGCCGAGCGCGATGAGCGGCCAGATGAGGCGCGTCAGATAGAGATTGAATTCCGTAAACTGTCCGGTTGAAATCTCACCGCGCGCCGCGAGCGTTCCGCCGTACCAGATAATCAGGACGAAGCCCGCACCAATCAAAAACTGCATCAGAGGACGCATCACGGCCGAGACGCGGACGAGGCTCAGATTGCGCTCGGCGTACTGGCGGTTGAGCAGCTCAAAGGCTTCGACCTCGGCATTCTCCTGCGCGTAGGCCCGCACGACACGCACACCGGAGAAGTTTTCCTGCGCGCGCGCCGAGATTTGCGCGAAGAAGTCCTGAATCTTCTCAAAGCGGACGTGAACCTGCTGGCCGAAGAATTTAACTGTCAGAGAAACCAACGGCATCGTGACAAAGAGCATCAAGGTCAGCCGCACGCTGATCTTGAGCATCAGGGGCAGAATGATGACAACGACCAAGACCGTTTGCAACGTGTACATGATCATCGGCCCGGCCAGTTGTCGCACGGCGGCCAGGTCGTTGGTGGCGCGGGCCATCAGGTCGCCCGTCCGGTGCTCCTGAAAGAACGAGAGGGGCTGGTCAATCAGGTGCCCGTAAAAATCGCGCCTGAGATCGTATTCGACGTGGCGCGACATGCCGATCAGGATGCGCCGCTGAAGGAAGAGAAAGGCTCCGCTGATGAGGCTCACGCCTAAGATGATTGCGCTGTAACGCGTGAGCTTGCCCCAGGTGACCCCTGTCATCAGGTCATCTATGGCTTGCCCGACGATGAGCGGGATTAAGAGGCCGACGACCACCGAAGCGAAGATGCAGAGGATGCCGACGATGAGAGATTTCTTATAAGGCCGAAAATAGCGTGCGAATTTCCGTAGATCATCCATAGGCGCAGCAGTCCACTCGAAATAGCCAGCGGGCGTTTCACTAAAAATCGCGTGTCTCTATGATGCGCGATTTTTCGTCTATACGCCAGACCGGAGAGCGGAGTTTGGATTTTCGTCATGAAATTAACGAAAGATGCTGCGCGGCCCTTTAGCTCTTGATTTTTGCCACCGAAAGAGGATGGTTAAAAGGGCGGTCATCAAAGCGAGCTGGATGAAGGGAGCAATGTTAAAGAGGTCGAACAAGCCCGCGATCCAGATGGAGAAGAAATGGAAAAGGAGGCCGAAAGTGGCCAACAGCTCACTCGAAAAATTTTAGGGGCAGCCGCGGTATGACGAAAGAACGGCCCACTGATGGGGCCGAGCGTAATTACGAGAACGATGAGTTCAATGAGGAAAGAATAGAGCGGCGCTTTGAAGAAAGCGCTGCCGCGCGGTGTGTCGGAAGATTCAATCGCGCCATTGTCTTCGTCCTCGGAATAGACTCTGCCGGGCAAATTCGTCGAAAGCTCCGTACCGCAGTGTCCTCACGAAGTCTCATGGCTCCAGTTCACCAGACCGCATTCGCCACATTTAAGACTCATGGGATGAGCTCGCGCGCAGCTAGGAGACAAAGAGCGATGAGTTGTCTATTTCCAGAGAGTCAGAGGCCAGGGTATCCGTTGGCGCGGGAGCGTCATCAGTCAGTGGAAGGGCATCTTCAGGCGGGATGCAGACGCAGTTGCGACCGGAGTGTTTGGCGTCGTAAAGGGCGCGGTCGGCTGCAACCACCAGGGTGTCGCGCGAAGAGGCGTGTTGCGGAAAAGTGGCGATGCCGAAGGACGCAGTGATGTGGCCGACGCTGGGAACGTCCATCTGTTCGATGCGGTGACGCAAGCGCTCCGCGACGATGAGCGCGCCGTCAACACCAGCCTGTGGCAGAATCACTGCAAACTCTTCTCCACCGTAACGGGCAGCCGTATCAACGGCGCGCAACTCCTCGCGCACGGTGTCGGCGAGCATCCGCAACGCAACGTCGCCCACCTCGTGCCCGTAGGTGTCGTTCACCTTCTTGAAGTTATCAAGGTCCAGGAGAATGAGCGAGAGGGGCAGGCGCATGCGCGTAGCCATGTGCAGATCGCGCTCTAATTGTAGCTCGAAGGAACGACGATTAAAGCAGCCGGTCAAACCATCCGTCAGCGCCTGCTGTTGCATTTGCAGGAAGAGGCGCGCGTGATTGACCGCGACCGTCACCTGGTCGGCGACCGTGCGAAGCAGCAGAATCTCGTTCTCCTGCCAGATACGCGTCGGATCATCCGAGCGCACCAAGAGCACGCCCATGAATCTTTTCTGGTAAAGGAGCGGCACGGCGGCGAGCGGGCGAATGCTTTGGGCATTCACGTCAGGCTCGTTCCGTCCATCCATCACGTAGTTTTTGTAGCGGCCAGCGAGACGCACGTTGTAGGCGTCCAAATCCGCCATCAACTCGGCCTCCTCGGCATTGTCGCTACTCGCGCCGTCGCGGTAATAACAGTTGGTCAAAGATGCTTTGCCCGCTTCGCCTTCGATACGCAGGGCGCAGTGCTGGGCGTTCAGCGCATGGCCGACCTCATTGACGGTGGTTTGCAGCACACTGTCGAGTTCGAGCGAGTTGCGGATGGCGGTGGCGATGCGGTTGATGGCGATCTCGCGTCCGGCCTGCTCCTGCAAAAGCCGCGCGAGTTTCGTCGTCACGCTGACCGTTAGTTGCAGCGAGGTCGCCTTCGGCATAGACGTGCGGACGGCGGAACAGAACGACGCTGACTGTAGATGACCTTCGGCGTTGACGCGCGCCATCAAATATTCAAGGGCGGAATAGACGATGTCAGGTTCAAACGTCCAGATCACTTTGTCGCCGCTGCCTTCTGCTTCTTCTTCGTCCGTCGAGTGGACGGAAGCCAGCAGGGCTGAGAAGCGCGCGTCTGCAATCACCACAAAGCGCTCTGAATTGCGCTCGTCGCTCTCGCCTTTTAAGAGGATAGGCTCGCGGTCCTGATCTTTCGTCCTGAGCGGGAGATCATGAAGCGCATCTCCGGGCCCGACGAAGAAGAAAGCCTTGTGCGCTGCCCGGCCCACCTCACGCACACGCGCTAACTCGCGCAAAGAGCGCTCGGTCTTGACAGGCAAACTCTCTATCACCAGCGCGCCGAGATTGTTCTCAAGAACGACATCCTCGAAATAGCGGTGCAACTGGGCAATAGTCTGCTCGGCGCAGCGAACAGGGGTTAGCTGGCGCGAGTGCTGTGTTAAAAGTGCTTGATAAAGAGAGTACATTCAGAAGAGCAGCGAAAAAGTTGACCGGGGTAGGAGCGCTTCCAGGGGTTCAAATGACCCTACTGCTTCAGAGAGTCAATAGGGCAAAACTATTTTGGCATGAAAAAACATTATTGTCCACAAGATTTTACAGCAGGAGTGCAATATATTGGTGGTCTGGGAGGGAAAGGTTAAGCCAGCTTGATAAAAGATGTAAGTGCTGTGGCTGCAAGAGCTTCCGTATCATCCAGAACGTCAACCGAGATCACCAGAACGCGACGCCCGGCGCGCACGACACGGGCATGAGCGGTCGCGCGACCCTTTATCAGAGGCCGCAGGTAGTGGATTGTTAGATCAATGGTGGTTGTGGTCTGGTCAGGCTCAAGCAGTGTCAGGATGGCGAAAGCAGCGGCTGTGTCGGCTAAAGATGCGACCACGCCGCCGTGAGTAAAACCGTTATTACGCCTTAACTCGTCGCGGATCTCGAGATGAAGCGTGGCTTCACCAATCTTCATTTCGCCGAGTTCCATTCCTAAAAAACGGGCGAAAGGGATATTTAGAAAAGCTTCGCGCAGCCGTTCTTCCTGTTCTGGCGTGAGAGCGGCGGCGGTCATGAACGGTAAGTCTCTCCCGTGTCCAGAGGCTCAACAATCACAGCCGTGCCGTAGGCGAGGACTTCCGTGGCGCCTTTAGCAACTTCGGTGGCGTCGTAGCGTGCGCCGATGACGGCGTTCGCTCCCAACTCAGTCGCGTGCTGAATCATGATTTCGAAGGCATCGGAGCGCGTCTGCTCGCACAATTTCGTCCACGCGGTGATGTTCCCGCCGACCATGCTTTGGAAGGCCGCCCCGATGTTGACGAAGAGGTTACGAGAGCGCACGACGATGCCGCGTACGATGCCCAGATTTCTGATGATGCGAAAGCCGGGTATCTCGAAAGCGGTCGTCACCAAATGGTGAGAGACAGAGTAGCGCGGCGCGCTGATCTCGTAGGGGGCAAGCCGGTTCGTCGCTTTGCTATTGTCCATAAACTGTTCCTCTTTGATGAGAAGTTCAATCCGTAAATAGGCTCGGTTGGTCTTCCGTTTCGCGCTCTGCTTGTTCAAACTCTTCCGGCGTCCAGCGGTAGCGTCCAAGGTCGCAACGCCCGTGCGCATCGAACTCCACGCCTTCGCTTTCGAGCATCCGCTGTTGTTTATCCGGCGGCAGGATCACGCGCCCCGTCGAGCACGCGCCCTGTGAATTAATGACGCGCTGCCAGGGGGTCGTCTCTTCGTTCGCCGAGTGCATGACGAAGCCGACGGTGCGCGGCGTATAGCCTTCACCGAGAATCTCCGCGATCTGCCCGTAGGTCATCACGCGCCCCACAGGGATGCGTCGAACGATCTCAAAGACGCGCTCACGATAGTGCGGCGAATCCTGCGTCGCGCGATCTGCTTCAACTTTCCTCACGCGCTTTTCCTGAGTCGGTTGTTTTCCTGAATCTGCCATCTCTTTTTGAAAGTCTTCTGATGAGCGCGCCACCATGCGCGCCATTCTTCTATCGCCTGCTTGCGCTCTGCCTGCGAAGCCGCAGGCTTGAAATTGAGTCAGGTCGAGGTGGCATCGCGCAAACACATCTCTGCGAGAAAGCGTGTGCGTAGGTCAACGCTCGACAGGAGACTTATCAGCTCTGGAATCGCAAGCCGGGCCAATGCCTCGCGCTCTCGTGCAAACTCTTCTCGTCTCATTAGATTAATCTAAAGTTCGCAAGACGGTTCGCGCCGGTGCGCCGTCGCCGGTCCCGCCCGCAATCTTTAAGGGCAAGCATATCAGTTCATAGCTGCCCGCGGAAACCTCGCGCAAATCTAAACCTTCGAGAATCACCACCTTGTTCGAGAGCAGAATCAGGTGAGTCTCATGGCGCTCGGATTTGAACTCCTCCACCGACAGATAGTCAATGCCGACGAGTTTCATTCCAGCCTCGCAGAGCACGTGCGCGACGTCGGCCGAGATATAAGTGAAATCTTTGCGAAAGCCTGCGGATGGATCTGACCAGAAGGCTGAGTTGCGTGTCTTGAAGAGGACGCGCTCAGTGCCTTGAAGCGCATCGGCGGAAAGATGCTCTCTTTCAATGACATCAACCTCGTCGGGGATTGACACGACGCGAGCCGGGCCCATGAGCGCCTCAAGCGAGATCTCGTTAACTTTGCCCGAGCCTTCTATGAAATGAGAAGGAGCGTCAACGTGCGTGGCCGTGTGCGCGCCGAAATGTAACAGCGAGACATTGGCTGCCGCGCCTGCGGCAATCGCAGACCATTGTATTATCTCAATGCCGGGATCGCCCGGATAAGTTGGCGTCGCAGCGGAGATGGGGACGCTCACATCATAGATTTTCATGAATGAATCGTAAATCCTAAATCGTGAATCGTAAATAGAAAAAGCCAGGTGCCCCTCGTCCGCGTTTAACGATTGACGATTTAGGACCTTTTGCTTTGAGCCATGTGCATAAGTTAGCATCATTGAAAAACGGGTAAGTAGGAGAGCCGGGAAAGGGAAGACGAATGGACGTTGGCAGAGGGAATGCGCCGCGCGTAGCGGCTTCGAGCTATTTGAACACGGCACCGCTCATCTGGAGCTTTATTCACGGGTCGAGGCGTGGTGAAGTGGATTTAGTGACAGACACTGCGCCCGCCAGTTGCGCCGATATGCTCGCGCGCGAAGAGGTCCAGGCGGCGCTCGTGCCCGTTATCGAATATCAGCGTATTCCAAATCTGAGGGTCGTCGGGGGCGTTTGTGTCGGTTCGCGCTCGCGCGTGAGAAGCGTCGTGCTGGCCACGCGCGAAGGGATTGCTGACCTCAGAGAGGTTCGCTCGGTCGCGCTGGATACTTCGTCGCGCACCTCTGCCGCGCTCGTCAAGATAATCTTCCGGGAGTTTCTCAAGAGAGAGCCTGAGTGGGTGGACTCTACGCCTGATATCGCAGCGATGCTTCAAAGGTGCGATGCCGCGTTGATGATAGGCGACCCCGGCATCAGCTTTTCGCGTGAGCGCGTGGTTGTGTATGATTTGGCTGAGCTGTGGCGTGAGCAGACCGGGCTCGGCTTTGTCTTCGCCATGTGGATGGCGCGTGAGGATGAGGTTGATAGTGTGCGCCGCGTTGATTTTGCAGGGGCGCGTGACGAAGGGCTTGAGCATATCGAAGAGATAGCTTCTCTGTATGCGGATGTGGTCCGCCTTTCGTTCAAGGAAATTAGCTCGTACCTGCTGGAAAATATCTCTTTCAAGCTGGACGAAGAGTTGCGGGCCGGATTAGACCTCTATTTCAGACTCGCCCATCAGCACGGAATTATTACAGAGGCGCGACCTTTGAAACTTATCAGCGTATAGCAGGGTCGGAGATTCCAAGGGGCTATCATGGATAAGTCAAGAATTCAAACTTCGCAGGAGCAGCCGGGGATAGATTTCGCCACCCTTGATCTCTTGCCTTACGGCATCATCGTGGTTGACGAGGAAGGCAAAATTCTCTACTACAACGCGCGCGAAGAGCAGATTGCCCGCCGCCGCCGCGAAGATGTGCTGGGCAGAAATTTTTTCAAAGAAGTCGCTCCCTGCACACAGGTTCAGGAGTTCTACGGGCAGTTCAAAGAAACGATGCACAGCGTTGGCCTGGTCGCAAGTTTTCATTTCCACTTTCCTTTCCCGGAGCGTCCCAGAGAAGTTGAAATTACGTTGACCAGTTTTCAGAAAGACAGCTCGAATCTCTGCTTGATCACCGTGAGCGACGTGACGGAGAAGATGAGCTTGAGAGACCATCTCGTGCGCGGCGAGCGGCTGCGCGAAGTCGGAGAGGTCGCCGCCGGCGTCGCGCACAACTTCAATAACGTACTGACGGTGATTCGCGGCAATGCCGAGCTATTATTGATGCGCCTGAAAGATGACGAGTTTGCGCGGCAGAGGGCGGAGAAGATTCTGAAGGCGAGCGACGACGGCGAGCAGATGGTCAAGCGCATACGCGAGAGCGCGCGCCATTACCCGGAAGCGCGTGCCGCCATCACCGAGGTCGAGTTAAACCAACTCGTGAAAGATTCCATAGCTTTCACGGAAGATTATGCCAAGGCCATGCAGGATGAGCGCGGCGTGCGCGTAGAGTTTAAGACCGAGCTGGCCAATAACCTCTCGCCGGTTCGCGCCGCCGCCAGCGAATTGCGCGAGGTCTTCGTCAACCTTTTGCGAAATGCCATTGACGCTATTGAAGGTGAAGGACAGATCGTCATCCGCGCGCACGCGGAAGACGGGCGTGCTGTTATCGGAGTCAGCGACACGGGCGCGGGCATGGACAGAGAGGTTCAGGGAAAACTCTTCCGACCGCTTTTTACGACCAAAGGCGAGAAGGGGACGGGTCTTGGCCTGGCGACATGCTACGCTATCGTCAGGCGTCACGGCGGCGACATTCAGGTGAAGAGCGCGCCGGGCGAAGGCACGACGTTTACGATTAGATTACCAGTGGCGGCGGCCTGATGGGTTGTCAGCTTTCAGCTCATGGCCGTCGGTTGGTTTATAATAACTGAAAGCTGAAGGTTCTAACACTTATGACGACTACAGACATTCAAACGATTCTCGACCGAGTCCTCGCGGGCAATCGCATGACGGCGGAAGAGTGTACGATGCTGCTTGAATCTGATGATTTTGTTCGCATCGGGCTGGCCGCCGACGAGATCAGGAAACGCTTTCACCCCGCAGGCGTGGTCACTTACATCATCGACCGCAACATCAATTACACGAACGTCTGCAACGTCGTCTGCACTTTCTGCGCCTTCTATCGCCGCCCCGGACACGTTGAAACATACGTCCGCACCATGGACGAGATTTATCAGAAGATAGATGAGACCATCGCGCTCGGCGGAACAGGCGTCCTGATGCAGGGCGGGCTTCACCCGGACTTCGGTCTCGAATGGTATGAAGAATTATTGAGGACGCTTCATGCGAAGTATCCTGATTTTCAACTGCACTGCTTCTCGCCGCCGGAAATTCATAACATTCATCTCATTTCAGGACTCGATTACGAAACGATCATGGCGCGCCTGAAAGAGGCCGGTCTCTACAGCCTGCCGGGCGGGGGCGCGGAGATTCTGGATGACGAAGTGCGCAAGCGAGTCTCGACGAAATGTACGACCGATGAGTGGCTCGCAGTCATGCGTGCGGTGCATCGTGTAGGCCTGCGCTCGACGGCCACGATGATGTTCGGGATAGGCGACGGGATCCTGCACCGCGTCCGCCACTTGCAGCGCATCCGCGATTTACAGGATGAAACGGGCGGCTTCACGGCCTTCATTCCCTGGACCTTCCAGCGCGAGAACACCGCCCTCGGTCGCCGCATCAAGGACGAACCGACCGGAATTGATTATCTGAAGATGCTCTCGGTCTCGCGCCTCTTCCTGGACAATATAGAGCATTTTCAATCTTCCTGGCTGACGCAGGGGCTGCGTCTCGGGCAGGTCGCGCTCCGTTTTGGCGCGGACGACATGGGTTCGATCATGATCGAAGAGAACGTCGTCTCGGCAGCGGGCGCACACAACTATGCAGACGAGAAGATGTTGCGCTACCTGATACGCGAAGCGGGATTCCTTCCGCAACAGCGCGATATTCTCTACCACCACGTAAATCGAGAGGAATCTAAGAACGCTGATACAAGCGATTCGGCAACGCTGCGCGAGTTGACCGTGATGATCGCTGATTAAGAGCAGTTTCGCTGCGTAAACTCTGCGCCCTCTCTGTCGGGTCTCTGCGGTGAATTATTACTCTACTAAAATAGGGCACACCTTTAAGCTGGCTTTTCCAGATACCAGATTGGCCCTTGAAAGCGAAAGCTTGCTTGCTTCAAATCACCGAACAGCGGCTTAACGTTTTCAGTAAGCCTATCTCTGACATCCTCTATCTCTTCATCGCCGTACTCAACCGCCGCAATGACATTGCTCTGAGTCACCAGGTAGTCAACCAACGCTTCGACTGAAAAGTTCCGCTCGTTTTGAAACTGCTCTTTGCCTAACAAGCTGAAGCCTCTGTCCGCGCAATCCTCCGCTGTGAAAGCGGGCCAGGTTCTGGGCGGCGGCGGATATTTACTGAGATAGCTTTCTCTGTACCATGAATTAAATTCTGCATTCTCCTGCATCTGCCCCTGAAAAAAGTTGTCGTAAACAATCAGCCAACCCGCCGGGCGCAGTAACTTTCCGGCCTCTTTCAGGAACCTGTCTCTGTCCAGCCAGTGAAAGGCCGAAGAGAGAGTTATCAAATCGAACCCATTTTCTTTGAAGGGAAGCTGCTCGGCGCGGGCCACACAATATTCAACTGCGTGCTCGCGCGCGGCCAGAGCGACCATCTCCATGGAAGCGTCCACCCCGACGACCCTGAGTGCAATCTCTTTCAACGCGGCGGTTGATAGCCCCGTCCCGCAGCCTACGTCCAGTGCGTGAGGCAAAGCCTGCTTTATCGAGAGGAACGCTCTGATCCGCTCAATGACCAGCGGGTGAAAGTAAGGACGCCCTTTAGTGTACCTGGCGGCTGCGGATTTGGGATTGAAGAAATTCATCGGCGGTTGAGATTATTGGAACGACATTAGAGAGCTGTGACCTATCTGCGCCGGGATGATTGATCCTAAAAAAATTTCGGGCAGGTTTGTAACCAAGCAGGCGACAACTTTTCGTCTCATGTTCATTCGCTTTATCTGATAAAAAGCATCCCGCGCAATCCGTCGCGACGGGAGCATGCGTATGTTGATGTGATTAGCCCCCGGAACAGAATAACTTTACGAGAGGGTAGAAGAACAGTAAAAAAGGTTGAGTATGTGGCTGAGGGCTGTGATTTCAGTGATGGGCGCATCATTGATCGCTTCCGCGCAAGGTAAAAATCCAATGGTCGGCGGGACGGCCAATGTGACCATCGCCGATGTCCGCCAATCCAATGGCGTGATCCACGTGGTTGATAATATGTTGATGCCGATGTAAGAGTTCTGGATAATAACCGGGTGTGGCGCTTCCGTAACTTCAGAAGCGCCACCACCTTTCAGGTGGCTGAATCCAGTAGATCAGGAGAGATTATTTATGGACAGGCGTAGCTTCCTCTCGTATGGCTTTACTTTCGGAGCATTGACCGCACTTTCCAAGTTGCCGCTCGCTTCAGCCGAGAGTCTGGCCTCTCATGTGGGTCAGACGACGGGCGCCAACTCGATCAAGAAAGTCGTCAAAACGGATGAGGAATGGAAACGCCTCCTGACGCCTGAGCAATACTACGTGACCAGACAGAAAGGGACTGAACCGCCTTATTCAAGCCCGCTCAATAATCTTCACGAAGCGGGTATCTTTGAATGTGTCTGCTGTGAGCTTCCTCTCTTCAGTTCAAAACAGAAGTTCGATTCCCATACCGGGTGGCCGAGTTTCTGGGCGCCAATCGCCAAGCAAAATGTTCGAGAAGAGTCTGACAGGAGTCTGGAGGAGGAGCGAACCGAAGTCCTCTGTGCCAGATGTGATGCCCACCTCGGACACGTTTTCGACGATGGCCCTAAACCGACAGGCTTGCGCTACTGTATGAACGGGATTGCTCTGAAGTTTGTTAAAAAGAACACTTGATAAACGAGCATCAGTGGGTTAGCCGGATCAGCCAAATCTCTTACCCGTGAAAGCCTGAGCTAAGGGCCGCCCCTTTGGCCGTCAAGGAATCCATTCCTTCAAAGAGGCCGTATGATTCGCCAAACTCTCGCCACAAAATTCCAACCGTTTAATTTTCTCATAATCAATGGTAAAGTTACTCCCGAAGCGCAAACGTCTTCGTTCGTTGGCCCATGAGCATGCCGCGCGGTGTTCTGCCTGAAAGCGGCGGGCCGAATCGAAATTTCCAGACTGACATCTCGAATACTTTATGCCACGCGAGATTACACACCATAACCAGATTCTCGAAGCCATCCGCAATGTTGACATCATCTCGGAGTTGGCCGAGCGCGATAACGGACACTTCAAGTACGAGCTTGATCTGGAAGTGATCGTTTATGGGCGCAACTACACGGGCAAGAAGGTCGGGCCTTACGCGCGCCTGCTGGTTTACGCGCCCGGCGAAGAAGTCGTCACGCAGGGCGACTGGGGCGGCAACACGCTCTACGTCATGGTTGACGGCAAATTGGATGTATACATCACGGACGACCACGGCACGACAAAAAAGGTCGCGGAACTTCCACCCGGCACAAGCTTCGGCGAGCGCTCAGTCCTGGCCGGACAGCCGCGCAACGCGACAATCAGCGTCCCGCAAGGAGCTGAGGCGAGGGTCATCGAGATTCAACGTCCGGCTCTGCGCCTGCTCAAAAAGCTGAAGAAGTTCGGGCACATGCTCGACGTGGCTTATCGCAAGTACGGGCTTGACCACACACTTCTGGAAATTGATGAGGCGACCAACCGCGCCTTTCCTCCGGAACTCCTCAAGCAACTCGGCGACGCTGCGCGTTTTACCGTTTATGGCAAGAATCACGTTCTCTTTCAGGAAGGCGATCCGGTCAACCGCCTGGTCTTCATCAAGAACGGGTGGGCACGCCGCACGCGCGGTCTGGCGGCGAACCCCACGCAGGCGGACATGGTGATGGAGCTCGGCAAAGACATCGGCATAGATTTCCTCGGCGCTGGAAACTGCCTCGGCCTGGAAGTCCTTTCGACCGACGAAAAGAGAAATTGGCCATATACCGCGACGGTCATGGCGCGCTCCGAAGTGGTTGAAGTCGCGGTCTCGCGCCTGCGCGCCAACCCGGCCTTGCGTGATCTGGTGCTTAATCATCTGAGCGGGTTCTCGCGCGCCGACGATAAACCGCCTGAGCCGCCCGAAGACAGGCGCGTCGTCGCCGCCGAAGGGCGTGAGATTACGACGGGCATTGTCGATGCGACTAACCTGCTCGTGATGGACATGGACCTGTGCATACGCTGTGGCAATTGCTCGCTCGCCTGCCACAGAGTTCACGGACAATCGCGTCTGCTTCGCCGGGGCATACACATCACGCGCCCGGTCAAGCCTGAAAGCCGCTCGATCCAGCACGTGCTCGCGCCTTCCGTCTGTTTGCATTGCCAGGACCCGGAATGCCTGACGGGTTGCCCGACGGGCGCCATCGGTCGTTTCTCGGAAGGCCAGATAGATATTGACCCGAAAACCTGTATCGGCTGTGGCGACTGCGCGACACAATGTCCCTACAACGCGATCACGATGATCCCGCGCAAGCCCATGCTGGACAAACTGCCGGGGTTAGGCGGCAAACTTAAATCATGGTTCAGTCTGGCACCGGCGAAGATGCCGCCAGCCGTCAAGGAGGTCGAGAACCTGCTCGCAGTCAAGTGCAACTTGTGCGAGAACACGCCGCTCAACCCGAAGAATGCTAAGAAGGCTGCCTACTCCTGTCAGGAGAACTGTCCGACGGGCGCACTGGTGCGCGTCAATCCGCGCGAATATTTCAGCGAGGCGAAGAATTCCATCGGCATTGTCTTCCAGGATCAGACGCATGCCATCGGGCGCAACATCCACAAGCGAGACTTTCCCGCGCTTCTCTGGCATATTTTCGGCATCCTCGGGACCTTGGCCATCGCGGTGGCAACTCTCTGGGCCGCCCGGCGCTATACGCTCGATGGCCATCTGGCAGGCACCTGGCTGACGGTGCGTTGGATTACCGGACTTGTCGGTCTTGGCGGCATCGCGGTCGTGATGACTTACCCGGCGCGCAAGCAGATTTACAGGAGACGCGCAGGCGCTTTGCGCTACTGGATGCTCTCGCACGTTTACATCGGATTGATCGCCGGCGTCGTGCTCCTGCTTCACGGCGGGCGCGAGACCGGAGGGTTGCTCACGTCCGTTTTGATGGTCTCGTTCGACTTGGTGATAGTCACGGGATTATTTGGCATAGCTTGCTATATCATCGTGCCGCGCATGTTGACGAGCATCGAAGGCGACCCGCTCTTAATAGAAGATTTGCGGGCGCGACGCGATGAGCTGCGCGAGTCTCTGTCGCGGATTGATTTGAGCAACGCAGAGCTGCGCGACATCCTGAAGCGAAAGATTCGCAAGCGTTTCCTGTCGTTCGGCTATCTCTTGAGACAGTACGTCCGGCGTGAAGATTTGACCAGAATGCTGGCGGACGCACGCGAAGAGTTTAGTGAAGACGCCGAACGCTTGAGCGATCCGCAGGCCCGCCCTCTCTTGATGGATGCGGTCGAAGCGACGGCGACGCTCAGGCGGGTTGACTCGCTCATCTACTTGCACCAGTTATTGAAGCTGTGGCTCGCGCCGCATGTCGTCTCTACGTCGCTCATGCTGGCATTGATGGTAGTTCACATCGTTCAGGTGATCTTCTTTACCGTCAGATGAAATGCTTGTCAGTTGTCCGTAGTCCGTTGTCGGTTGTTCTCGCTTGATTAACTTTTGATGGTTATCTAAACGAACAACTCGACCAGCACACACAACTGACAACTGACAACTGACGACTGACAACTAATCTATGTCCCTTAACTTAAGAACCTGCACGTTCATCATCATCCGCGAGGATCGCTCGGAGGACGCCAAGACGCTCGTCACCGAGGGCGTGCGTATCGGTCGCCTGACCGAATGCGACATTGTGCTTAACCACCCGACCGTCTCACGCCTGCACGCGGGCATCAACGAGGTGGGCGGGCGCTTCTACATCGTCAATCTCTCGGGCTCAAACGCGACGACGCTCAACGGCAGAGTCGTCCCTTTCGATGTCGCGGACGCGCTCGCCAATGGCGACAGTATTCAAATAGGCCCGTTCTTTCTCTTCATCGAACAGGCCTCCGAACTCTTGCTCAAAATACGTGTCTCGCTCCAGGTCGCCTTCAATGCAGGCGAGATGGAAGCGCGGCAGAAGGCGATGGTGGCGGATGAGAAAGAGCGTGTGGAAGCTGTTCGTGCCGCCGCCTCATCGGAAATTGCTGGGGCCCTCAAGGTCTTCTGGGACAAGCGCACACGCGAGAAGGCAGGCCGCCAGTCGCCGCTGCACCCGCATGATCCGCCGCGCCTAGGCAAAGCGCGCTTCAACTGGACGCCGACCCGTGACCTGGTGCGACCGTGGCCCTTCTCGGTCTTCGTCTGGGGCACGCTGATCGTGGCGGCAC
>JADMIO011432797.1_pt1 | contig 29810 bp, 24 predicted proteins | sample 8958161 | NCBI WGS metagenome assembly JADMIO01 (sample SAMN16585339, study PRJNA669376) | soil metagenome | isolation source: Crop rotation soil | place: USA: Cullars Rotation, Alabama | collected 2011 | reverse complement strand
CAGGCGGGTGTGTTTCCGACCGCCAGCAGGAGGAGGTCGCCCGCGCCGAGTCCGCACCCGCGCAGCATGTCAGCGTGCATGGCGCACGCATCCCAGACGTCCTGAACGGTCAGCGACTCGCCGGTTGTGGGAACGTGGATCAGGCGGCGGGCGGGACCGGCGTCAACGAGCCGGGAGAACGACGCGACCAGTTCGCTCACGTGCGCGCCAGTATACTAGCGAGCCTCCGCCTCGTTAGTCTCGTATTCGCTGGCCCGCGCTCCGCGCGGGGCGAGCTGTCTTGACCGGGGGAAGAAACTTGCCGCAGTCGCAACGAATTCAACCGGTCAAGACAGCTCCCGAAGCTGTGTGTCAAACCGTCCAGCTTCGTTAGGCACTCATGTCTGTGCTCGACCAGTTGCCGCACCAGCCTCCCATGCGGCTCCTCGACGACGTCGTCGATGTCGTGACCGGCGAGCGCGCAACGGGGCGACGCACGACCGACGCCGCGGACTTCTACTTCCAGGGCCATTTTCCAGGGCAGCCGATCGTGCCCGCCGTGATCCTGATCGAGATGCTTGCGCAGACCGGCGGCATCGCGGCGGCGGCCGCGATCGACGGAGACGCGCCTCCACGCCAGTTGCGCGTGGCGGCCGTGGGGCCGTTCAAGTTTCCGGCCGCTGCCGGACCCGGTCAGCTCCTCGAAGCGCGGGCACGTGTGGCCGGACGCCTGGGACCCATGGTCAAGATCGAAGGCGATGTGACCGCAGACGGACGTACCGTCGCGACCGGCAGTCTCACGCTGGCGGGTTGATCTCGGCGACGCCTTCGATTTCGACGAGCAGATCGCGGCGGCAGAGCGGCGCGATCACGAGCTCGACGGCATCGAGCCGCGGACAGGCCGTCGCGAGCTGCTCCCGCACGAGGACAGCGTCATCGGGTCGCGTCAGGTAAACGCGGACGTCGATCAGCCTGCCGAGCGCGCCGCCCTTTGTCGAAACAGAGCCCGCGGACGCGATCACGGAGGCCAGGTTCTCCAGTGTTTCGGCCATCTGAGCGCGGATATCGCCGGCGTGGACGGTGTCTTCGCCGACGACGCTCGCCGTGCCGCCGATGAGCAGCCGGCGCCGGCCCTGGATCGTCGTGGCCGTGGCGCGGGCGAAGCTGGGAGAGGCCGGACCGTATCGCTTCGAATAGCGCCAGGCGGGAATCTGCCGCGGATTCTCGATGGGCTCGCCCGGAGCGGTCGAGGCCAGACAATAAACGGTCAAATCCGGACCATCCACGCCCACGGCCGATGCAGTCGGAAAATGAGATGTTGCTCCCCGTGCGAGCCCCGGCCATCGGCCATATCCATCGTGACGTCCCTGGTTGAACGCCATGTAGCGGTCGCGCGCGGTCTCCAGCGATGCCGTCGGCTGTGGCATGTAGTTCCACATGCGCACCGGCCGGCGCTCAATCGTCGCGAGTTGGATCCCCAGATTCGCATAGAGGTCGGCTACTGCCTGCTGCGTCTCGTCGGCGCTCATGTCGACGACGCACGGGAGGTGGGCATGCAGCAGGCTCAGTTCATCGGAGTGCAGCTGCACGCCCGCGAGCTGGTGCCCCGATGCTCCAGCGAAGAGACGCATCACCCAGCCGGGGGGAAGGCGCTGCAGAGCGCCAGGAGGGTCGAGGAGCAGCGCCGACGCGCGCAAGGAGGACTGTCCCACGCCGAAATCCGCGGTCATCATATACGGACGTCGTGGTCGATTGGGTGGGGGTGTATGCGGACAGCCGCTATCGCCGTCCAACGCACGTCAAATCCGGCGTCAGCCGGACCACGACTATTCGGGCTGGAGATCGGAAAGACGCCGCGGGGCGACGAGTCCTTTGATGCGCAGGTACTTCGACTGGCCGCCGCGCTTGAACGGCTTACAGAGGAGGCACCCGGCTCGACGATGTTTTGCCCGTTTTCGTTTGTGGTGCATGACGATAGATAAGATAACGCGCCGCGTGATGGAAGGGAACGGGCTTGTGAGTCCACGAGGACGATGAATCTGGTTCGACTGCGGAGAGGGATGTACGACCTGCGCACCGAGGGCAGCGGCCCTGCGCGCGAGACCGCCGCCATTGCGTGCGGCGTCTTCATCGGGTGCCAGCCGTTCTACGGATTCCATCTTCTCATCTGCTGGCTCGTCGGGTGGGCATTCGGGCTGAACCGGCTGAAGCTCTATCTTGCCGCGAACATTTCGAATCCGCTCGTGGCGCCCTTCCTGCTGTTCAGCGAGCTGCAATGCGGCAGCCTGCTGCGGCGCGGCACCTTTCACGCCCCGACCGTCGAGGGCATTCGGGCCGCCGGTGCGGCGGTGCTTGGCGTGGATCTGCTGCTTGGCAGTGTCGTCATCGGTGCCGCGCTTGCCGGCCTGGCCGCGTGGGGCACGTACGCAACGATCGGCAAACCGTCCGACGATTCGCCATTCGTCGACCTGGTCCGACGCGCGTCGGATCGCTACGTGAGCATGAGCGTGACGGCGTGGGAGTTTGCACGCGGCAAGCTGCGCAACGATCCCGTGTATCGCGCGGCCGTCTACGACGAGCTCCTCGGCGATGCGGTGCCGCAGAGCGCGGAGCCTTCTGGACCTCCGACCGTTCTGATCGACGTCGGCTGTGGGCAGGGGCTGATGCTCGCGCTCTTGTCCGAAGTGCGGCGCGACGTGCGAAGTGGCCGCTGGTCGCGTGCGGTGCCGCGTGTCTTCGATAGGATGGTGGGAATCGAGACTCGCGCGCGTGTGGCCGGCTACGCGCGGAAGGCGCTCGTTGACGAGGCAGAGATCCTCACTCTTGATGCCCGCTCCGGCCGATTACCCGCCGCCGACGTGGTCCTGTTGTTCGACGTGCTCCATCTGATGCCGACGGGAGACCAGGACGCGCTGCTTGCGTCGCTGGTGTCGGCGCTCCGTCCCCGCGGCGTCGTGATCGTTCGGGAGGCGGATGCGGCGGCAGGCTGGCGATTCGCAGTCGTTCGCGCCGGCAACTGGCTGAAGGCGATGGCGGTTGGGCAGTGGCGCCAGTCGTTTCACTTCCGGACGACAGAGCAGTGGATGGCCTGTTTCGCACAGCTCGGCCTGAAGACCGAGACGCGTCAGATGGGACAGGGCACGCCATTCGGCAACGTGCTCTTCCGCCTGGTTGCCGATGAAGACGTGGCGAACCGCGCGCGGGCGGCGGCAGTCGGCGAAGCTGTTCCAGCCGGCTGACTTGAACCCGAACCTTCGAACCTTCGAACTCTCGAACCTTCGAACCTTCGAACCTGAACCCAGTACCCCGAACCCTCGAACCATGGATCCGGTCTCCCACGCCGTGATCGGCCGCGCCGTGAGTGCGGCCGTGCGTCCCCAGGACGCCCGCGCGCGCGGTGTGGCCGCCGCGGCGATCCTGGGATCGCTCTCGCCCGACGTCGACTTCGTGCTGATGCCTGTCGGCTGGGACGTCTATCTTCGCGCACACGTGATCGGTACGCACTCGATTGCCGGCGCACTGCTCACCGGGCTGGGCAGCGCGGCGCTGGTGCGGCTGTGTGTGCGACGCAGCGCCCTGGTGCCGGTGAGTACGGCCGCCGTCGTCGCCGCGCTCAGCCACCTGTTCGCCGACGTCGTATCGGGCGCGCGTCTCCGTCCGGCGTGGCCGTTCAGCGATGCGATTGTCGCCGCTCCTCTCGTCGCGATGGGTGATCCGTGGACGATTGCGGTGCTGGTCTCGTGCGCGATGTTTCTTTGGCGATGGCGGACGACTCCGTCGCGCGCTTCCCGTTCGGCGCTGCTCACCTTCGCCGCGTTTGTTGCGCTGAAAGGGGTCCTGCTCGCACAGGTTCTGTCTGGACCCGCCCCCGCGCTGGAGATCGATCGCACGAGCCGCATTCTCGAAGCGCGTTGGGGGTCGCTCACTGACTGGCACGTGTTCGGTCGCAGCGCGTCCGGTCTGCAGCAGTGGCGAGTCAGCGCCTGGAACCAACCGCCCGAGCTCATGTTGTCGGTCGCGGATCAGGAATCGTCGCTCGTCGAGCGTTCGCGTGAGCTTCAGTCTGTGAAGAACTTCCTTTCCGTTCACGAGCTTGTTTTCGCGCGCGAGGAATCCCGCGGGCGCGACCACGACGTGATGTGGTCGGACATCCGGTACTGCTGGCGCGACACCGCGTCACCCGATGTGCGCTGCGCGCTCTGGTTCGGCGGCGTCTTCGACGCGGCTGGCGGCGCGACGGGGCAGGAGGTGCGGGTGGGATCGTGGATTCAACGTCGCGCGCCGTGATGCGTCGGCCCGGCGCGGGCTCATCACCTGCCGATTGCTGTCCTCCTCGCGATACGCACGGGGCTCCCGAACATCATGGTTGTTCGTGGCGCAACCCGGGGTCAGTTCGGACGTTGCGAATGCTGCAACGCCGGCCGTTCCGAGCCGGTGATCTCCAGGAGAATTCAAGGGAATCTCGCCACCTGGCCTCGCGGGCCGTGATTTGCGTCGTCGTCAAAGAATGGAGACGACGCTATGCTTGTTCACATGCAGGTCGAAGCTCAGAAGCGGCTGTTTACTGCAGACGAATACCAACGCATGGGAGAGGCGGGTATCTTCCCGCCTGGCGATCGGGTGGAGCTCATCGACGGCGAGATCCTGACGATGTCGCCGATCGGGTCACTCCATGCGGCGGCGGTTGCGCGTGCGACCTACGCGTTGATGACGGCGACCACCGGACTGTGCACGGTTCGCGTCCAGTCACCGGTTCGGTTGAATCGTAACTCGGAACCCGAGCCCGACTTGGTTCTTGCCAAGTCTCGCGATGACTTCTACGCGGCTGCGCATCCGGGACCATCAGACGTGCTTCTCGTCATCGAGGTTGCCGAGACCACGTTGCGTTTCGATCGCGAGGTCAAAGGTCCGCTCTACGCGCGCAACGGCATCGTCGAATATTGGCTCGTCGATCTCACCGGCGAACGATTGACGCGCCATCGGACGCCGGAGAACGACGGCTACAGGGACGTTGTCACACTCTCGCGTGGACAGGCGCTGAGCCCGCTGCAGCTGCCTGACTTCGAGATCAGGACCGACGACCTGATCGGCTGATCAGTCGATGAGATCGCCGTAGGAACCGGCCTGCGCCTTCCAGTACGGATAGAAGTGATACCAGTGGTGGGGCCGCGCACGGACGCGCGCTTCGAGCTGAGAGGCGAATCGCTGCGTGGCGATGCGGATGGCTTCGTCGCGCGGACGATCGCGGGGAACGAAGATCGGCTCGCCCGGCTGAATGCTGAAACGCCCGGGCGCCAGCCGTTCGATGAAGCAGGGGACCAGCGGCGCGTCGGAGACGTATCCCATCAGCGCGGGCGCACCGAGGAAGCCGGCGCGGCGCCCGAGAAAGTCGACGTCGATGCGATCGCGCCCCATGTATCGATCCATCAACATGGCGACGATCCCGTTCTCCGCGAGGCGGCGGCGAATCTGGAGCGCGGTATCGAACGATTTCTTCACCTCGATGGTATCGGTGCCGAGGCTGTCGCGAATCTCACGGCGGATGCGATTCACCGACTCGTCGGCTTCGGCCATGGCCACGATCGTCAGCGGCTGGTTGAACACACGCTGCATGAAGACGCTGCCGATCTCCCAGTTCCCGTAGTGGCCGGTGACCAGGATGATCCCGCGCCCGCGCGCGAGCAGCTGTCGAAACAGATCGAGGTCGACCGGCCGCGCCTCGAACGTCGCGCGCGTCTCGTCATCGCCGGCCTTCAGCGCGCGGAGGAAGTCGATGATGTCCTGCGCGTAGGCCCGCAGCGTGTCGAGGCCGCGCCGCTCCAGCTGACGCTCGGAATCATTTGGAAAGAGGGCGCGCAGGTTGTCCGCAAGCGCCAGACGCGTTCCCGGCATCGTGCGCCAGGCGATCCAGGTGCCCACGTGGCCGATCGCATACGAGAGGCGGCGCGGCAGGAACGACACGCCGCGATAAGTGGCCCGGAAGATCGCGCCGTTGTTGAGGCCGTGCAGTGTCCATCGGCGGGGCACCAGGCCTCCGCGCTCGACGGCAGCTGGAGAGGAAACGGGCTCAGACACGTTCGAGGAAGCGATAGTACACCGCCAGAAAACAGGTGCGCGTGGTGTCGCGGATCGGTCGCAGCTTGCTCCGCTCGCCGGCGTAGACCGCGGTGATCGGGACGCTTGCAAGGCGTCCGCCGCGCCGGACAATCTTCACCAGCATCTCGGTTTCGATCTCGTAACCGGACGCTCTCAGTCGGATGGGCCGCAGCGTGTCGACGCGGAAGATGCGGAAGCCGCACTGCGTATCGTTCAGGCGCACGCCGACGAACCACGAGAGCACGCGGCTGCCCAGACGATTCGCGTGATAGCGCGACGCCGGCATCTGATCGCGAAAAAAGACGCGCTCGCCGAGCACCGCGTCGGCGCCGCTCTCGGCGGCCGCTTCAATGAGCCGTGCCGCTTCTTCCGGCAGATGCTGCATGTCGCCGTCGAGCAGCAGGACGTGCGTGAACCGCTCGTTCATCACCCGCTGCAGCCCCGTCCGCACAGCGTGCCCTTTCCCCGCGTTCTGCTCGTGCCGCACCACCACCGCCCCTGCCGCCGCCGCCCGCTCGGCCGTGGCATCCGTCGATCCGTCGTCGATGACGAAGACGCCGTCGACGATGCCGCGAATGCCGTTGACGACGTTGCCAATCGCATCCGCTTCGTTCAGAGCAGGGATGATGGCGGCGACGCGAATCGCGCCGGAGAGGCCGCTGTCGCGCGTCCCGCGTCGCTGCCCAGAGGGATCCCCGTCCACCTGCGAATTTCGATGTTCGCGTGTCTGCCCCGGCCCTTCGCGCAAAGGAGGCGCCTTCGAGTCCCGAGCCCCGAGCCCCGAGTCCCGAGTCACTTGTCCCTCTGTCCCAGTTGCAACAGCGCCGGCAGCACCATCACCGAGGCGGCTGCGAGCGCCACGACGCTGACGCTCGACACCACGCCGATGGATCGCAGCGGCGGATAGGAAGAGTTGAACAACGTGCCGTATCCGAGGATCGTGATGGCTCCGGCAACGAAGATGACCGGCGCGAGCTCGGCGGTCGCACGCTCCGCGTCTCCATGTTCCTTGAATCGATGAACGAGGTGAATGCCGTAGTCCACGCCTATCCCGAGGAACGTGACGACGGCGAACATCGCGAACAGGTCGAGCTCGACACCGAACAGGCCGAGGATGCCGGCCGTCCAGACCAGCCCGATGGCCGTGGGCAGCAAGGCGAAGAGCGACAGGCGCCAGCTGCGGAACGCGGCCACCACCAGCACGACCACCATCATCGTACCGATGGCCAGTCCCTTCATGAATTGCGGCATGAACCGGCGGGCGAGCTCCTGATTGACGAGCGCGAGCCCGGTCAGCGTCTGCGTCGGATCGACCTCAGTCACGATCCGCTGCAGTGTGTCTGCTTCCGCCGCGCTCGAGGGAAAGGCATACGTCACCAGCAGCCACCCGCCATCGTCGTGCACGGCGAAGCGGTTGACCAGATCGGCGAGACCATGTTCCAGATATCCTTCGTATGTCAGGCGCTGCGACGTATCGAGAATGAAGGGAAGCCGATCGTTGAACGGCGTGAACGAGCCGGCCTTGAATCCTTCCTGCTCGCCTGCCGCGGCCAGCGACGCCTTCACCGCATCCGCGGTCAATCCTGTTGCGCGAACGCGCTCGGCGCGGCGCGCCTGCGCGTCATTCGAGGGCAGGAGACTCGTGGGCGCCTGGAGCGCCAGCTGTGGCAACTCCCGTGTCACACGCGCGATCATCCGCTCGTTGGTCACGAGCAGCGGGTCCAGGTCCCGACCCTTCTGCAGCACCACGTATACGTCACTCGGCAGCCCGAACATCGATGCGATCTTCGTCTCGAGCACCGCCGCCCCGGTCGCGGAGCGCAGACGATCGAGCGTCGGGTTCACTTTCAGTTTCATCGCCAGCAGGCCGAGAACGACTGTCAGCAGTACGGCCACCACGCTGACGAGCCTGCGACGGCGTCCGATCCAGGCGGCCAGACGCGGCATCGTCAATGTTCTCGGCTTGCGCGCCGGTGCCTTCCGCGGGAGAAGCGCGGGCACCATGATGAGCGTCAGCAGGCCGCAGACCACCATGCTGTGGCCGATGAGCAGCCCCAGCTGCTGCAGGCTCGGGAAGTCGACGAATGTGAGGCCGTAGAAGGTCGCGGCCGTGGTCCACATCCCGAGAAGCATGCTGATGGAGGGACCGGTGAGTCCCGACGCTGCATCCTCGGGCTCGTTGCTCGCGAGGTGCAGAAGATAGGCGACGTAAATCAGGACGACGCCGTCCACGCCCAGGCCGAAGAGCATCGCCGACGCACCCGTAGCGGCAGCGGACAGGCGCGCCCCCGCGAGCCCCAGGGCGCCAAGGACGACGACCAGGGAGAGCCCCGACGGCAGCGACCCGACGAGCACCAGCCAGAAGCTTCGATAGACGATGAACAGCAGCGGCAGGATCAGCGCGAGCGATCCCACGGTGTTCATGATGGCTTCCCGTCGCACGACCGCTTCCGTTTCGACGGCTACGCGATGACCGCCGGCGAATTCGACGCTCATGGCCGGACGGGGGTCGTCATCGTCTGCCGGCGTTGGTCGATGGGCGGTGAGCTCGGCATCGATGGCCTTCAGTCTCGCGTCGAGCGCGCGCGAGAATTCGGCGTCGAAAGGCGGACGCTTCGGGCGCGCGATGATGAGACGGCTGCGATTGTCCTTCGACAGGTAGCCGCCGTTCGTGACACCGAGGTTGAGACCCTGCTGCGTGCCGCCGAGCGATTCGCGCACGAGCGCGAGCAGGCCGACCGGGTCATAGCGAACGAGGTCGGCGACGGCGGGCGACGGCACGCTGAGCAGCGTGCGGCTCTCGGCGACAGCATGGCGGACGCCGCCTGGTTGCAGCCGCGCGAGCGCCTGATCGAGCTGCGGGCCGTGGAGCAGCAGCAGGCGGCGGTCTGCGAGCCACTGGAAGTCACGCGTGCGATCGGCGGTGCCGGTGTCGACGCGCGCGATTTCCGGCGCGATGCGGAGGGCTTCGATCCAGGCCTCGATGTCGTCCTCGTAGTCGCCGATCGAGTGTCCGTCGGGCGCGGTGAAGACGACGTAGAGCTGATCCAGGCTGCCAACGCGTGCCAGGTACTCGCGAAACGCGGGAATTACCCGTCCGTCGCGCGGCAGGAGCGACAGGACGTCCGGATCGAACGAGAGGCGTCGCATGCCTTCGGCCGACGCGGCCACGGTGACGAGCACGATGGCGACAACCAGCAGACGATGGCGGCGGGCCCAGGCGACGACGCTGAAAACGAGAGAATGAAACACTGACTCACACAGGACGCCGGGGCTGCCGCCTTCGCGCGGCGCGCGTCGGCCGCCGAGCGAAGCCGCGGCCTCACAGCCGAAGCTTCTGGCCACGGAACGGCTGCGATCCGGCTCGCGAAGAAGAGCCGCAGTATATCAGCCGTGTTACAGTTCCCGGTCTGCCCGCATGAACGTCCTGCTTCTTCGTCCGGTTCCAGGAAACGAGCGATTCGGCCTCGGCCCCTTCTTCCGCATCGAACCGCTTGGCATGGAGTACATCGCCGTCGCGCTCGAGCGCGACGGGCACGAGGTCACGCTTGCGGACCTGCGCTTCAGCCGACCGCTCGAGCAGGTGATGCGAAGCAGCCGACCCGCGCTCGTCGGCATCGCCGCCATGCACGCCCTCGAGAGCGACGAGGTCATGGACCTCGTGCGGCACGTGCGTCGCTTGTCACCGGGGGTGCCGATTGTCATCGGCGGCCATACAGCCGCGGCGTATCCGGACCCTTTCATGTCATCCGACGTCGCAGCCGTCGTCCTCGACGACGGTGAGCAGGCGTTGCCGCGGGTGTGCCAGGCGCTGGCGCGTGGTGCGTCGCTCGACGGTGTGCCTGGTCTTGCGATTCCGGATCGTGAAGGCGGCAGCGTCCGGACGCCGGGCGACAAGGGCACGCTGGTGCTGGACGAGGTGCCCCTTCCGGCGCGCCATCACGTGGCTCCCTGGCGGAAGCAGTACGCCTGTCTGGCGCATCGTCCGGCATGGCTGGTGGAGACAGCACGGGGATGCCCGTTCCGCTGCTCGTTCTGCTCGATCTGGCAGCTGCACGAGCGAGCAGTGCGGGAGCGATCGATCGAGTCGGTGTGCCAGGACATGGCGACGGTCGGCGACCATATCTTCATCGCCGACGATCTCTTCTGGTATCACCCGGCGCGCAGCCTGGCGCTGGCAAACGAGCTGCGGAAGCGCGGCATCCGCAAGAAGTGGATCCTCGTCCAGAGCCGGGTCGATACCGTGGCGCGCAACCCGGAGCTGCTCGAGGCGTGGCGGCCGATCGCGCAGAACTTCGACATCTTCTTCGGCCTCGAGGCGGCGACAAACGAAGGACTGACTGGTCTGACCAAGGACGCGACCGTCGACCATACGGCCAGGGGCGTGGAGGTGGCGCGCCATTACACATACGGCGTCACCGGGAATTTCGTCGTCGATCCGGCGTGGGGAGAAGCGGACTTCGAGCGACTCTGGGGATTCGTCGAGCGCCATCAGCTGTTCCAGGCAGGCTTCACGATCCTCACGCCGTTGCCGGGCACGGCATATTTCGAGAGCATGCGCGCGAAGCTGCGCGCGCGGCGGTGGTCGCACTTCGACATGCATCACCTGCTGTGGGAACCGGCACTCGGGCCTGAGCGATTCTTCGAGCTCTACTGCGAAACGTGGCGGCGCTCGGTGCTGAATCTGCGCGGCCGCAAGAAGGTCTGGCAGTGGCTGCGCGAAGTCGATCCACGCAACGCGCTTTTCCTCATGAAGGCACTGCGCCGCACACAGCATCTGATGCGGCCGGATCACTACCTGCACGAATACGATCTGGCGGCGCCGTCGGAGTCGGTTGCCGCGCGCACGACGTCGCGGCAGCAGCTGGTGCAGATCAGCTGAGCGCGCCCGGACCAGAGCTCGTCGCTACTTTTCCTTCTCGTCGAAGTGGAACCGGTGCATGACGCGGTGCACCACCGGACCGAGCATGATGCCGGCAACGACGAGGAAGACGAGTCCGGCGAAGAGCGCATACGTGCCGGCGAAAAGCTTTCCCGCCTCGGTCTTCGGATTGTTCACGGGACCCATGCCGCCGAGCAGCATGGCGGCATTCAGAAACGCGTCGGTCCAGGACAGCTGTTCGAAGTAGACGTATCCCGCCATGCCGGCGAGCAGCGAAAGGGCGACGAGCGCACAGGCCACCCCGAAGTGTGCGGCCATGCGGCGGATGAAGTGACGTCGGGCGAGGACGCGCTGGGTGCGGCGCTCGTAGTGAAAGGCGCCAGGCCTTACGGCCCGGCCGCTCGCGTTGGCGCGGTCAGTAGCCAAAGAGTGCCTCGGCAAAGAGCGATCGGGGCACTCCGAATCACTCGATGAGACGTAAGCTGAGGCTCGGCGTGCGTGCGAGATCCGTCATCTGGGAACCGCGAATACCGCCGGCTCGATCACGGCGTTCGGCGTCACGTTCTCGAACTCCATCAGCTTGGTGTCGCCGTTCGTAAAGGTGATGCGCATCGCCTCGAGAAGTGCGCTCTTCTCTCCGACCCACAGTTCCAGCTTCGAAAGCGCTTCTTTGATCTGTTTGGGCTTCGGCGTCATCGCAACCTCGCGTGTGCCGGGGCGTGTGCTGCGATCGAGGAGCTCGATGTTGAAGATCCTGCGCAGCTCGCCAGCATCGCCGCCCACGAAGTTCTTCTGCACCCTGTTCTGGGCAGCGCCGATATCGATCTTCTGCTGCACGCCGTTCCCGATGGCCGTCATCCACTTGCCGTCGATGACGATGCGCCGGTCGGCCGGATCCGAGTAGACCATGGCGACGCGTGAGGGCCGCTCGACGTAGAGCATCCCGCGGGCCACGAGGGGGCGGTCCGCACGCAGCAGCGGGCTGGTCGTCGTTTCGACGAAGCGGGCCGTCAGCGTTCTGATGTCTTTGTTGGCGAGCTGGCCCTGCGCATAGAGCTCGTCGAAGGTTGGCTTGCCTGAGGTCGTGGCGGCCGGCTTCTTCTGCGATGGCGCGGCCAGCGCCGCCGACGCCCCGGCGCGCAGCCCGAAGACGCTCACGACGCACACGATCAGCACCCCGAGCAGGATCGGAGCGAAGTGCTGGAGAGTGTGGCGGCGAACGAGCATCGAAATCGATGGTAACGTACGCGCGGTGCCGCGCCCGGTTCATGTCTCGGGAATGGGCGTCGTGTCGGTGTTCGGCACGACGCTCGACGAGTTTCGCGACGCGCTGCTCTCCGGCCGCAGCGGGCTGACACGCATCAACGCGTTCGACGTCTCCGGGTGCCGGACGGTGCTTGCCGGCGAGATGCAGCAGTTCGAGCCAAAGGACTGGGTCTCGCCCATGAAGCTGCGCCGTCTGGATCGGACCGGCGTCTATGCTGTAGCGGCCACGCGCCGGGCCTTCGAGGACGCGGGGGTGACTCCGTCGCCCGGTGGCGAGGACAGCGCCGGCGTGCTCATCGGGACCTGGACTGCCGGGGGACAGTCGACGCAGCAGTTCCTCGATGCGTTGTTCCGCAGCGGACCCACCGGCGCTCCGGCGCTGCTCTTCGACAGCACGGTCGGTAACTCCGCGGCCGGTCTCACGGGCCTTGAATTCAAGCTGCGCGGGCCGAACGTCACCGTCAGCCACAAGGAAGCGTCGGGGCTGGGCGCCCTCGTTGGTGCGGTCGATCTCCTGCGCGAAGGACGCGCCGCATCGGTCCTCGCCGGTGGCGTGGATGCCGTCTTCGAAACGTTTTTCAAGGCGCACGATCGCTTTGCCGTGATGTCGCCCGCGCCTGCGGCGTCATCGCGCGTGGCGCCGTTCGATGCCGCACGAAACGGCTTCGTGATGGGGGAAGGGGCGTCGATTTTCAGGCTGACGCTGGACGATTCCGTCACGAGGCATGGAGACATCATGGGGGTGGCAGCGTCGAGCGCGGCAGTGCCGGTGAATCGCTGGCCAACGTGTCCCGAAGCGCTCTCCCGCGCTATGCGTCTCGCCATGGACGATGCCGGGGTATCGCCGCGCGATATCTCCGTCGTCTACGCGTCGGCGAACGGCACGTCGCTCGACGAGGTCGAAGCGCGCGCCCTTGCAGACGTCTTTCAGGCGGCGACACCGATCGTGACGTCGGTCAAGGGAGCGCTGGGTGAGTGCGGCGCGTCGGGAAGTGCGGCGTGTGCCGCCGCCTTCGTGTGCGGAACCGTCGGGCAGGCGCCGCCGATTGCGCACTTCGCGGAGCCCTCGCCAGCAGCAGCCTCGCTGCGCCTGGCGAGAACCGCCATGCCGCTCGACGGCCCCTATGCGCTCGTCAACAGCTTTGCCAGCGGCGGTACGCTGTTCAGCGCCGTGCTGGAGGTGAGGCGCGAACGATGATCAATGCTCAATGCCCAATGCAAAATGCCCAATGCACAATGAAGGCTCCAGGCCAGCTGTGATGCGTCTTGCCTTGGGCATTGAGCATTGGGCATTGGGCATTGGCCATTGCGGTTCGTCTCGTGGCGCGTAACCCCCTGAGCCTGACCGGCCGCGTGGCTGCCGTCACCGGCGGGTCGCGCGGGATCGGGCGTGCCATCGCGCTGGCGCTCGCCGAATCGGGAGCGGCCGTCGGCATCGCGTTCCGCAGTCAGGAGGCCAGCGCGCGCGACGTCCAGTCGGCGATCGAGGCCGCGGGAGGCCGGGCGTTCATCGCGCAGTGCGATGTGCGGGATGAAGCCTCGATGACGCACTTTGCCGAGGCAACCGCTGCCGCCCTGGGGCCCATCGATATTCTGGTGAACAACGCCGGCATCACCAGGGACGGCCACATTCTGTTCACCGACAGGGCCAAATGGGACGACGTGCTTGGCGTGAACCTGGACGCCGCCTTCTACGCCGTACGCGCCGTTGTGCGAAGCATGCTTCTCCGCCGGTGGGGACGGATCATCAACGTCTCGTCTCCGAGCGCCCGCATGCCGCTTGGCGGCCAGAGCAGTTACGCGGCGTCGAAGGCCGGCCTGGAAGGGTTCACTCGGGCGCTGTCTCGTGACCTGGCCGCCAAGGGCGTCCTGGTCAACGCGGTTTCGCCAGGACTGGTCGAGACGGATATGCTGGAGGCGATGCCGGCGGAGGGCAGAGCCGCGCACGTCAAGGCGATTGCGCTGGGGCGGGTCGGAAAGCCGGAAGAGGTTGCCGCCCTCGTGGCCTTTCTGGCCTCGGATGCCGCGAGCTACATCACGGGACAGGTCATTGGGGTTGACGGGGGGCTGTTGTGAGGACCGATGCCCAATGCTCAATGAGCAATGCCCAACCAGGGCTGACACGGATCGATGACTGAAACGGCTGACGCGCTGAAAAAAGAAATCAAGCAGGCGATCGTGCGCTGCCTGCGTCTTCCCATCTCTCCGGACGACATCGGCAACGACGTGCCGCTGTTCTTCGAAGAAGGGCTGGGCCTCGACTCGATCGACGTGCTCGAGCTCGTGCTCGAGCTCGAGCGCAGCTTCGGCGTGCAGATCAGAGACGAAGAAACTGGAACGATCGCCCTCAAATCGGTCGATACGATCTACGACTTCATCCAGAAGGAGCGGGCCGGCAAGGTCGGCTGACGCGCAGCTCGACCTCTCTTGGCCCGTTGAATTCTTGCGGATGAGTCAAGTCTCTTCGACGGTCAAGACAGCCAGCCCCGCGACTCGGAGCAAAGCTGACACCGGCCGACGAGAAGGCCGCGCGGCATCCCTGACCACTCCCGTCAATCTCTTCACGGTCGATCTCGAAGAGTGGTTCCACATCTGCGGCGTCGGCGGCGATCTCGATCCGGTGAACTGGGATCGGCTGCCGTCGCGCGTCGAGCAGACCACCAGGCTTCTCCTCGACCTGCTCGACGAGGCTCAGGCTCCGGCCACGTTCTTCATCGTCGGCTGGGTCGCAGAGCGCCACCCCCGGGTGATAGACGAAGTGCGCGCCGCAGGGCACACCATCGGGTCGCACAGCTACTCACATACACGTGCGTATGATCTCGGTCCCGCTGCGTTCGAAGAGGATCTCCGCCGCAGTGTGCGTACGCTTGCCGATGCCGGGGCGGGGGACGTCTGGTGTTTCCGCGCCCCCGAGTGGTCAATCAACAACCGATCGCTGTGGGCGCTCGAGACACTGGCCGCCGAGGGATTCAGGGTGGATGCGAGCATGGCGCCGCTCAAGATGGTCGGCGACCCTGCCTATCCGCGCGCGCCGCATCATCGTCCGACGGCGCGGGGCGCTGTGCTGGAGGTCCCGCCGCTCGTAGCCGATCGCTTCGGTCAGGTGATGCCGATGGGGTGGGGCTGGGGACTTCGCATGAGTGCGCCGTCGCGGGTGACGCGTGCGATTGCCGACGCGAACAGGCGGGGACTGGGAGCGGTGCTCACGGTCCATCCCTGGGAAATCGATCCCGACCCTCCCCGCGTCCGGCTCAGGCCCAGCTTGCACTTCGCCCACTACTTCAGGTTGAGTGGGTTCCGCGAACGGCTGCGCGAAGTTCTGCGTTCGACGACCTTCGGCCGCCTGGACGATTTGACTGCCTCAACAACGTGATTCCCGACCTCGTTCGTTCTCGCGGCACGCCTTTGTGCCCGCCGGGTGTGGGCCGTGGACCGCGCCGCGCGGTGATGGCTCTCGCCGCGGTCGCGGCGCTCGTGACGTCGCCAGCATCGGCGCAAAGCCGGACGGAACGCCTGCCGCTCGTGGCCGTCGAGGATGATGGGCGCGGATCGGCTTTCGAGCTGCTGCGCGCTGAAACCGCAGTGCCGATTGCCGTCCGCCTGCAAGTCTCGTCAGAGGCGCTCGCGGATCCCGGCCGGCTTCCATCGAGAAGCGCCCGCACGCCGCTCTGGCTGGTCATTCCCGCGCCATCGTCGCGGGCATCGCTCGAGAGCTGGCGTGCCGACGTGAGGCGTCTCGTCGATCGCACGGCGGAGGCACTCGTCGTGTTCGAGATTGACGTCGACACGCAGCCGGCTGACGTCGTGGAGTTCGCCGTCAAGCTGGCGGCCACGGAGCTTCGCGCGAAGCAGGAGAGCCTGCGCGTCGCGCTCGGTGGCCCGGCGATGGAGAACGAGGCGCGACGGACGGCGACGTATTCCGCCGCGCTATCGCCCTACGTCGATCTCCTCGCGATTGCGGATAGCCAGGGGGCGGCAGTCGCGCCGTGGCTGCGGAGGATCGATCCCGACGCGCGTATCGTGCTGGTCGGGCGTTCGGTTCCGTCCGGTCAGGATGCTGCGTCGAGGATCGTCGAAGCCGTGGTCGACGATCTCGGCACCGACATCGTTGCGCACGCGTGGCGCGCGCCGGACGTCACACCCGTGGTGCTGAAGGCGCTGGGGCCGCTCGGCACGTTGACGGCTCACGAGCTCACCGCGATCGATGCCCGTGCCGTCGACTTGCGCATCACGCTGAACGGCGCCGCGACGCCTTCGACGCTGCACCATCGGCTGCTCTTCGATACGGTCAGCTTCTCGACGCTGTTCGTGTATTGGGGAACGCCGTCTGCCGACCCGCTTTCCGTTTCGCTGCACGTGCCGCTCGCGGGAACGCCGTCGGTGACCGATCTGATCGAGGGGGCGAAGTCGGCCGCGCTCGCCTACGCGCGTGACGATGGGACGGAGACGAGCTCCGTACGCGTGCCGCTCGGCGCGCATCCGATGCTGGTGGATTTCAGCGAAGGCGTGGCCGTCGTTGGCGAGCAGAGCGGCGTGAGCGCCGAGCGGGTGCTGTCGGTCGGCGAGATCATTGCGCGGCATCGCCGGCAGCAGCTGGCCCAGGACCGCGTGGTGCGGAACTACATCGCCGACGCGCGGATGCGTCAGTTCTTCCGGCCGCAGCTCACCGACGCCGGCTACGACGTCGTCATCGAGAACCGGTATTTCGTCGCCGAGAACGACATCGAGTGGGAACAGCGTTCGTTCGCCGTCAACAATCGTCACTGGGAGATCGATCAGCCTTTCCCGATGTTGCAGCCGGAGAAAGTGTTTGCCCTTCCGCTCCAGCTGCGGTTCGACGAGGGGTATGACTATCGGCTCGAGGGGCTCGAGCGCATCGACGGCCGTGAGTGCTACAAGGTGCGCTTCGATCCGATGCGCGACGATCCGACGCTCTATCGAGGGACCGTCTGGATCGATCGGCGCACATTCGCGCGCATCCAGCTGCGTGCGGTGCAGGGCGGGCTTCCGGGGATGGTGATCTCGAACGACGAGACACAGCATTACGCCGCGGCCGGGACGATCGAGAATCTGCCGATCTTCCTGCTGAGCGAAGTGAGCAACCGTGAGATCGCGTTGCTCGGGGGACGCAGCATTCCGTTCGAGAAGAACGTGACATTCAGCGGATTCCGGCTGAACGATCCGCGCTTCGAGGAAGAGCGCAGCGCCGCGCGGCAGAGCGAGAGTGTGATGTACCGCGAGACGGAGAACGGCCTGCGGCCGTACGTGAAACAGAACGGCACGCGCGTGGTGGTCGATCAACCGACGCCGGGCGTGAAGGCCATGGCGCTCGGGACGGTGATCGATCCGTCGTACCGATTCCCGCTGCCAATCTTCGGGCTCAACATCGTCGACTTCGACTTCGGCAATCGGAACACCCAGCTGGCCCTGCTGTTTGCAGGCGTGCTCGCGGCCGGCAACATCCAGAAGCCGCAGCTGTTCGGATCGAAGAACGTGAGCGCCAGCGTCGACTTCTTCGCGATTGCGGCGCCGTCGAGCGATCGTGTCTACCAGGCGTCGGGCGAGATCGAGTCAGCGCGCCTGAACACATGGCCGCTGTCGACCGGGCTCAATCTCGGCTGGCAGGCCACTCCGTTTCAGAAGCTCTCCGCTCAGTATCAATTCCGCTTCGACGGCTACGCTCCGGACACGACGACGTCCGAGTCGTTTCAGCGTCCCTCGAGCACGGTCACGAACGGGATCGGCGGCCAGTGGGAGTACGCGAGGAAGGGCTACTCGGTGGTCTTCAACGGCGCGTGGTTCGCGCGCGCATCGTGGCGCCCCTGGGGCGATCCCGACACCGGCACGCTGGTGACGACGTCGAGGACGTATGCGAAGTACCAGGCGACCGTGTCGCGCGACTTCCTGTTGAGTGTGTTCCAGAAATTCAACGTCAACGCCGCATGGTTCGGCGGCCACGATCTCGACCGTTTCGTGCAGTACCAGTTCGGATTGTTCGATGCGACGCGCATCCACGGTGTGCCCGGCGCCGTGCGGTTCGGCGAGCTCGCAATGGCGCGCGGCTCGTATTCCTTCAACATCTTCGACCAGTATCGGCTCGATCTCTTTCTCGACTACGCCTGGGGACGCGATCATCGCGGTGACGACTGGAACCGTATCCCCGGTATCGGCGTGGCATTCAATCTTCCCGGTCCTTGGAATACGATCGTCCGCGCCGACGTGGGAAAGAGCTGGCTGCCGGATCGGTACGGCACGCTTGGATCCACCGTGGCCCAGGTCATGCTCCTCAAGCCGCTCAGATGATGTCGCCTCCTCCAGGAATGCTGCGCGCCGATCTCCACGTCCACACCTGCCACTCGCGTCAGAGCGGCTCGATGAAGTTCCTCCGTTCGCGCGACTGCTATTCGAAGCCGGAGGACGTCTACCGCGTCGCCCGGGCGCGCGGTATGGACCTGGTCTGCATCACGGATCACGATTCGATTGACGGTGCGCTCGAGCTGATCGCCCGGCATCCCAACGACGTCGTCGTCGGCGAGGAGATCACCTGCTGGATGCCGGACGGCAACGTCGAGGTGCACATCGGCGCCTACGGCATGACCGAGGCGCTTCATCGCGACGTGCAGCGACTCAGCCGGAATGTCTTCGACGTGACCGCCTGCCTGCGTGAAGCCGGGGTGTTCTTCGTGCTGAATCACCTGCTGCACTTTTATCGGGGACAGCTGCCGCTCGGCGACTACCTGCGGCTGCTCGACGAAGTCGCCGGGATGGAGGTCCGAAACGGGACCATGCTGCCGGCGCACAACGCGCTCTGCGAGCAGGTGAGCGTGGCATATCCGGGCAGGCGGCTTGCTCCGGTCGGCGGCAGCGACGCGCACACGCTGCGGCGCGTGGGGACGACGTGGACGGAAGCGCCTGGCCGGACGCGTGAAGAGTTCCTCGCCAGTCTTCGTCAGGGAGCGTGCCGGGCTGCCGGGCGTCACGGACACACCGGGGCGGTCGCGGGTGATGCCTACGGTGTCGTCGGCTCGTATGTGGCCTCCCTCGCCGGTTTCGGCCCTCGAGATCTCACCGGATGGCGACGGGCGGGCTGCATCGCGTTCGCGCTCGTGTCGCCACCGATGCAGATTCTGCCGCTGGCGATTGCCGCCGCGCGCAAACACGCGGAGCGGAGAACCGTGGCACGTGTGTCCGCGCAGCTCGGCGATCTTCGAGTGAGTCCCGCGATGCGAATCCCGCTCTTCGGCGACGCTCAGGTCGTCCAGAGCAGGGGTCGAGAGACGAACCCCGAATCCCGCTTGTCCGCCGTAGCGCACCGCGCGCAGGTGGAAACCCCGAACCCCGGTCTCGTCCCACGCATTCCGTCGGAGCCAGCGTCGGACTCGAGTCTGCGAGTCCCGAGCCGCCAGCCCCGCTCGTCCGCCGTAGCGCCGGTGGTCGACCGTCGGTCCACGAACGCACGTGCGGGCGCGAAGGCTGAAGTCCGCGGTCGATGATCGCGATCACCGGCATCGGACTGATCACGGCGCTGGGGACGTCCCGCGAGGAGAGCTGGCGCGGACTGCTGGCGGGCGCCTGTGGCGTGAGGCCGCTCTCCGTGTTCGACTCGGAGGGCTTCCGCAGTCGCGTGGCGGCTGAGGTGGACATGGGACCGGTCGATGCGCCGATGACGCCGGTCGAGCGACGACGGCGGTCGCGAGGCGACCGCATCGCCGTGCACGCGGCCACTGAAGCGGTGCGAGATGCCGGCTTCATGGACACCGCATACGACCCGTCGAGGGTCGGAGTGTTTCTCGGCGCCGGGACAGGCGACCTGCTCCGCAACGAGGAGTACTACAGGACGTGGATCACGAAGGGGCTGGCCCGCGCGCGGCCGTCAGACGCGTGGAACCACTTTCTGAGCACTCCCGTCGATGCGGTAGCCGCGCTCTTCGGCTTCGAAGGGCCGCGCGGCTGCATCGTGGCGGCCTGCTCGTCGAGCACGATCGCAATCGGTCGCGCCGTCGAGGCCATTCGCGCGGGACGTGCGGACATCGCGCTCGCCGGCGGCGCCGACGCGCTCGCCCGTCTGACGTTCAGCGGGTTCAATCAACTGCGGCTGATGGATCCCGAACCGTGCCGGCCGTTCGATCGCGGCCGCGCCGGCATGAACATCGGCGAAGGCGCCGGCATCCTCGTGCTGGAGGACGGCGACCGCGCGCGCCGGCGCGGCGCGCATATCTATGCAGAGCTCGCCGGGCACGGTGTGGCGTGCGAGGCCTTCCATCCGACGGCTCCCGAGCCGAACGGCATCCCGGTAGCCACGGTGGTGTCGCTCGCTTTGGACGATGCCCGCATCGACGCCGACGCCATCCAGCACATCAACGCGCACGGGACGGCCACTCCGCAGAATGATGCCGCCGAAGCGCGTGGCTTCGCGCGCGTCCTCGGTTCACGCGCCGGACGCGTGCCGATCACGTCGGTCAAGTCGATGGTCGGTCACTGTCTCGGAGCGGCGGGCGGCGTAGAGGCCGCGGTGCTGGCGCTGTCAGTCTCGCGAGGCGTGATTCCGCCGACGATCCATCACTCGGCGCCAGACGCGGATGTGGTGATCGACATCGTTGCCAACGTCGCGCGCGAGCAGCCGCTTCGCTGCGCGGTATCGACCTCGCTCGGTTTCGGAGGCAATGACTCCGCCATCGTGATGCGAAGCGTTTAGTGCCGCCGATCGAATCGTCCTGAACTGCGGTGATCGTGCAGGTCCGTAGGTCGCTCCGCGAAACCGATTTGATCCACGCACCCAAGCATCCGCCGGCGACCAACGAGCTGTGCCAATACACTGCCTACGGTTTCGCTCCGGACCTACGGTCCCGCACTGTTGAGGACGCAGGAGCTCATCGTCTCGTTCCCGTCACTACAGCCTTGGCATGTCGTCTCTCTGATCCCCACCGATCCGAAATCAAGATCGAATCGCGAACCCCGAGTCCCGAATCCCGGAATCTTCTACCAGAAATACCAATGCCCGGCGGCCGTGAACGATGCGCCGCCGATCGACGCATTTCCGAAGCTCGACGCCACGTCGTCATTTGACGTGTAGGTGATTTCGCCGCTCACGCCGAGGTTGGGCACGTTGCTGAAAAACAGCTCGACGCCGCCGTAGAGCAGGATGCCAAGGCTCGTGTCGTCGAGATCCTCGAAGATGTCCTCGTCGAAGTTCGAGTGGACGAAGCTCAGGCCGGCGCCCGCGTACGGCGTGAGGCTGACCGGGCCGTTGAACTTCTGCTCGATGAATCGATAGAGCACCGAGGGAGAGAAGCGCACCGAGTGGAAGTCGTTACGTCCGAGATCCACACCGAAGCGTGAAATCTCACCCTGGACTCCGAGCGGACCGCCGTAGAAGAAGTAACGGACGCTTGCCCCGATGCCGGCATGCTCCGCGCTCAGACGCACGCCGGCGCCGAACTGATGGTTGTTCATGCCGTGAGTGGACGTCGTGACCGGCGGATTCTGACCTGCTGCCGGCGATGCCGTTGGAAACGTCACGCGAAGCGCGGGCGCCTCGAACAACGTTCTCTCTCTGAGCACCGGCGCACCTTCGGCCCACGCGTGCGTGGCGGCTCCGGTCACGAATGCAAGAGATATCGCGACAATCGTGGTCAGCGGCAAGCGTCCTGTCACAGAAGTCCTCCCGTCAAGGGTTCGAGGGGTTCGAGGTTCGGGGGGGCGAGGGTTCCGGTTCGCAGGTTGGGAACCTCGAAGGCCCGGCGCCAAACCGGTTGTAAGCGTTATTGCCAGTTTACGCCGGAAGGCGCGCGAACGAGACGCGCAAAGCGCTGATATCGAGCGGCCTGTCGTCCTCGTGAGGCTCGGACACGGCTCGCGGAAGTGCGGGATGCTGCTCGAGAGCCACTGCCTGCCATGTGCGTGCGAAACGTTCGAGCAGCGCAAAGTTGGCTTCGAGTCTCGCGCGCAGCGGCTCGTCTTCCATGAGCGGCGTCCCGAGATCCGCCTGCAGCTTCCGCAGGAATTCGACGTCGACGATGTTGACGGCGTCGAGCGCATAGGCGCGTCGGTCATCTGCCTGATCCCACGCCCGGAAGAACCCCTGCATGCGCGCGTGGAGCACGAAGAAGCGTCGCATCAGGTTGTCGATCGACGCGATGAACGCCGGCTGCCGATAGCGCTGCTGGAAGAAGAGGAGCGCGGTGATCGCCCAGTAGGTCGCGTTGTCCCAGGAGATTTTGGCGGTCATGACCTGCGCGTTCCCCATGATCGGATACTGACCGTCGTAGAGGCGGATGAAGGCGTCGAAGAGCCTCAGGTACATGGTGTTGAACGACTCCACCCGCTCGCCGATCGATTCGCCCGCCATGTCGCGGACGATGAGATCCGTGACGTAGTCGTTGCCCATGGCGATGAAGTCGGACCCGGGCGAGTAGAAGGGGTCGGTGAAGACGCCGGCTTCCCCGACGAGCGCCCAGCGATCGGTCGAGAACACGCGCGCACAGCTGTGCGCGAAGTGCTTGAGCGCAAGAAAGTCTTCGAGCTGGTGTGCGTGCGACTCCATCACCCGGGCGCACTGCGGCTCGTACTCGCGCAGCCAGTCCATCGCGCGTTCGAAGCGGTTGATGCGGTCGTACGGGTGCATGTCGCCGTCGGCGACGATGCCGAAGCTGTGACTGCCGGAGCCGAGCGGAATGAGCCACACCCAGTAGCCGGGTCCCATCAGGTGGACGGTGCTCTGCCAGCGCAGGCCCGATGACACACGCGCCTTCCACTCCGGATCGGTCGACCAGTCGTCGATCTTCACGCGCGTGCTGACGCGCCACCAGGAGGCATTCGCGCCGTGGGTGCTCGGTCGCACGAGGTCGAGCTGACGCTTGATGAGGCCCGCGCGCCCGGTCGCATCGACCACCCATCGCGTCGTCACGGAGCGCTCGCCGCCGGCTCCGGCGATGGTGAGCCGGTGCCCGTCGCCGCTGCCGGCGGCGGCGAGCGTCAACGACTGGACGCGGCTGCCGTGCATCACTTCGATGCCGAGCTCCGCGTTCGTCGCCAGGATCATGTTCTCGAGGCGTCCGCGATCGAGCTGGAACGACGGCACGGGTGGAAAGCGCGGCGGCCCGAGCTCGACGCGCGCCGTGATGTCCCGGTTGTCGCCCTGAGTAAAGAAGTAACGGAGTCCGAGCTTTTCGAGCTGATGCGCGCGCAGATGCGGCTCGAGACCAAGGCGCGTCGCGAAGTAGTGCGCCCCGATCTCCACGCTCGATTCGCCGACCTTGAACGCCGCTTCACGCACCGGATGTGTCCGCTTCTCGACGACGAGCGTGCGGAGGTGCGGGGCCTCCTGGTGCAGCTGGCGCGCGAGACAGCCGCCGGCAAGGCCGCCACCCATAATCACGACATCGAAATAGTTGGCGTCGTGATCCTGTCGCGCCGACGGTTTTGACATGCGCGATTACTGGATGCGGACGAGTTCGACGTCGAAGATGAGCATGCCGCGCGGGTTGCCGGGCTCGCCTTTGTAGGCGAGATCCTGCGGGATCCAGAACCTGTAACGCGCGCCTTCGACCATCAGCTGCAATCCTTCGCTCCAGCCTTTGATCACCTCATCGAGGCCGAGTGAGACCGGTTCGCCACCGCGTGTGAGCGAGGTGTCAAATGGCTTTCCGTTGGTCGTCCATCCCGTGTATTGCACGAGAACCTTGTCTCGTGCCGCGGGATGGCGTGTGCCCGTTCCGGCCCTGAGCACCTTGTAGGCAAGGCCGGACGGGGTGCGCTGGGCGTCCGGCGGCGGCGCCTTGAGCTCGGCTGGCGCCACTGTCGGATTGCCATGAAAGTCGAGGAGCTCGATGTCGAACACCATCTGCCCCTTCGCACGGCCGGGCGCGCCGTTGTACGCGAGCGGCTCGGGCATCCAGCACCGGCGCTTCTCGCCGACGACCATGAGCTTCACGCACTCTTCCCACCCTTTGAGCGCGGTGCGATTCAGCGGAAATGTCGCGGGCTTGCCACGTGAAACGGTGCTGTCCTGCAGCGTCCCGTCGCTGCTCCAGCCGCTGTACTCGACGGTGACCATGTCCCTCGATGTTGGCTTCTCGGTGCCTCTGCCAGGCGTCAGCACTTTCGAGATCAGGCCAGAGGGGCTCTTCTCGGCGTCGGCGGGCGGAGCGTTCAGATCGAGTGGCGGCGCAAAGATGCTTCGCGCCTGGCCGCCGGCGTGGAGCGGAGCAAGAGCAACCGCCAGCGCGAGGCCACAGGCAAAGCCGAGGAACTTTCTGGGTTTCACTCTCTCAGTAGAGCGCACGGACGGCCGAGTACGCAAGGTGCGGGATTGCGGCATTCGGGGTGTTTCGACGCCCTGCCAGCCGGAATGGCCGGCCAGACCGGCCCGCGCGGACCGCGGGAGGAAACACTGGAGCTGCAGCTTCGCTACAGCTCGATCAGCAGTGTGCCCGGATCCTCGATGAATTCCTTGATCTTGACCAGGAACTGCACGGCCTCGCGTCCGTCGACGATGCGGTGGTCGTAGGAGAGCGCCACGTACATCATCGGGCGGATGACGACCTGCCCGTTCACCGGAACCGCGCGGTCTTCGATCTTGTGCAGGCCCAGGATGGCGACCTGCGGCGGATTGAGAATCGGCGTGCTGAGGAGCGAGCCGAAGACGCCGCCGTTGGTGATCGTGAAGGTGCCGCCGATCAAATCCTCGAGGGTGAGGGTGCCGTTACCGGCGCGGCCGGCGAAATCGCGAATCGCCTGCTCGATGCCGGCGAAGGACATCGTGTCGGCGTCGCGAATGACCGGGACCACCAGCCCGCCCTCGGCTCCGACGGCCATGCCGATGTCGTGATAGCGCTTGTAGACGATCTCGTCGCCCTGGATCTCGGCGTTCAGCTGCGGGAAGAGCCTGAGTGCGGCGATGCTCGCCTTGACGAAGAAGGAGGCGATGCCGAGCCCGACGCCGTGCTGCTTGGTGAAGGCGTCCTTGCGCCGGGCGCGCAGCGACATCAGCGCGCTCATGTCGATCTCGTTGAACGTCGTCAGCATCGCCGCGGTGCGCTGGGCTTCGACGAGACGGCGCGCGATGGTGGCGCGTCGTTTCGTCATGCGGACACGCTCTTCGCTGCGATCGCCAGGGCGGGCGGCGGGCCTGGGCGGCGCCGGCTTCGGGGCGGGTTTCGCGACCGCGGGCGCCGGTTGCCCGGCGGTGGCAGACGCTGCTGTGGCGGGCGCCATCGCCCCCTGGACGTCCTGCTTCATCACACGACCGCCGGAGCCTGAACCTTGCACTCCGGCCAGATCGACGTCGTGATCCTTCGCCATCCGCCTCGCCGTGGGCGTGGCCTTCGGCGCATCGGCCGCGGTGGCCTGCGCGGGAGCCGCCGGCGGCTTCGCCGCCGCCGCTGCCTCCGAGGCTGGTGCTGCGGCTGGCGCTGCGGCTGCCGGCCCCGGTGCACTCCTCGCGCCTCCGCCGCTGGTGGCGGCGCCGCTCTCGTCGAGCACGGCGAGCAGCTCGCCGATCTTGACGTCCTCGCCTTCCTGCCGCTTGATGCTCGCGATGACGCCGGCGCGCTCGGCGCTGACTTCGAGATCGATCTTTTCGGTCTCGAGCTCGACGATCGGCTCGCCCACCTCGACGCGATCGCCTTCTTTCTTCAGCCATCGCGCGACGCGCGCTTCGACGACCGATTCACCCAGCTGCGGAACGACGATGTCTGACACGCTTACCTCTTGGAGCCAGTCAGGCTGCGAACTTCCTTGACGACCGGGCGCGGGAGGTCGACGCCGCTGCCACCCGTGTCGAACGCACGCTCGATGAGCGTCTTCTGATTGAGCTGGTGCATGGCCGCGGAGCCCTCCGACGGGCTCGCGCTCCGGGGCCGTCCCAGATACCGCAGCGGACACCGGCCATCGAGCAGTTCCTCGACGAGCGGCCGGAAATACTCCCAGGCGCCCATGTTCTCCGGCTCTTCCTGGAGCCAGATCACTTCGCGGACGTTGCCGTATCCCGCGAGCAGCTCTCGGAGCGCGACGTTCGGGAACGGGTACAGCTGTTCTACACGGCAGATGGCGATATCGGCCGCGGCCGCGCGGCGTTCGCTGGAGATCAGATCGACGTACACCTTGCCGCTGCAGAGGATGATGCGCTTGACCGCCTTTGCCCGCGCTCTGGCCTCTGCGTCGTCGATGACCGACTGGAAGCGCCCCTCTTCGAGCTCGCGCGGTGACGAGGCGACCATCGGATGGCGGAGCAGGCTCTTCGGCGTGAGCACGAAGAGCGGCAGCGGATCGCGCTGGAGCAGGAGCGCCTGCCGGCGGAGCAGATGGAAGTACTGCGCGGCGGTAGTGCAGTTCACGAGGCGGAGGTTGATGTTCGCCGCCGCCTGCAGGATGCGCTCGGGCCGCGCGCTCGAGTGCTCCGGCCCCTGGCCTTCGTAGGCGTGCGGCAGCAGGAACACGAGCGACGGATGGAGCCCCCATTTCGCGCGGCCGGAGGTGACGAACTGATCGAGCATCACCTGCGCGCCGTTCACGAAGTCGCCGTACTGCGCTTCCCAGAGCACGAGGCGTCCCGGCTCCTGGATGTTGTAGCCGAACTCGAAGCCGATGGCGCCGTTCTCGCTGAGCGGACTGTTGTAGATCTCGAACGGGGCGCGCGCCTGCGCGAATGTCTGCAGCGGGACGAACACCCTGCCGGTGGCGCCGTCGTGATACGTCGCATGGCGATGGCTGAAGGTGCCGCGCCCGACGTCTTCACCCGTGAGGCGGATCGGGGTGCCGTCGGCGAGGATGGTGGCGAAGGCGAGCTCCTCGGCCATGGCCCAGTCGATCGAGCGCTCCTCCGGATTCGCGAACGCCGCCTTCCTTCGCTCGCGATTGCGTTCCAGCTTCTTCGAGAAGGTGAAGCCCTCCGGATCGGACTGCAGCGACGCGTTGATTGCGCGGAGCGTCTCGAGCGGCACGCCGGTGGACGTCTGACCGGCGATGCCGGGCGGGACCTCCGGGGGCACCGGCGCCACGAAGTCTTCCTCCGGCTTGAGCGACTCGAAGGTCTGCTCGAGCACCGTCCAATGCTTCTTCTCGATGCCGGCGAGTTCGTCCTGCGTAATCGAGCCCTGCTTGACCATCGCCGCGCCGAACAGCTCGCGGGCCGTCGGGTGCGCAGCCACTTTCTTGTACATCAGCGGCTGCGTGAAGGCCGGCTCGTCGCCTTCATTGTGGCCGTGCCGGCGATAGCCGACGAGGTCGATGAGGAAGTCGCGCCGGAAGCGGGCGCGATATTCCCACGCCAGCCGCGCGGCTTCGACACACGCGACCGGGTCGTCGGCGTTCACGTGCACGATCGGAATCTTGAATCCGCGCGCGAGGCCGCTGGCGTAGCTGGTGCTGTAGGACTCCGACGGTGACGCCGTGAAACCGACCTGGTTGTTGGCGATGATGTGGAGCGTACCGTCCGTGTCGTACCCGCGCAGACGTGACAGGTTCAGTGTCTCGGCGACGATGCCCTGTCCAGGGAAGGCCGAGTCGCCATGAATCAGAATCGGGAGCGTGCGCGCGCCATCGAACCGCGGTGCGCCCGGCGCATCGACGACCGTGCCGGCCGCGCGCGCCATGCCGACGACCACCGGATCGACGAACTCGAGATGACTCGGGTTGGGCGGCATCGAGACGTGCATCTGGCCGCGCGGCCGTGCCGTGCGGGCACCGGCGTGATACTTGACGTCACCCATCCAGCCCAGATTGATCCGGCGCGTGGCGCCGACCGGATCCTTGAACTCGGCGAGAATCTGGTTGTACGGCTTCTGCAGCACGTGGGCGAGGACGTTGAGCCGCCCCCGGTGCGCCATCCCGATGATCGACTGGCGCACCCCGCGATCGGCAGCGCCGCAGATGATCTCGTCGAGGATCGGGACGAGCATGTCGAGCCCTTCGACCGAGAAGCGCGTCTTGCCGGGGAAGGTGCGGTGCAGGAACCGTTCGAAGACCTCGACCTGCGTGATGCGATCGAGGAGCGCGTGGACGGCGCCGCGGTCCATCGGCGGAAGGAAGCGTCCCGATTCGGCCGCCTGGCGCAGCCACTCGCGTTCCTCCGGCACGAACACGTGCGCGTAGTCGAATCCCGTCGTCGAGCAGTAGACGCGGCGCAGTTTCTCGATCGCCTCGTAGGCGTTGGCCGACGATTCCGACGCGGGTCCACCCACGAGCGAGGCCGGCAGCGCCTTCAGGTCCTCGTCCGTGATGCCATGGGCGCGGGGAGAGAGCGTGGGATCGCCGGGCGGCGTCGATCCGAGCGGATCGATGCGCGCGGCGAGATGTCCGTATCGGCGAATCGACTCCGCCAGGTTCGCGGCGCCGACGATGGCATGGAGCGGTGATCCCGAGCCTTCGCGGCTGGTGGCGGGCGCGGTGCGCGCGTCGGTCGGCGTCCATTCCGCAAAGGCCTGTCTGGTGGCAGGATCGACCGATTCGGGATTGCGCCGGTACTTCTCGTACAGCTCGAGGACGTATCCGGCGTTTACTCCCGAGAACTGCTCCAGATTCATAACCTTCCTATGTTAACTCAGTGCGCCTTTTTGCCCGCGATTCGCTTGATCGGCATCGACATCGACGGCACGCTCCTCGATAGCGGCGGCCGGCTGCCGGCAGCCAATCGCGAGGCCATCCACCAGGCCGTGATATCGGGCGTGCACGTCGCGCTCGTTACGGGCCGCAGCTATCCCTTCGCCAGGCCGATCGCTGCCGATCTGCCGGCATCGGTGACGCTCATCGTCAGCAACGGAGCGATCGAACGGCAGTTCGACGGGACCACGATGGCCCGGCGCCTGCTGGATCGGGAAGTGGCGGCGCATGTGCTCGCCCTGACGCGTCATCACCGCGACGCGGCGGCGGTGATCTTCGATCGGGAGGAGGAGCGGCAGATCCTGTTCGAATCGATGGACTGGGACCATCCCGGCCGCCGCGCGTACTGGGCGCGCAACCAGTCACGCATCGCGCGGGCCGAACCGCTCGAGGCGTCGCTCGAAGAGGATCCGATCCAGGTCATGTTCAACGGCGGCGTGACGGCGATGCGTGCGCTGTCGCGCGAGCTGGCGTCGATCGGAGGCGATTTCGTAGTGGCACTCACGGAGTACGAGCATCGTGACTTCTCGCTGGTCGACATCACCTCGCCGGCGGCGACCAAGGGCCTCGCCCTTGCGTGGCGCGCGTCGCAGCTCGGGCTCGAGGCCTCGCAGGTCATGGCCATCGGCGACAACTTCAACGATCTCGGCATGCTCGAATATGCCGGCGTGCCGGTGGTGATGGGCAACGCCGTACCTGGCCTCAAGTCGCGCGGATGGCACGAGACAGGCCATCAGGATCAGGCCGGAGTCGCGGAGGCGATCCGGCGGTTCGTGCTGGGGGAGAGGTGAGGAGAGGCGCAGAGGCGGGTCTGCGACGCGGAGGCGCGGAGACGGACGGCGGTTTTACGACGCGGAGGCGCGGAGGCGCGGAGACGGACGACGGTTTTGCGACGCGGAGGCGCGGAGGCGCGGAGACGGACGACGGGTTTTGCGACGCGGAGGCGCGGAGGCGCGGAGACGGACGGCGGTTTTACGACGCGGAGGCG
>JADMIO010796564.1_pt1 | contig 29812 bp, 22 predicted proteins | sample 8958161 | NCBI WGS metagenome assembly JADMIO01 (sample SAMN16585339, study PRJNA669376) | soil metagenome | isolation source: Crop rotation soil | place: USA: Cullars Rotation, Alabama | collected 2011 | reverse complement strand
CTTTCCCGGCTTGTCTTCGCCGAACGACTCCACATCGATCCGGTCGCCCGCCACGCCGCTGTGGATCAGGTATTCGCGCACCGCCTGCGCGCGACGCAGCCCCAGGCCACGGTTGTATTCCTCCGTGCCGCGTTCGTCGCAATTGCCCTCTATCTTCAGCGCCACGTTCGGTGAGGTGTTGCTCTTGTAGTAAGCCGTCACTGTCTCGAGCTTCGATTTCTCGCTGTCCTTGATGGCCGCGCTGTCGTAATCGAAATAGATCGCCTCGGTCTTGAACTGGTCAGTGTTCCTCTTCCAGGTGCTCCGGTCAGCCGTGTTCAACGATGTGACAGGAGGAAGCTCGGCCGGCTGGCTGTTCACGTTAGCCTGCGGCGGAAACGGATTGGCGTCGCTAAGTTGCGATTGATTGGCCTGGTGCACGGTCGCGTGCGGCAGCGGCGTCACCGGCACATTCTTTTTCCGGCAACCCGTGCTTGCGATGCAGGCAAGCACCACGGCGCCCACCAGCAGATTAAAACTCATTCTCGATTTCATATCATTCCTTCCTCTGTTCCTCGTTGTTTCTGCATTTATCAATCCAACCTCACTTTGCCCAACTGGGCTGTGAGTTACTACCCGAAACTCTTGGCAAATCCCGGACTTGTTTGGTGAACACGTCCAGGGCGGCCAAAACCCGGCCATTGCCCGAACGGCGGGCAAAAATAACAGTGCGGGAATTCGGCGCCCACGAAGGGTCCTCGCCCGCAGTCAGCGAAATAGCATCGCCGCCCGTCGCCGGCACGATGCAGATGTCAAAACCCGCCCGCTGCGACGTGAAGATGATCCACTTCCCATCCGGCGACCAGTCCGGCTCTGATGGACTCGGCGCACCCGCCGTCCGCACATTCAACACCGGCCCGCCCTCCGGTGATACCTTCCGCAACACGCGACGCTCCCCGTCCTTGCCCGCGAACAAGATCCACCTTCCGTCCGGTGACCAGCACGGCGAAGATTCGTCCTGTTGCGACTTCGTCAGTCGTTTCAACCCGGTGCCGTTGATATCCTGCACATAAAGGTCCACCCAGCCGTCCTTGCCAAGAATCATCGCCACCTTGCTGCCATCCGGCGAAACCGACGGGCTCAAGTTGCCACCATTATAGCGCGAGAACACCGAGCGCGCGCCCGTCGACAGGTTGTGCGCGAAAATATGCGACCCGCCCAGTTTGTAGGACATGTAATAAAGACCCAACTTGCCGGGCACCCACGTCGGCGCAGCCACAATGGCGCCATCCTGCGTCACCGGCGTCGCGTTATGACCATCAAAGTCCGACACGTAGATCTCGCTCGCCGCGCCCGTGTCCACCTTGAATGCGATCTTCGTCTGGCCGATGCCCTTGCGCCCCGTCACCGCCATCACGATGTCATCCGCCAGCGCATGCGCCTGGATGCGCACCGACCCGCCGGTGTAGGACTTCGCGAAGCGCTGCTGCTTGCCGATGTGGTCGAGCAACCGGCCCTGCACATTGCCATCGTTGCTGCCCACCACATCGTACTGGAGCGCCGGGTCATCGGCCACGACCTTGAAGCCCTGCACCTCGAGGTCGAACCGCAACACCTGCGCCGCCTCGCCCGAAAATCCGGACAACGTGATCGGGATCGGCTTCTCGCCAAAAAGTTCCCCCTCCTTGATAATCGGTTTATACGTTACGTCCTGCGCCAGCACAGTAGCTGTCAGCATGACCCCCGCGAATGCGCTTAAAACTGCACTAAGTATTAGTTTGCTCTTCATCCAATTAACCTGCGGAATTTGGGTTGAAAATCGAAATAGAATGATTGTTCGGCGTCTTTGACGCCATCCGGAAAAGCTCTGAATGATTTTACCCTGCGCAATGCCTGCTCAACTGATTTGTCGAGCAGCGCGTCGCCTGATTGTTGCGTTACACGTGCGGAAATGATTGTCCCATCTTGACCAACGGTAACTTTCACTTTTACCGAGCCGTTCTCATCGGCCACTACATTCGGCAGAATCCAGGCTTGGTAATACGCTGCAGCCAGCATATCTCCGTAGTTTGCAAGCGTGGCTCCATTTCGCCCGGGGATTGATACTTCAGTACCCGTCGAAAAATTTTTGTCGATGGTCCCCGCCACTCCCGCGATTGTCTTTTTCCACGCCGCGTTCGCGGCCGCTCGCGCCTTGCGCTCATCCTCCGCGCTCGTATCCACCGCCGGCTTAGACGGCTTCGAACTCACCTTGACCTTGTGCGACGCAACCTCGATGGCAGGTTTGGTGGTTTTCTTCTTCGCGCCCATTTCGTCCTGCGCCTTCACCTGCTTATCCTTGGAAATATCCGGATCCTTCGGCTCCGCCTTTTCCGGCTTGTCCGGTTCGTCGGACTCGGGCTCGAAGATCTTCTTGATGAACGATTTTTCCGGCTCCGGCGGTTTGACCTCTGGCGGCGGCTCAACTTTGGGCGGCTCGGGCGGCGGGGTCGCCTTCGGCGGTTCCGGCGGCGCCACCGGCGGAGCGACGGGTGTCTGGCTCCCGCCGGTCTGCGTCTCCTTATCGGTCAGCTTGATGTCCGGCGGCAGCGTCACGATTGTGATCGCCTGGCTGTCATCCGGCTTCTGGCGCGACGCCAGCGCCGGCCCTACAAACAAAATGACCAGCAGCAGCAGGTGGAATCCCACTGACCCGATGAGACATTTTTTTTGCAGGCGGTTCATCGTTTCCCCGGCGGAGTCGTCGGCAGCGAAAAGCGCGTCAGCCCGTTGCGGCGGCACATGTCGATCACCGCATACAGGTCCTTGTTCCGGCCCATCTCATCGGCCCGGATGCTGATGACCAGGTTCGCATTGGCCCGGTAGGCGGCGATCAATTCCTGCTCGATCTGCGCCAGTTGCATCCGGTGCTTGTCCAGCGAGTATGTCCCCTGCGGGCTGATCTCCACCGTACGAATGTCGTTCTTGTTCACGGGAGTGGGCGCCGCGCCGCCCACCGGCAGTTTCAGGCTGATGCTGTTCTCGATCAGCGGCGTGGTGATGATGAAGATGATGAGCAGCACAAACGCAAGGTCCAGCAGCGGAGTGATATTGATCTCACTCAGCGTGACCAGATGACTGCGTTGGGAAAAGCGTCTCAAGGGTGGTTACAAGTTGTCAGGTTGCAGGTTGCAGGTTTTCCGGCAGTGGACCGCGGATGCGGCGATTGCTGGTCTGACGTTCGAGATATCGGATAAACGTAGCGATGCGGCGCGACAGACGCGTGGCCGCGTCTCGGAGCGCCTGAAATTCCTTCTCACTGAGATATTCCTGGTCCAAGGCAACATATAGTTGAGAACGAACTTCCCCATTCGAACCTTTCGCTATATTCAAAAACTGCACAAATTCCTTTCGGCTGCCGCGCTCGAATCCTTCGGCAATGTTGGACATGACCGAAGTCCCAGCGCGGCGAACCTGTTCCCGCAACCCGATGTCACGATAAAACGCACGTTGCTTTGACGCGGAATAGATGATTTTGCTCAACTCCCGCGCTTCTTGCCAGACCCGCAAATCTTCAAAATGTTCAGCTGTCGCCATAATCACCCGTTGCTTTCTTTACCGTTGCGCTCACGCGCGCGCAAAAACCTGCAACTTTCAACCTGCAACCTGTAACTTATTTTTCTTCGAGATATTCCGTCTCCATCTTCGACACCAACTCCTGCGCGAAATTATCCAACCCCACCGTGAACGTGCGCAGGTTGTGCACCAGCCAGTTGTAACCGAACATCGACGGGATTGCCACGAGCAGGCCCGCCACGGTCGTGATCAGCGCCGCCGCCACGCCGGGCGCCATCGCCGTCAACGTGGCATTGTTCTGCTGCGCGATGTGACCGAACGTGCTCATCACGCCCCACACCGTGCCCAGCAGCCCGAGGAATGGCCCACCGCTCACCGCGATGGCCAGCAGGATGAGGCCGGACTCCAGCTTCAACGATTCCTGCGCCACGCAATTCTCCAATGACCGCTTCACGTGCTCCATGCCTTTCAGCGAAACAAACTGTTTCCGCGACCCATCCGGGTTCTTCAGCCGGGCGTCCAATTCGAGACTCCCTGTTTCATAGACGGCAAAAAGCGGACAACCCTCCGCCTGGACACGCCGGTCGTAGATATCGAGCACGCTTTTCTGGGTCTTGAACTCCGCGCCGAAGAGCTGGTTGAGCTTTTTGGCCCGGCGCATCTGGATGGCTTTCGTGAACATGACGAACCACGCCATGATCGAAAACACGATCAGAAAAAAGATGATGATCTTGGCTTCCGGGGTCGCCCGGTCCCAAATATACAGGATCTCCATCTGGTTGGATGGATTCCCCACGGCCGCAAAAAGACACAATGCATTCATGCAACAAGGAATTCTAACTTGGTCGTGAGGAACCGACAATAACCAAGGCTGGTGCGCAAGCACCCCGACAGCGCTATTTTCTACGCCCGCCGCCCGAAAAAAGCAAAAACAATCGTGAAATAGTTGTTCACCCAACCCCGATATATCGGGGTCACTTCTTTCACCGACCTTGGATTGAAGATGCCACTAACGCGTGCGTCTCTCTGAATCGCCCTACACGTTCTCCCTCTCCGCTCCTGAAAGGAGGGGAGAGGGCCGGGGTGAGGTGAGGTCCAAAATTATGTGCCAAGCACCCTTTTCACTCCCCAAACCCGCTTTACTCCGCCGCCAATTCCGCCAATCTAATCCCATGAAAACGTGGTTTTCCCTCCTTGCCGCCATCATCCTCCTGGCCAGTCCTTTCGCCGCAAAAGCCGCGGATGGCGCCAAAGCCGGCTATGACTCCCTCCCCGGCAAGCAGATCGCCCAGCAAATCTCCCTGCTCACCGGCGTGGCCATCTCGCCCCTACTCGGCGTGAGCGCGGTCGGATGCTGGGAATACTGCCACGCCAAGACAGATGCCGAAAAAGCCAAGCTCCACTGGTTCGCCAACCCGCTCTTTTGGTTTCCCGCGTTGCTGCTTGTCCTCGCATGCTTCGCCAAGGACACCGCCGGCACCGCGCTGCCCACGGCCGTCAAGAAGCCCCTGGACGTGGTTGAAACCGTCGAGCACAAGATCTCCGGTCTCGTCGCCACCGGTGCCTTCGTGCCCATCGCCGTCTCCATGTTCTCCATGGCGCATCACAATGACGGCGCCATGCTGGCCGGGTCCGGCTTCGCAGCCATCGACGGTTCGTCCATCTACTCGGTCCTCATGACGCCCGTGGCCATGATCGCGTTCTTCATCGTCTTTCTCGCGTCCAACGCCATCAACATCCTCATCCTGCTCAGCCCGTTCACGGTGGTGGATGCCGCGCTCAAAGGCGTGCGCGCCGCAATCCTCGCCAGCGTGGCCGGGACGGCGCTGATGAACCCGTGGATCGGCGCGGCGTGGGCGCTGGGCATCATCATCGTTTCCTATTTCATCGCCGGGTGGTCGTTCCGGTTGTCGCACTTCGGCATCGTCTTCATCTGGGAATTCCTCAGCCGCCGCTGCAAACGGTTCACGCCGGACAACACCGTCAATCGCATGTTCCTCGCGCGCAAGATCAACAAGGTACCGTCCCGCACCTACGGCAAGCTCACGCGCGATGCCTCCGGCAAATTCATTTTTGAATATCACCCGTGGCTCGTCCTGCCCCAGCGCACGCTCGTGTTGCCCGCCGATGGCCAGTACGCCGTGGGCAAGGGCCTGTTCTATTCCGAGATCCTGCACATCAACGGCGACGTGACCCGCAGCGCGCTGTTGCTGCCCCCGCGCTATCGCGGCCACGAGGAACAGCTCGTGAACATCTACCGCTTTGTGGACGTTCGCGATACCGGTCTGCGCGCCACCTGGCGCTGGATCCGCGGCCTCTTCGGCATGAAACCACGCGAAGCAGTGGCGGCGGCGTAAACATCTATCGGAAAAAAGCGCCAGAGGACTGGCGCACTCCAGGACGCTCTCGCGACATCCGTTGCCCTGGCAAACGCGCCAGCGTCTTGGAGTGCGGTAGCCCTCTACCGCTATGTTGCACATGACCGCTCAAGAGCTTTTCGCGTCACCGAAATCTGGCAATTTCGAAGCCTTGGCGTAGATTGTCCCCATGAAACTCAGCCCCCTCCTCCCCAAAGCAGTCGGGTGCCTTCTCTTGTTTCTCAGCTGCGCCGTCGCCTTCTTCTGGTTCTACTGGCTGACACCTTCTTTGCACTTTCATAGCCCCGAGTGGCGCCGAAAATATTCCTGGCGTGGACAGTGGATCGAGACCCAAGAAATGCTAAGGCGGTCTGTCCTGGCGGAACACCACAATTCAAGTATCGAGATCGGCCACTTTGGTGACAAGAATTGGACGGAGAGAGTAATTCGAGAACTCAATTCTCACGAAGGCGATATAGAGCGCGGCTCCTGTGATAACTGGCCTTACCATTTGCCCGAAGCTCTGACCGACATGACCAACCAAAAACTCACCAATTGGAATACCGCATGGCTCGGCTGGTGGGAGTCAAACAAATCCAAAACACAGGTCGAGTGGATCCGGGATGGATTTCGAGAGAAGGGAATCGTTTTGCAACAGCCTCTTACGACCAATGACGTCGTTACACTACTTAAAGTGCTGGCAAATACGAATCTACCCAGCTATCTCAAATACAATGCGAAGCGGTGGCTGCGTGATTCCGACAAATACCCCGCCGTCATCCGATTAAATGAATTGCCCGGCGGCGAAGATACGGCACTAATCCAAGCTGAAATTTCCTATGCCCAGTGGTATGGCGAATATTGGGATGCGCCCGGGAAATTGTGGATCGACACTAACATTCCGTTCACGGACTCCTGGCTTGAGGAACCCAAGATTGAACTCCAGCCGCTCAAATACGTTCCCATCGTATTGGTGTTCGCATTGGCTGGCGCGGGAATCCTTTTGCTCAAACTGTCCGTCCGACGCGCACAACCCATGCGCTAGCGTCCCGGAGTGCGGTAGCCCTCTACCGCTTTCCCACGCACCCAAATAATTTTCGCACACTCCTACAACCGACGCCCCGCGCGCCCACCCACCTGCACCCTGCAACTTGTAACCCTGCAACCCTGCCTTCAATTCACCGTATTCAACCGGTAAAACCCCGCGCCTGAATCCGCCGACACCGCCACGGACCACTGATTGTTGGAAAGCACCGGGCTGTTCGTCACCGCCGCCCACACCACCGGCGGAGTCAGATTGGTGGCGCGGTATAGCGAAATGCCGTTCGTGCTGCCCGCCAGTGACCAGTTGATCACCACCCCATTCGTCGCCGGCGGATTCCCCGCCAGCGAAATGGAGATATGGTTCGTGATGATCGTGACGCCATTGAAAAATCCCACGCTCAACGTCCCCACCTTCTTGCTGGTCACCGCCAGGCCCGCGTAAATGTTTGTGCCCATCGCAATCGTTTGTGCGCCACCAACGGGAGTCCAATTCGTGCCTTCCGGCGAGCGGTAGCTGGTGAAACTGTTCCCGCTCCGCACCACCCGCACCCAGACCGGCGCCGCGATGCCCGTCGCATTCACGTTGAACGAAGTACCGGCCGTGTTGGTACGCCAGATGGATTGCACGCCATTGGACGCCGTCAGAAACGTGGACATGTGCTTCGCATCAGCGTCGAGCGTCTCACGGATCATCACGCCGGCCTTGGAATACTGGTCAGCGCCTGTCAGCGACGTAACCTGCGCCCGGATATCACAATCACCGCGGATCGCTTGCCACGCGAATTGGAAACCATCGTTGTTCCCGAAAACGTCAGCACCCGAACCAGCGACCGTGATCGTATCGCCGATCTGGCTGGAAATACCCGTCGCGCCCACCGTGCCGATATCGCTCCCGGACCACGGCCACGCCGACGCCGCGTGATAGAACGCCATCTCCGCGATGTTGCAATAGGAACCGGCCGGGCCTACGTAGCGCAGAAAACGCCAGGCGGTCTGGTTGGTGATGACCACCCGCGTGTTCGGCGAAGGGGTCGCGGGAACCGTATACAGCGTGGTGTAATTCGTCCCATCAACGGACCCTTGGAACACGCCGCCCGCCATGCGCGATTCATAACCGCTCCGGGGCGTGAACACGATCGCGCTGATCTTGGTCAGGTTGCCCGCGCCCAGATCGATCCCCGTGTAACCGCCGTTCGCGTTCGCGTAATCATAGAAGGTGCCCGCGTTCCCATCACAGGCCTTGTCAAATTCCGCGCCCGCGCTGTACGCCGGAGTGGCGCCAAAAGGCACCCCGGCCAGTTGCGCGTCCTGCGAGATGACAAATCCCTCCGCCGTCTCCCGGAACAATTCCACCCCGGCTTTCTTCGAATACAAAACCAGAAAGAACCTTGCGCCGTCCGCCGCATCGGGAACCATGAAGTTGATCGCATTGTTGTAAATGTAGCCCAGCGGAATGTTAGGATGCAGTTCGCCCGAAGCCGATAGAGCGCCCGTGGGACTTCCCGCCCGCAACTCCCAGAACACATCCACCGCCGTGCCGCTGAAGGTGTCGTTATAGACGACCAGATTACGCACGGCCGGTTTGTTGGGGCGCAGAACCATCACGTTCGCGGGCCACGCTCCGGCCGCGTCGGAAAGTTTGTTGGCGTCCCAATAATCACGGTCCGCCACCAGTACCGGATTGAACCCGGCCTGCACGCGCAGGATCTGCGAGTTCGTCCACGGGTTGGCGAGATTGTCCGCGCCGTACAGCGCATGGCCCCCTTGTTCGAGGATCATGTCAGTGGTGTTCACGCCCGGGACAAAACCGGCCCACGCCGACAGCAGCGTGTAAGGCCGGATATCCGACGCCCCCTGCCGGCGCATCGCCTGTGTGCCGGTGGCGAACCAGGTGAACCCCTGGCGCGTGTTGTCCGCGTACCACACAAATTCCCCCTGCCCATAAGGCCGGTCGGGCCGCGCCCAAACTTTCTCGGTGTATTGCCCCAGCCCGTCGCCGTAATGCTGGAAGACCGAAAAATTGCCCTGCGTGATCGTGTCGTAATTGTCACCGCCGTTGTTGTCGATGCTTAGCGGCCGGGTGCCGTCCACCGCCATCGCCGCGTTGTAGAGATCGAGCGCGAACTGCGTCAGGGTCGGGCTCCCGCCACCGGGTTCGTTGCTGAGACTCTGTCGGACGATCGCCGGATGATTGCGGTCCCTGCGAAACAGCGCTTGCAGGTGACTGACCATGTTGTCGTGGCCGAGAACAAAATCCTGGTCGTTGTTGCTGCCGCGGATCGCCGTCTCTTCCATCACCATCAACCCCTTTTCATCGCACGTGTCCAGCATGGCCGGGGAGACCGGTTCCTGGTGCAGCCGGACGAAATTGAAGTTCAGCCGCTGATAATTATCCACCGCCTGCGCCCACCCGTTGCTGCCGGACAAAAACCCCGGCAGCGTATCAAACGCATCTCCGAGCCCGCCGCCAGAATTGATGCTGTCGTAGTCGGCTCCTTGCAGACTATCCCCGCGGAAGTTCACCCGGACGCCGTTCAGGAGATAGCATGTGTTGGAGCCGTCGCTCTTCTGCACCGTTTCCCGAAATCCAAACCGGACGGCTTGGGTGTCGTTTGTTGTCGCTCCCTGCTTTAAGACGAGATTCAATTGATGCAGCTTCGCCGTATATCCGGATTGATAAGGCACATTCGGCCACCAGTAGGAAGCGCTGCCCAGATTCCACGCCAACGGGCCGACGGTGACCTTGCTGACCGATCCGGCGGCCACTGAAATCGCCTGGTTAGAAATCGCCGGGTACACCCAGCTGTCCCCGTTCCAGGAAGTCAGGTTGCCTGATAGCGTGAGATTTTTCGGAGTCGCCGAACCGTTTGTGACCCACACATCGTAATACAGACAATTGCTCGCCACGGACGGGCGGACAAACGTGTCGCTGATGGCCACCTGCGGATACACCGCCAGCCGCGCCGATCGGAAGATTCCCTGCGGCGTGTTGGCCGACCAGCCGGCGGCATTGGGCACGGTGGATTTTCCGTTCACCATGAAAGCCTTGCGACCCTTCACCGTGACCTTGAGCGTGTGCGTCTGACCGGGTGTGACAAACCCGGTGAGATCAAAACAAGACGGCGTGAATGCGGTGAGGTTCGTGCCGACCGGACTGTTATCTACATAGACGGCCGCCTCATAATTGACCGCGCCAAACTCCAGCCTGGTCACCTGCGCTTGGCCGGAATCCGGCACGGTGATCGTCCGCTGGTAATCCGCCTGCGTGATGGTGGTGAAACCTTGCTTGTACCACCCGCCGCCCGGCACCTGGATGGTGGTGGCGGACCCGCCCTGCGGCGTGAACGCCCACGTCCCGGAAAGATCCACCACGCTCAGCGGTGCCGCCCACGCGCGCAAAATCCCAAACAACAAACTCAAGCCCAAAAGTCCTTTCGACGAACCCACAACGCGCATGCCGACAATGAACCACACCCGGCCAGAATGACAACCGCACTCTGCGGAAAGCCGTGTCGCATGAATCGGTGCGCCATCCCACCCCCTCATCTGGACTTCCCTTCAGCCAGGCAACTCCACATCTCCAAACGTCCCGCCCACCTGCAACCTGTAACCTGCACCCTGCAACTCCTCTCTCGCCATGCAGCGCATCTCCGTATTGAATGGGTGAAACAAAGCCAAGGAATCGCGCATGAACCCGGAACTGATGCAGAAGCAACTCGCGGCCATCACCCAACTCACCCTCGCCAACGTGAACCTCATCGCATCGGTCTGCGAAAGTCACATGGCGCTCGTGGAACAGGTCAAGCCGCTGCTGCCGGACGACGAACGCCTCATCGCATTTCTGTCGCGGCTCGAACAGACCCAGGCCGGCCTCGCCGCCCTCCGCAACGCCTCGTCGAATCTGGAACAATCACTGCGCGGTGCCGGGATGATTTAAGAATCGAACTCGTAGCCGCCGACATTCGTCGGCGCAATTCTTGCGGTGCTACGGAAATACAAACCGATTCGTCGTCGCTCCGCAGTCTTGAAGTTTCCGGGCAAGATATTGATCCCTCAAAACTTCCACATGCCCGTCCACGAACGCCATCGGTCCAGCCGATCCCTTCAGATTCCGATGAAATATCGGGTTCCAGCTCGCGTTGGCCGCGGTTGAAAAAACAACCACCCCGGTGGCCGGCTTTCCGCGCAGTGCGAGGTTCCGATCTCCGGCCAGTATCTGGCTGAATCCATTCGTTCGAGCGTCCGCATTGATAAAATAGCTGACCATCCCGGCTTGGAACACCTCGTTGTTGTTGAAATAGGCGTCCTGCCGCTGCGTATCCACCGGGCAGATGAATATCCGCGGCGTTTTAACAATTCCATCGTTGGTTATCGCCGCAAATGCCGCCATCGCAGAACCGGCGAGCACGGCCTCCCGATAACCGCCTTCCTCGACCGTCACGTCAGCGGGAAAACCTCTTGCGTGGTCTGTCGCCCACATCATGTTCGCGAGCGCTATCTGCTTTAAGTTATTGATGCAAACCGCCGCCTTCGCCCTTTCTTTGCCACCGTGTCCAGGCAGCAACAACCCCGCAAGGACGAGCAGGACGATGAGAATCGCCAGCAGTTCGAGAAATGTAAAAGCAGAAGCAGATCGATGGTCACGCAATGAGCAGCCGGGGGCAGGATTCATCTTGGGAAATATAGGCTCAAAGTTGCATTCTGCAACTGGCGAAGCTGCACCACTTTTATGTCGCATATGCGACATAAAAGTGGTGGCCCATTACATACATTGACTCGCGTCGCATTTCCATTTTGTGTTCCGTAGGGAACACAAATCCAGGCTTTCACAATATCGCTTCCCTCAATGCTCCGCACAGTTTTTCGATTCACGCTTTGCGCTTGAATCACTCTAATCTGCACCCGTGAAAGTGAAGTGTCCTGTGCTGAATACCGCTTGCCACGGTGGCGGCGCTGGTATCACACTCGGAAAACCCAGCCGTACCGTGCGCCCCGACCCCAACCAAAGGTAATGCCATGGGATTCATCGTATTCCTCCTCGTTTGCATCGTTGTCTGGCTCATCAGCCGCAGCGCCGCCGCCCGGGAGCGCCACGACGCACTCGCCCGCCGGGTCCAGGACATCGAAGTGGAATTGCAGTTGATCCGGCAGGAAAAAAGAACTGCCGGCGCGCCGGCGCCGGCGCCCACGCCTGCCTCAACCTCTCAAGAAGACGAATCCCGATACGCCCCCAAACCGCTCGAGCCGGTCTTCAAATCCACTGAACCACCGGTCTCGCCGGTTCTACCGCCGCCGATCCCAACTCCGGCACCGGAGCCATCCGCCCCCGTTTCGCCGACGACCCCTCCGCCGCTGCCGTCGTTTGCAAAAGCGGTTGAACCTCCGACTGGCACCTCCACTTTCGGGATGGCTGCCGAATCCGAGCCAGTCGCATCGGAAGTCCCACCCGCCCTCACCGCCGCAGCCGGGCCTGAACCCCAGACAGAAACGCCGAAGGAATCCGTCCCGCCACCGCAGCCCGAAAAGGGCTCATTCGAAATGCGCCTAGGTACGTTCTGGGCCGTACGGGTCGGCGCGGTCATGTTTTTAACCGGACTGGTGTTCCTTGGTTACCTCTCTTTCAGCAAAATAGGTCCCGGCGGAAAAGTGTCGTTGCTCTATCTCGCCAGCGCCACGCTGCTGGGACTCGGTGCGTGGTGGCAGCGCAAGACCGAAAAGCCGGCCATGCGCAACTACGCGCAGGTGCTTTTCGCGGGCGGTCTCGCGGCGGTGTATTTCACCACCTACGCCGCGCACCACATCCCGCAGCTGGCCATCATCTCCAGCGCGTTGATCGATGGCACGCTCCTGCTCGCGTGGGCGGGCTTCATGGCGTGGATCGCCGACCGCCGCAGATCCGAAGTGCTCGCGTTCTTTGCCGTCGCGCTCGCCTATTACACCTCCGCCATCACGCACGAGGTCGGCGCGTTCACGCTGTATTCCAACCTGCTGCTCACCGTCATCGCCGTCGTGTTCCTGGTGCGACACCGCTGGGCCGGACTGTCCTTTGCGAGCCTCGTGGCGACTTACGCGGGCTACGGTTTCTGGCGGTTCTTCGGCGACGGCGGCTGGCATTGGGCCACGCCCGGCGAAGGACTCTGGTTCGGCGCAAGTTTCCTGGCTTGCTATTGGGCCTGCTTTACCGCCGCCACCTTCCTGTCCAAAGCCAAACGCCTTTCGGGCTCGACCCGCTCCCTGTTCCTGACGATGAACAACGGCGCGTTCTTCGCGCTGTTCCTGCTCACCATGTTGCAGGTCGACACCGGCGGATTCTGGAAATTCTCGCTCATCTACGGCGCCACGCTGCTCATTCTCTCGGGCCTCGCGAGAACCATTCTTCCCGAGGAACCGCTCGCGAAAAATTCCTATCTCACCCAGGGCCTGCTCCTCGTCACGCTCGGGCTTATCACCAAGTTCAGCGGGATGAACCTCGCGCTCATCCTCGCAGTGGAGAGCGTCACGCTCTACGTGCTCGGCTCGCAATGCAAGAGTCTCGTGCTGCAGACCGGCGGATGCCTCGCCGCTGTTCTCGCCACGGGGTGGAGCTTCAGCAGCATCCAGCAATTCGATCCGGGCGGCGTCTGGGTCGGCATGGGACTCGGCGCGCTCATGCTGGTCAACGCCGTCCAAGCCCGGCGGAAATTCCCGGAAGTCTCCGCGGACTCATTCCACGTCGAACCCGCGTTTTTTTCGGCGCTTGCTTTGGTCGTGTGGGCCTTTACCACCTGGCAGAACACCCGGCCGTTCGAGTTCGGCCTGGTCATGAGCGGCGAGGCCCTTTTGCTCGCGCTTTCGATGTTTCTCCTGCGCGTGCCCGAATTGGCGATGCTTGGTCAATTGTACCTGCTGCTCGTGCCGGTAGCGTGGCCGTATGACCCGTCCAATGAGATCGCCCACTGGACCGCGCTGCTGCTCGGTGTTCACTGCCTCGTCGCGCTGCAACTCGGCCGTCGCACCATGGTGTTCAAGGCCGCTGCCGTTGTTTCGTCCCTGCTCAGCGTGGCTTGGTGTCTGGCGGGGCTCGACCACTTCGACTCCGCCGGGATGTACACCGGCATCGTGCTGGCCACGATGATGCTCGCCTACGCTTATCTCACGCACCGCCGGAGCGCCGATACCGATCCCAACGCACTCCGCCCCGGTCCGACTTATTTCGGAGCGCTCACGATCGCGATCGCCATCGCCACAACCTGGTTCAATACGAGTCAGGCAGGATTTCCCGTGGCGCTGGCCGTTGAAGCCGCCGCGCTCACGTTTTCCATCTACCTGCTGCGCGTGCGGGAGATCACCTTGCTGGCGCAGTTGCTCCTGTTGCTGGCCCAAGGCATTTGGCTCGCCCGCGCCACCGGTCTGCTGCCCGCCACGCCGACCTGGCAGCACCTGGTCATCATCGGCATCTCGCTCGGACTGAGCCATTGGTGGCAGCGCCAGAAATTCCTGGCCGTCGGCGCGCCGGTCCGTTCGCTATGGCCGGCTCTCTATGCGCTGGCAATCGTGGGTGTCCTCTATTTCTGGCTGCACAAAAATGCGTCCGATTCCCAATGGCTCGCGCTCACGGCCGTGCTGGCTGTGGGCACCACCGCGTATGGCGTCTTCACGCGCTCCTGGTGGCTCGCCGCCGCCGGACAGATCTTCATGTTCATCAGCGCGGGAATCTTCGTGTTGCAGATGGCCGACCAGCAACCGCCATTATTGCTTCCGCTTGTTCCCATCGCGGCGCTCGGCATGCTTGCCATCGGCACCACCACCTGGTTCGCGCGCCACCCGGACAACGATTCCCAAGCCCGCGCCCCGCTGCTGATGCTCGCACAGCTTTACCGCTGGGTGGCGGTGACGATGTCCATCTGGTGGGTCTGCAAATTCGTGCCGGTGCGCGAGAACATCTGGGTGCTGATGGGGCTCGGTTTTTTGGAATTCCTGCTCGTGGGCTGGAAACGCGACCGCGAAGTCCTGCTCTTCAGCGCCGCGTTCACCGCCGCGGGCCTCGTCATCCTCTGGCTGCAACCGCGTGGCGAACCGGTGGTCTACCTGCCCAACCTCCTTGCTATCCTTGCCTTGCTCGCCCAACAACAGATCGCCCGGCGCGTACCCGAACGGTTCCCCATCCCGCCCATCGTTCACACCGGCGTAATCGTCACCGGTTGCCTCAGCCTGCTTTGGTTCCTGTCACGCTGGGTGATGCAGGAAGGCAGCGGTTTCTATCTCACCATGGCGTGGGCCGCGCTGGCGCTGGTGCTGCTCGTGTCCGGCGTGGCACTCCGCGAGCGCATGTATCGCTGGATGGGGCTGGGCATCCTTGCCGGCTCGCTTGGTCGCGTGGTACTTTTCGACGTCTGGAAACAGGAGACCATCTACCGCGTGCTGACGTTCATGGCGCTCGGCGTGGTGCTGCTGGCGCTCGGCTTCGTGTACAACAAGTACCAGGAAACGATTCGGAAGTGGTTGTGAAATAACCAAAACGCCTCGTGGACTGCGCCGGCAGAGCGCAGCGGCGACGGCGCTTTCGCACGACTTTGAGAACTGATATTCCAACAACGCTCTAAAGCGGTGTCGCGCTTCGCTTGCCACCGCACTCCAAGATCATCCCCCTCCCAAATACGCACTCTTCACCTGCGGGTTCTGGCGCAGCTTGGCGGAGTCGTCTTGCAGGATGATCTTTCCCGTCTCCAGCACATAACCGTAATGCGACACCTCCAGCGCGAGGTTCGCGTTCTGTTCCACCAGCAGGATGGTGAGCCCGTGCGTGCGGTTGATCTCCAGGATCTTCTCAAAGATCGTTTTCACCAGCAGCGGCGCCAGGCCGAGTGACGGCTCATCCAGCATCAGGAACTTCGGCTTGCTCATGAGCGCGCGGCCGATGGCGAGCATCTGTTGTTCGCCGCCACTCAACGTGCCCGCCACCTGCTCCATCCGCTCCCGCAACCGCGGAAACGTGGCGAAGACCATGTCCAGGTCACCCCGCACCACCGCATGTTCGCGCTGCAAGTACGCGCCCATCTTCAAGTTCTCCAGCACCGTCAGGTTGGCGAAGACCATGCGCCCCTCCGGCACGTGCGACAGCCCGCGCTTCACGATCTCATACGCCGGCAATCCGGCCAATTCACGGCCTTCATAAAGGATCTGTCCGGCGCGCGGTTTCATCAGCCCGGAGATGGCGCGCAAGGTCGTGCTCTTGCCCGCACCGTTGCTGCCAATGAGCGTGACGATCCGTCCGGCCTCGACAGTCAGCGAGATCCCGTGCAGCGCATTGATGCTGCCGTAGCTGACTTGGAGATTTTTGATCTCTAACAAGGAATTAAAAATTTAAAGTTAAAAATTAAAAATTCAGCCCAATCCGCGGCGTTTCGTGGAAACGATGATCGCACCGATCACCCGCTTTATCTCGTCAGCCTCTTGAATCAATGGGTCCAAGTCATTTGCCGGAATCAACTGTGCTGGAATCAACAGACGAAGCCTTAGATGTGTTTCTCGCGCTTCCTTCAGTGCGATGCTCATCTTGCTAACAAAATCCGGCCGGCTTTGCGCTGCCTGTGCTTCCTCAACATTAGCGGGCACGCTTGTGCCAGCACGTAAAATCTGGCTCATCAACACCCGACCGACACCAGGCCTCTCATCAAGCTTCACACAAAGCTTGATCACTGAAACCGCGAAATTAAATGTGCGAGCGACTATATTCCGTGATTCATCACTGTGGGGTCCATTTGCATTGGGGACGTCTGTTTTCATTTTGAATTTTGAATTTTGAATTTTTAACTAATCTCCCAGATAGGCTTCGATCACCTTCGGGTTCGCCCGCACCTCCGCCGGGGTGCCCTCGGCGATCTTCACGCCGTAATCCAGCACGGCGATGCGTTCGCAGATGTCCATGACCACTTTCATGTCATGCTCGACCAGCAGGACCGCGATCTGGAACTTCTCCTTGATGAAGCGGATCAATCGCGTCAGCTCCGCTTTCTCGGTGGGGTTCATCCCGGCCGCCGGTTCGTCCAGCAGCAACAGCTTCGGTTGCGTGGCCAGCGCCCGGATGATTTCCAATCGACGCTGGTCTCCGTACGGCAGCGACGTGGCGAGTTCGTCCCGGTATTTGCCGATGCCGAAAATCTCCAGCAGTTCCATCACTTGTTTCGCCACCGCCGCCTCGCCTTCGGCAAATCCGCGCCCGCGCCACAGGGCGTTGCGGATGCCATGTGGGCGATGCAGTTGCACCGCCGTGCGCACGTTGTCGAACACACTCATGCTCGCGAACAACCGGATGTTCTGGAAAGTGCGCGCAATCCCCCGCCGCGCCAGATGGTGCGGCCGGAGTTTTCCGGTTGGGGTTCCGTTGAATGTGATCGCTCCCGTCGTGGGTTTATACACGCCGGTGATGAGATTGAACGCCGTCGTCTTCCCCGCGCCGTTAGGACCGATGAGTCCGAAGAGCTGATCATTGCCAATCTCCAGATCAAGCTCGGACACCGCCGTTAATCCGCCGAAGCGGATGGTCACCTTGTGCAACTGAAGCAAAGAGGCGCTCATGAGGTCTTTCGCTTCAATCCCCTGAGGGTAAACAGCCCTTGCGGCCGCAGAATCATCAACGCGATGATCAGCAGCGCGTACAAAATCATCCGGTACTCTGCAAAGCCGCGCAGAAACTCGGGCAAGATCGTCAGCAGTATCGCCGCAAAAATCACACCCACCGTCCGGCCCATGCCGCCGAGAATCACCATCACGACGATGTCGATGGATTTCATGAAATCGAATCCGGTCGGCGAAAGGAACTGCTTGTGGTGGGCGTAGAGTCCGCCCGCGATGCCGGCGAAGAACGCACCGACAACAAACGCCGTCACCTTGTATCGCACCGGATTAACCCCCATGGCGCTCGCCGCTACCTCGTCATCATGCACCGCGATGAAGCCGCGGCCGTAGGTGGAATTGACCAGGCAACTGACCACATAGGTCGTCACCGCCGCCAGCGCGAACACCCAGAAGAGGTTGGTGTAACCGGGAATTCCCTTCAATCCGCTGGCCGCGCCCACGAATTCCATGTTCTGGAAGATGACCCGGATGATCTCGCCGAATCCGAGCGTGACGATGGCCAGATAATCGCCACGCAACCGGAGCGTCGGCACCCCGACCGCCAACCCGGCCAGCGCCGCCATCGATCCGCCCAACACCAACCCCACCAGGAATATGACCGGTTGCGCCGTCGGCGGAAGCGACCTGGCAAAGGCGATGGTGAACGAGGCCGCCGTGTAACCACCCACCGCCATGAATCCGGCGTGGCCCAGGCTGAACTGGCCCGTGTGTCCGTTGATGAGGTTCAGGCTGACCGCGAGAATGATGTTAATGCCGATATCGATCGCGACACCCAGGTAATAGCGGTTGAACTGGGCCGAGAAATACGACACGCCCGCCGCCATAAGGATGGCGATCAGCAGAAGTCGTTTGGCGCCGGAGTTCATCAGACTTTCTCCACCGTGGATTTGCCGAGCAGGCCGGCGGGTTTGAACAGCAGCACCAGGATCAGGATCGCGAAGGCGATACCATCCCGGTAGTTCGACAACCCCGGGATGCCGCCGGCGAAAGTCTCCAGCAAGCCCATGATGATGCCGCCGAGAGCCGCGCCGGGCAGGTTGCCGATGCCGCCGAACACCGCGGCCACGAACGCCTTCAGGCCGACCTGCACGCCCATCAATGGATCGATGCTGGGATAACTCATGGCGAACAAAATTCCGCCCGCGCCGGCCAGGGCCGAACCAAGACCGAACGTGAAAGAGATGATGGAACTGACGTTCACGCCCATCAGCGCCGCCGCCTGGGGGTTGAACGCCACCGCGCGCATGGCCGTGCCCACGCGGGTGCGTTGCACGATGAAACTCAGCGCGACCAGCAACAAGGCGGTGGTGACGAAGACGATCACTTGCGCGGAATCCAGCACGGCGCCGCCCACCTGCCAGGTGGAGAACGGAACCAACTGAGGAAAGCCGCGATATTGCGCCCCGAACACATGCTGGTTCTGGCAGGTGTACTCGATGAACAGCGATACACCGATGGCCGTGATCAACACGGTCAATTTTGGGCGATTGCGCAATGGCCGATAGGCGAGGAATTCAATGATCACGCCGATCACCGCGCATATCGCCATGGCGAGCACCAAGACGAGAACTCCTCCGGCATAACTTTGAGCGGGCAACAGCTTGTTGACCTGCGGCGCGAGAAAATACCCCGCGAAAGCGCCAAGCATGAACACGTCGCCATGGGCGAAATTAATGAAACGGAGAACGCCGTAGACCATCGTATAGCCCAGGGCGATAAGCGCGTAGATCGCGCCCAACGATAATCCGTTGATCAATTGTTGAAGAATCTGATTCATCTAGCGACGCCGAACGGTCGCTAGAGTGCCTCAGGGTTCAACGGTTTCCAAGTATTTGAATTTGCCACCCTCGATCTTGATGATGACGGCGGACTTCGTGGCGTCGCGGTCGGTATTGATGGTGATGGTGCCGGTGGAAGCCGGGAAGCTCTTGGTCGCGGCGATCGCATCGCGCAGCTTGGCCGCGTCCGTCGTACCGGCGCGCTTGATGGCATCGGCCAGCACGAGCGCCGAATCATATCCCAGCGCCGCCATCGTGTCCGGGGTCTTGCCGCCGTAGCGCTTGCGATAGTTCTCCACAAATTTCTTGCAGACGTCAGTGCCGACATCGGGGTGGTAATGCGACGAGAAGTAATTCCCTTCCACGGCCTCCTTGCCATTCTTGACCAACTCTTCCGATTCCCAGCCGTCGCCGCCAAAGAACGGAACGTTGAGCCCGAGTTGTTTGGCCTGCGTGCAGATGAGCGCCACATCGGTGTAATAAGCCGGCACCATCACGCCATCCGGGTTCGCGGCCTTGATGCTCGTCAGTTGCGCCTTGAAATCCTTGTCGCCACCGTTGAAATCCAGTTCCGCCACGATCTCGCCGCCATTGGCGACGAACCGTTCCTTGAAAAACTTCGCCAAGCCCTTGCTGTAATCGCTCTTCACGTCGGTGAACACCGCCACGCGCTTCGCCTTCAGTGTCTTGGTCACGAAATTCGCCACGACCGTGCCTTGGAACGGGTCGATGAAGCACACCCGGAAAATATAATCGCCGGTCTTGGTCACGTCCGGGTTCGTCGAGGCGGGAGAGATCATCGGGATGTTGTTCGCCTGGCAGATGGGCGCGGCTTCGAGCGAGCGGCTGGACGCCACCTCGCCCAGCACGGCCACCACGCCGTCCCGCGAGATCAGCTTGTTGACCACCGTGGCGGATTCGCCGGCCTTGCATTGGGTGTCTTCCAGAATGAGCTGGATCTTTTTGCCGAGCACGCCGCCCGCCGCGTTGATCTCGTCGATGGCCAGTTGCGTGCCTTCATGTGAAGAGGTGCCAAACGTAGCGTCCTTGCCGGTCATGGACGCATATTCGCCCACTTTGATGGTGTCGCCCCCACCGCCACCGCCGCCGGATTCAGAACCCGGCTTGTTGCAGCCGGAAGCCAGGGTCAGGACAGTCGCCAACGCCAGAAGAGTAAAGGATTTGCCGCTCATCGGGCCTTGTTCTACAAGCCCGTCGCGCAGCCCGCCAGCAGAAATTTCAATCCCCGCCTTTGATGGCGCCCCGCCGCGGCTTGCCGGACTGGTAAAGCACCAGTCGTTCCCGCAATTCCGGCACGGTGTTGGTTTCGCCCGCTGCCACAAACAAATCGATCGCTCGTTGGATGGTTTCGGTCGCTTCCGCAAATCGCCCGGATTCCGCCTGCGCCATGGCCAGAGCATCCAGCACAAAGGGCTGGCTGCCACCGGTCAACTCATTGGCCCGCGTCGCCGCGGCCAAGGCCTCCACGCCATTGCGCACTTGCGAATCATTTGATGATGCGAGCGTCCGCGCCAGGAATGTCAGCGCCTGAAAATCGTTCCCGTCCCGACGCAGGGCCTCGCGAAAATCCGCCACCGCAGCCGGGTCATTGCCACGTTTCAACTCGGCCTTGCCGGACAAATACCAAGGGCGCGGATCGCCGGGCAGCAGACGCGCCGCCTCGGAATATTCCTTTATTCCCTCATCCATCCGTCCAAGTTTCACCAGCAAAGTGCCGAAGTTCAGATGAGTAACCGGCGCATCCGGCTTCAGTCGTAACGCCTCGCGATAGTGTGCCTGCGCTTCATTGGTGCGTCCCATCTGGTCCAGCAGCGTGCCGAGATTGTTATGGACCTGCGCCCGTCCCGGCGACAACACCAGCGCCCGTTCATATTGCGCGAGCGCGTCGGCTGGACGCCCCACGCGCTCCAGCGCCACGCCGAGGTTGATGCGCGCGATGGAACTGTCGCGCGCCACCGCGATGGCATGTTGAAAGAGCGCCACGCTGTCGTGCCAATACGCGAGCTGCGCGGTTGTGCCCCACACGCACCCAGCAAGCACTATTGCGGCTGCCAAACCAAGCGGCAGCGTCTGCAATCGCCACCGTGCCGCCAGTTCCGCAACGCCAAACACGACTGCGATGAGCAAACCAATTTGCGGAAGATACGTGTAGCGATCCGCCATCGCTTGTCCGCCGACCTGCACGAGTCCGATCACCGGCACCAGCGTTCCGAGAAACCAAAGCCAGCCTACGAACAAATACGCGTGGTTCTTACGCGTCCACCAGACAGCGGCTGTGATGGACAGCAACACGATTCCCGCCGCAGCGACTTCGGACCACGGAATCGCACTGCGTAGCGGATAGATGACCGCCAGGTGTACGGGATAAAAGGTTTTTGCAAGATAACCAGCGTAGGCCATCAGCGCATTTTCCAAACGCAGCCCCAGCGGCACATGTTCGAAACTGACGACGGATTCACCTCGTTGCGCCAGATATGTCAGCACGCAAGAACCCAGGGTAAGGAGGAAGAATGGCAGCTTTTCCAAAAGTACCCGCATCAACGGCCCGCTCGTAAATCGTAAATCGTAAATCGTAAATCTGTTCAAGGGCCACAGATCCAGCAGCAACATCACAAACGGCAGAGTGACCATCATGGGCTTGCTCATTAACGCGAGCGCGAAAAACACAAGCGACAGCGCATAAAAGACTTTGGACCTTGGGCTTTGGACCTTGGACTCAGCAGTGTAGCGCCCATACGCCAGCAGCGTCAGCAGGCCAAAAAATACGGAGAGCACATCCTTGCGCTCCGCGACCCACGCCACGGATTCCACGCGCAAGGGATGCCACGCGAACAGCGCCGCGACGATGAGCGCGGGCCAAAGTCGTTTGGTGAGCCGCCACAGCAACGCGAATAACAAAGCCGCATTGACCGCGTGAAAAAGCGCGTTCACTAGATGGTGCGCGCCCGGATTGAGGCCGAACAATTCACAGTCCAGCATGTGCGATATCCACGTGGCCGGATGCCAGTTGCTCGCGTGAAAGCCGAATGCCCAGCCGATGCCATCCGGGGTAAGTCCCGCTTGCACCATCCGGTTTTCAGTGACGTAGTCGTCATCGTCGAATATCAGAAAATCCGCATGCCGCACCTGCAGATAAAGCAGGAGCGTTCCCAGCGCCAGCAACAGCGCCATCAGACGCGGACGTGACATTGGCAAAAGATTAACGCAAAGGCACGAAGAGGCAAAGGCGGAGGGAGGGAAGGTGTTGCGTGGTGCGCGGTGCGTCAAGTACATGCAAAGCATTTCGCCATTGCCCCGCGGCGAAAATCAGGCCAGTTTTTTGGGCCCGTCCATGACACCCGTCCAAAACCAGAATCCCGCGCCCGCGTGGTGGAACCGCGATTGGCTGCGCGGCGCGCTACTGGTCATTGTCGTTCTCATCGCCTACCTGCCCGCGTGGAAGGGACAGCCTTTGTGGGACGATGACGGACACATCACCAAGCCCGAGCTGCGCTCGTGGAGTGGATTAAATCGCATCTGGTCCGAAACCGGCGCCACCCAGCAATATTATCCTCTGGTCCACACCGTATTTTGGGTGGAACACCGGCTCTGGGGCGATTGGCCGGTCGGTTACCACCTCGCCACCATCCTCATGCACGCACTGGGCGCGCTGTTGTTGCTGAAAGTGCTGCAACAATTACGCGTGCCGGGCGCCTGGCTGGCCGCGGCACTTTTTGCGCTCCATCCGGTACAGGTCGAATCCGTCGCGTGGATCTCGGAACTTAAGAACACCCTTTCGGGAGTATTTTATTTCGCCACCGCCCTCGCTTATCTGCGCTTCGACCAGACCCGCGCGCGCAATACCTACATCGTGGCGCTGCTTCTGTTTCTCGCCGGACTTGCCGCCAAAACGGTGGTGGCCACGCTGCCCGCCGCGATCCTCGTCGTGCTCTGGTGGCAGCGTGGCCGGATCTCGTTAACCCGCGATGTCCGACCGCTCGCGCCATTTTTCATCATCGGCATGCTGGGCGGACTCTTCACTGCTCTGGTGGAACGGCGCTTCATCGGCGCGCAAGGCCATGACTTTGATTTTTCATTGCTAGACCGCGTCCTGATCGCCGGACGTGCGGTCTGGTTCTACATCGAAAAACTTGTCTGGCCGCATCCGCTTATCTTCATTTATCCACGCTGGCATATCGATCCGCACGCCGCCTGGCAGTACCTGTTTCCATTGGCGGCGCTGGCCGCTCTTGCGGTCCTCGTCTTGCTGGCGCGCCGCAATCGCGCGCCGCTGGCGGCGGCATTGTTCTTTGTCATCACCCTCTTCCCGGCACTGGGATTTTTCAACGTCTTTCCCTTCATGTATTCGTTCGTGGCCGATCATTTTCAATATCTCGCGGCGGCGGGGTTGTTGACCCTCGCCGCCGCTGCGTTCACCCGCTGGCTGGATGCGCGTCCGCGCCACATCAAAACCGCGGGGCACGTTGCCGCAATGCTTCTGCTATTGGGATTGGCAGTCCTGACCGCGCGACAGTCCCGGATGTACGCCAACGAGGAAACGCTCTGGCGCACCACGCTCCAGCGTAATCCGGATTGCTTCATGGCCCACAACAACCTTGCGGAAATGTTTTTTACGAAGGGACAGCTCGACGATGCCATCGCGGAAATCCAAAAAGCTCTCGCCGCCAAACCGGACGCCGCCAAGGCCCGCTACAATCTCGGAAACTTTCTCCTGCGCAAAGGCCGGGTGGATGACGCTATCGCCGAGTTGCAAAAGGCAGTGGAGTTGTCGCCTCGAGATGTGACCGCAATCAATTGTCTCGGCAGCGCTTATGTTCGCAAGCGCGACGCCAGCGCCGCGCTGGAACAATTCAATAAGGCGCTCGCCATCGACCCCGGTTCGACCGAGGCGCGCATCCGTCTGGGCGGTTTATATCTCCAGACCGGCCACCCTGAGCAGGCGCTCCGCGAGTTGCAACAGGCCACCAAACTGCGCCCCGGTGACGCGGCAGCCTGGCGCAGCCTCGGCGAGGCGCTCCTGCAATTGCAGCGACCCGATGACGCCATTCCGCATCTGCAAAAGGCTGCCGCGCTCGCCCCGGCCGCGGACACCTTTGGCTCGCTGGGAAACGCGTTGTCCCAAAAAGGCGATGTCAACGGCGCAGTTGCCGCATTTGAAAAAGCGTCGCAACTGCAGCCGGACAATCCGCTGTTCCATCATAACCTCGGAGCCATGCGGATGGAGAAAGGCGAGTTTGCGGGCGCGCGCCATGAACTGGAGCTGTCGCTGAAGCTGGGACTCGACTCCCCCGAAACGTACAACGACCTCGCCTGGCTGCTGGCCACTTGCCCCGATGTAAAGGTGCGTGATGGCGCGCAAGCCGTGATACTGGCGCAACACGCCGTCGATGCCACCTCCGGACAGGAACCGGTCTGCCTTGCCACGCTCGCCGCCGCGAAAGCCGAGATCGGGCAGTACGACATCGCCAGCGGATTGGTGCGTCAGGCTTTAAATCTGGCGGCTGGTCATGGAGATTCCGCTTTGACCGCCGACCTTCAAGCCCAGTTGGATTTGTACCAGGCGGGCAAACCGTTCCGCGAAACGGCGCGAAGACCTTAAAGAGGAAGCCGCTCTCTGCGCTGAGTAAGTCAGCCGCGCAGTAAAAAGCGCAATGCCCGCCGCAACGCTGGCAGCGCGAGCAGCGGTGGCGGATAACGGAAGGGTGTGTCCAGCCAGGTGGCACGGCGCAAAACGGCCCGATGGTTTGAAAACGCATCAAACCCCGCCCTCCCGTGATACGCGCCCATGCCGCTCTCGCCGACCCCGCCGAACGGCATGCCCGCGCCGATCATGTGCGAGACTTTCCAGCACATTGGGATCCTAAGCTTAGAATTCCACGTGGACAAGTTGTCGCGGCCGCTTCTATAGTGTCACCTAAATACTAGTGACTCCAGCGTAACTGGACTGGCCACAGTTAGGCCGCAAATGTAATCACACTGGCTCACCTTCGGGTGGGCCTTTCTGCGTTCGCGAGTGGACCCGATAAGCTCATGGAGCGGCGTAACCGTCGCACAGGAAGGACAGAGAAAGCGCGGATCTGGGAAGTGACGGACAGAACGGTCAGGACCTGGATTGGGGAGGCGGTTGCCGCCGCTGCTGCTGACGGTGTGACGTTCTCTGTTCCGGTCACACCACATACGTTCCGCCATTCCTATGCGATGCACATGCTGTATGCCGGTATACCGCTGAAAGTTCTGCAAAGCCTGATGGGACATAAGTCCATCAGTTCAACGGAAGTCTACACGAAGGTTTTTGCGCTGGATGTGGCTGCCCGGCACCGGGTGCAGTTTGCGATGCCGGAGTCTGATGCGGTTGCGATGCTGAAACAATTATCCTGAGAATAAATGCCTTGGCCTTTATATGGAAATGTGGAACTGAGTGGATATGCTGTTTTTGTCTGTTAAACAGAGAAGCTGGCTGTTATCCACTGAGAAGCGAACGAAACAGTCGGGAAAATCTCCCATTATCGTAGAGATCCGCATTATTAATCTCAGGAGCCTGTGTAGCGTTTATAGGAAGTAGTGTTCTGTCATGATGCCTGCAAGCGGTAACGAAAACGATTTGAATATGCCTTCAGGAACAATAGAAATCTTCGTGCGGTGTTACGTTGAAGTGGAGCGGATTATGTCAGCAATGGACAGAACAACCTAATGAACACAGAACCATGATGTGGTCTGTCCTTTTACAGCCAGTAGTGCTCGCCGCAGTCGAGCGACAGGGCGAAGCCCTCGGCTGGTTGCCCTCGCCGCTGGGCTGGCGGCCGTCTATGGCCCTGCAAACGCGCCAGAAACGCCGTCGAAGCCGTGTGCGAGACACCGCGGCCGGCCGCCGGCGTTGTGGATACCTCGCGGAAAACTTGGCCCTCACTGACAGATGAGGGGCGGACGTTGACACTTGAGGGGCCGACTCACCCGGCGCGGCGTTGACAGATGAGGGGCAGGCTCGATTTCGGCCGGCGACGTGGAGCTGGCCAGCCTCGCAAATCGGCGAAAACGCCTGATTTTACGCGAGTTTCCCACAGATGATGTGGACAAGCCTGGGGATAAGTGCCCTGCGGTATTGACACTTGAGGGGCGCGACTACTGACAGATGAGGGGCGCGATCCTTGACACTTGAGGGGCAGAGTGCTGACAGATGAGGGGCGCACCTATTGACATTTGAGGGGCTGTCCACAGGCAGAAAATCCAGCATTTGCAAGGGTTTCCGCCCGTTTTTCGGCCACCGCTAACCTGTCTTTTAACCTGCTTTTAAACCAATATTTATAAACCTTGTTTTTAACCAGGGCTGCGCCCTGTGCGCGTGACCGCGCACGCCGAAGGGGGGTGCCCCCCCTTCTCGAACCCTCCCGGTCGAGTGAGCGAGGAAGCACCAGGGAACAGCACTTATATATTCTGCTTACACACGATGCCTGAAAAAACTTCCCTTGGGGTTATCCACTTATCCACGGGGATATTTTTATAATTATTTTTTTTATAGTTTTTAGATCTTCTTTTTTAGAGCGCCTTGTAGGCCTTTATCCATGCTGGTTCTAGAGAAGGTGTTGTGACAAATTGCCCTTTCAGTGTGACAAATCACCCTCAAATGACAGTCCTGTCTGTGACAAATTGCCCTTAACCCTGTGACAAATTGCCCTCAGAAGAAGCTGTTTTTTCACAAAGTTATCCCTGCTTATTGACTCTTTTTTATTTAGTGTGACAATCTAAAAACTTGTCACACTTCACATGGATCTGTCATGGCGGAAACAGCGGTTATCAATCACAAGAAACGTAAAAATAGCCCGCGAATCGTCCAGTCAAACGACCTCACTGAGGCGGCATATAGTCTCTCCCGGGATCAAAAACGTATGCTGTATCTGTTCGTTGACCAGATCAGAAAATCTGATGGCACCCTACAGGAACATGACGGTATCTGCGAGATCCATGTTGCTAAATATGCTGAAATATTCGGATTGACCTCTGCGGAAGCCAGTAAGGATATACGGCAGGCATTGAAGAGTTTCGCGGGGAAGGAAGTGGTTTTTTATCGCCCTGAAGAGGATGCCGGCGATGAAAAAGGCTATGAATCTTTTCCTTGGTTTATCAAACGTGCGCACAGTCCATCCAGAGGGCTTTACAGTGTACATATCAACCCATATCTCATTCCCTTCTTTATCGGGTTACAGAACCGGTTTACGCAGTTTCGGCTTAGTGAAACAAAAGAAATCACCAATCCGTATGCCATGCGTTTATACGAATCCCTGTGTCAGTATCGTAAGCCGGATGGCTCAGGCATCGTCTCTCTGAAAATCGACTGGATCATAGAGCGTTACCAGCTGCCTCAAAGTTACCAGCGTATGCCTGACTTCCGCCGCCGCTTCCTGCAGGTCTGTGTTAATGAGATCAACAGCAGAACTCCAATGCGCCTCTCATACATTGAGAAAAAGAAAGGCCGCCAGACGACTCATATCGTATTTTCCTTCCGCGATATCACTTCCATGACGACAGGATAGTCTGAGGGTTATCTGTCACAGATTTGAGGGTGGTTCGTCACATTTGTTCTGACCTACTGAGGGTAATTTGTCACAGTTTTGCTGTTTCCTTCAGCCTGCATGGATTTTCTCATACTTTTTGAACTGTAATTTTTAAGGAAGCCAAATTTGAGGGCAGTTTGTCACAGTTGATTTCCTTCTCTTTCCCTTCGTCATGTGACTTGATATCGGGGGTTAGTTCGTCATCATTGATGAGGGTTGATTATCACAGTTTATTACTCTGAATTGGCTATCCGCGTGTGTACCTCTACCTGGAGTTTTTCCCACGGTGGATATTTCTTCTTGCGCTGAGCGTAAGAGCTATCTGACAGAACAGTTCTTCTTTGCTTCCTCGCCAGTTCGCTCGCTATGCTCGGTTACACGGCTGCGGCGAGCGCTAGTGATAATAAGTGACTGAGGTATGTGCTCTTCTTATCTCCTTTTGTAGTGTTGCTCTTATTTTAAACAACTTTGCGGTTTTTTGATGACTTTGCGATTTTGTTGTTGCTTTGCAGTAAATTGCAAGATTTAATAAAAAAACGCAAAGCAATGATTAAAGGATGTTCAGAATGAAACTCATGGAAACACTTAACCAGTGCATAAACGCTGGTCATGAAATGACGAAGGCTATCGCCATTGCACAGTTTAATGATGACAGCCCGGAAGCGAGGAAAATAACCCGGCGCTGGAGAATAGGTGAAGCAGCGGATTTAGTTGGGGTTTCTTCTCAGGCTATCAGAGATGCCGAGAAAGCAGGGCGACTACCGCACCCGGATATGGAAATTCGAGGACGGGTTGAGCAACGTGTTGGTTATACAATTGAACAAATTAATCATATGCGTGATGTGTTTGGTACGCGATTGCGACGTGCTGAAGACGTATTTCCACCGGTGATCGGGGTTGCTGCCCATAAAGGAGGCGTTTACAAAACCTCAGTTTCTGTTCATCTTGCTCAGGATCTGGCTCTGAAGGGGCTACGTGTTTTGCTCGTGGAAGGTAACGACCCCCAGGGAACAGCCTCAATGTATCACGGATGGGTACCAGATCTTCATATTCATGCAGAAGACACTCTCCTGCCTTTCTATCTTGGGGAAAAGGACGATGTCACTTATGCAATAAAGCCCACTTGCTGGCCGGGGCTTGACATTATTCCTTCCTGTCTGGCTCTGCACCGTATTGAAACTGAGTTAATGGGCAAATTTGATGAAGGTAAACTGCCCACCGATCCACACCTGATGCTCCGACTGGCCATTGAAACTGTTGCTCATGACTATGATGTCATAGTTATTGACAGCGCGCCTAACCTGGGTATCGGCACGATTAATGTCGTATGTGCTGCTGATGTGCTGATTGTTCCCACGCCTGCTGAGTTGTTTGACTACACCTCCGCACTGCAGTTTTTCGATATGCTTCGTGATCTGCTCAAGAACGTTGATCTTAAAGGGTTCGAGCCTGATGTACGTATTTTGCTTACCAAATACAGCAATAGTAATGGCTCTCAGTCCCCGTGGATGGAGGAGCAAATTCGGGATGCCTGGGGAAGCATGGTTCTAAAAAATGTTGTACGTGAAACGGATGAAGTTGGTAAAGGTCAGATCCGGATGAGAACTGTTTTTGAACAGGCCATTGATCAACGCTCTTCAACTGGTGCCTGGAGAAATGCTCTTTCTATTTGGGAACCTGTCTGCAATGAAATTTTCGATCGTCTGATTAAACCACGCTGGGAGATTAGATAATGAAGCGTGCGCCTGTTATTCCAAAACATACGCTCAATACTCAACCGGTTGAAGATACTTCGTTATCGACACCAGCTGCCCCGATGGTGGATTCGTTAATTGCGCGCGTAGGAGTAATGGCTCGCGGTAATGCCATTACTTTGCCTGTATGTGGTCGGGATGTGAAGTTTACGGGAAAG
>JADMIO011298041.1_pt1 | contig 29817 bp, 20 predicted proteins | sample 8958161 | NCBI WGS metagenome assembly JADMIO01 (sample SAMN16585339, study PRJNA669376) | soil metagenome | isolation source: Crop rotation soil | place: USA: Cullars Rotation, Alabama | collected 2011 | reverse complement strand
ACAATCGCCCCGCCACTCTCGGCGACGAAGACCACCACGTCCGGCTCGCGCAGCTGTGTGCCAAGGAACCAGGCGTAGCCCCGTTCCGGCTTGTCGCCGGGAGCGAGGAACCGCTGCTCATCGAAGGCGTGGTGGAGGCGCATGAGCGATGCGCCAAGGCGGCCGAGCGCGTCGAGGTCGTCCTCGGCAGCACGGCGGATCGTGAACGGCATCCGACGAGTGTACCCAAACGATCGCCGGCCGCCCTATAGACGCCCGTGCTAGATGCCGACCGCGCCGCGGACGGGCCGGCGGCCAGCGTTGGTGAGGCGAACCTGCAGCTTCACCTCTCGCTTGTCGCGCGTCACCGTGACATCGAGCGTAGCGCCAGATCCGACGTTCCGCAGACGTGCCGTCACATCGCCGGGAGACTCCACGGTCCGGCCGTCGACCATCGTGATCACGTCGCCGGCTTTGATACTGGCCTGTGCAGCCGGCGAGTCCGCGACCACCTCAGACACCAGCACGCCGTTCTTGACGCCGAAGTACGCAGCCAGTTGATTCGAAAGCGGGACCAGCGTGAGACCGAGACGGCGGTCGGCGATGCGCATTTGCCCGATGCCGAACGGGAAGTCTTCCATGCCGCGCTCGATGCGACCCCTCAAGTCGCCCAGGTCGAGCGATCCGAGTCGACCTTCTTCGGGCATCACCGACACCGTTTGGCGCGCGCCACTCCGGTTGACGACCACGGCGACCGTCCGTCCCACGGGCGTCTCTTGCACCAGGCGGGTGAAGTGGCGGGCTCCGCGCACCCGCTCGCCGTCGTACTCGATGACGATGTCGCCGCTCTTCAGACCGGCGCGCTCGGCCGGTGTGCCAGCCTCAACTGATTCGATGAAGACTCCTTCGGGACGGGTGAGCTTTGCGGCAGCGAGATCCGAGTCCCGCAGGTCACGGATGCCCACGCCAATTCGGCTGCCGCCCCCCGCGAATGTGAACGTGCGTTCGTTCGGCTGCGCCTGAGCCGCTGCCATAGCTGGAACCGCCGCACAGAGAACGGCCAGCACTCCGGCGATTCGCAAGAATCTCATGATGAACGTCTCCTTTCGCCTACAACCACCTGGATCTGACGTTCATCGCCTCCTGCTGGTCGGCTGTTCCCAGCCGCCTTTTTCAGGGCGCCACAATGCCAGGGCTGAAGGCGGTCCGGCGCTAGACGGGCGAAGCGGTCTGCTCGGTGAGGAGCGCCAGCAGGGCCTCGGAATCGACCGGCTTCACCAGATGATTGTTGAAGCCGGCGTCGCGCGATCGCTGTCGATCCTCCTGTTTTCCCCAGCCGGTCAGCGCAATCAGCAGCATCTCGCGGCCCCACGGCTCGCGGCGAATCCGCCGGCACACTTCGTAGCCGTCGAGATTGGGCAGGCCGATGTCGAGCAGCACCGCATCCGGTCGCAGTCGTTCCGCGGCGGCAATTGCGTCGAATCCGTCGTGAACCTTGTGCGTCTCGTGCCCATACAGTTCAAGCAGCATGGCCAGCGACTCCGCCCCGTCGGGGTTGTCATCGACGATCAAGACGCGGCGCCTCCCGTTGATGAGTGGTTTGGCCACTGCGGCCTGTTCTACCGACGTTGCGGCTTCGGTCAGCACCGGCAGGCGTACGGTGAATTCACTGCCGCGGCCGGGTCCCTCACTGCGCGCCTGGATCGATCCACCGTGCATCTCTACGAGCGTCTTCACCAGCGTCAAGCCAATACCCAGCCCGTCTCGTGATCGCTCGAGCGAGGTGTCGACCTGGGCGAACATTTCGAAGACGTGTGACAACTGATCGGCCGGGATGCCGATGCCGTTGTCCGTGACCCGGATCACCGCCTGGTTGCCATCGCGCTGGACGTCAAGCGAGATCAGGGCGTCCGGATCGGTGAACTTGAAGGCGTTGTTCAAAAGATTCCCGACCACCTGTGCGAGCCGCGCCGGGTCGCCATCGAGATATACCGGCTCGTCCGGCATCGACACGGTCAGATCGCGATTGACGTTGCGATTAAGCGCGCGCACGGCTTCCACGCTGTGATTGATGATCGGCGCCAATTCCACGCGCTGGCGTCGGAGCTCGATCTTTCCACGGGTGATACGGCTCATGTCGAGCAAGTCGTCAACCAGACGAGACATCTGCCCGACCTGCCGGTCCAGCATGTCCGCCGCCGAGCGCACCAGCCGCTCGTCGCCTGCGCCCAGTCTCAGCGCCTGGGTTGCGTTGCTGATCGGCGCGAGCGGGTTACGCAGCTCGTGCGCCAGCATCGCCAGGAACTCGTTCTTGCGCTGGTCGGCCAACGACAAGTCTGCGGCGAGGCTGCGCAGGCTGTCCTCCATGCGCTTGCGATCGGTGATGTCCTGGCTGACGGTCGCAAACCCGATGCGTTCACCGGCGTGATCGGTCAGCACCAACACCTTGTAAACCATCCATCGTGCCTCGCCCGACTTGAAGTGACGGAAGCGCACTTCGAGCTCGCCGTGCCCGCTGGCCAGTACCTGCGGGAAGAACTCGTCCATCACGCGTCCCTGATCTTCAGGAAAGAAGAACGACGTCACGTGGGTCTGCCGGGCCTGCTCAATCGCGTCGAGCCCGACCAGTTCCAGGCCGGCCTTATTGACGAAGAACGGAAATCCCTCCAGGTCGCAGATGCCGATGAAGTCGGTACTGTTCTCGACGAGCGTCACGAACTTGGCGGCCTCGGCGAGCAGCTGACGTTCGCGTGCTTCTGCCACTCGCTGGCTGGTGATGTCGCGCGCAATCTTCGACGCCCCGACGATGGCGCCCGCGTCGTCTCTGACCGGCGAGATTGTCAGCGACACCCAGATACGCCCGCCATCGACGCGCACGCGCTCGGTTTCGAAATGATCGACCCGCTGCCCGCTCTTGATCGTGGCAATGATGCGGTCTTCTTCGCTGATTCGTTCCGGCGGAATCACGAGCGAGATGTGCCGTCCGATCGCCTGGTCGGCTGAATAGCCGAACAGACGCTGAGCCCCCGCATTCCAGCTCTGGATGATGCCGTCCAGCGACTTGCTGATAATGGCGTCGTCGGAGCTCTCCACAATCGAGGCCAGGACGCGCGCGGCCATCAACTGACGATTCCGTTCCTGCTCGAGACGGCGATGCGCGGTCACATCGCGAAAAATCAGCACACACCCCTGCACCCGGCCGCGGACGTCCTTGATCGGGGCTGCGCTATCGTCGATCGGCACCTCGCTGCCATCTCGGCGCCGCAGCACCGTGTGGTTGGCGAGCCCCATCACGATCCCTTCGCGGATTGCACGCAGGGCGGGGTTGTCTACAGGTTCATGCGTTGTTTCGTTGAAGATGCGGAACACCGCATCGAGATGCTGGCCAACCGCGTCATGCTCCGACCAGCCGGTGATGGACTCAGCGATGCCGTTCAGGTAGGTGATACGGGCGTCGTTGTCCGTGGTGATCACCGCATCGCCGATGCTGCGCAGCGTCACCTGAAAGGTTTCGCGCTGCTGACTGGCGACAGCGTGGGCGGTGCGCATCATCTCTCCAAGTCCGACGACGAGCCCGCATGTGAACAGGTAGGCGCCCAGCGCGACGATGCCGTTGACATCAGTGAGGCCGAGAACGCCAGGGATGAACAGTGCGGCGGCGGCGATATACCCGAGTATCGCGACCACGACCGCGGGCTGCCACCCGCCAAGCCATACCGAGGCGGCGACGGCGCCAAACAGCGTCACGAACGGCAGCGCATCGCCGATGAAGGGGTTGAGCAGCCAGCGGATCAGCACCGCTACCGCCAGTGCGGCCAGGGCAAACGCCCACGTCGAAGCCGTGTTCCGCCGCGTCATCAGGGTAACGGTCTATCGTACACACAAAGGGCCGGCAGCGCCGGCCCTTCGTGTTCAATAACGGAGGTCAGTCTTAGCGACTGCCCCCGGTGCTATTTGCCATAGATGCACCTCCCGGCCGCGACCGATTCGATGGGCTCCCAGCCGGAAGCGTGGTCGCTGCAAGCCTTTGTTTGGCGCCGCAGTTGGCGGCGGTGCTTTCAGCGTAACACGCCGGGGCGTCAGCGCGCTTCAGTGCTTCGCGACACCGCCGTGCGTGGTGCACGCCGCGGCTGCGGCCTCCTCCGTTTTGCCCTCGGTGCGCACGCCGTCCACGCACGTCGCGTGGGCGTCGCCGGTCACCGCTTTCTTCACGGTGGTGCCGGCTTTCTTTGTGGCCTTCACGGTGGCTTTGCCTGCGTGCTTGGCGGCGTCCGCCGTGTCTTTGCCGGCGTCCTTGGCGGCTTCGCCTGCCTTCTTGGTCTCTTCCTTCGCGCCCGACTGAGCGGCGACGGTACCACCCATCGCGAGCGACAGCGCGATAAGAACTGCTGAGATCGTCCGTTTCATTGGCGTGTTCTCCTGCGCGGCGTACGGTGCACAATTGGAGCCACTCACTGCCGGGTCGCTCACGATTGAGAGGGTGGGGGTTTTTAGGCTCCGCCGGTAATGAAGACCGACCCAGCGTGGAGGTGAATCGACCAAGCGCGGCCGAAGCGCCCCAACCGGCCACCGCGACCGTGGTACGTCACTTGAACCACATCAGTAATTCTCGGCCGCCGACCCGGCACTACCGCTGAGGTAACCCGTTTCTTTCCCCACGGCAGCGCGGTCGTACAGTGAGTGCTTGTCATCGCCAGCGTTTCAACCCGGTGAGCTGCTCGGCATCGAGCTGCTGGAAGAGCACGCCAGACGATTTGCCGCCGCCCTGACGATCGATCCCGGGCGGGGGAAAAATCCGCGCGCGCACATCCGTCGGCTCGACGCGCATGTTCGCGCGTTGCAGCAGGTATACCGCGAGCTTGCCGAGGACGTTCGCGCCGGGGAGCCGCCGACGCCCGCAGCCGAATGGCTCCTCGACAACTTCTTCGTCGTGACGGCCGCCGCGCGCGACGTGCGACACGACCTGCCCGCGCAGTTCTTCCGTCGTCTGCCGCGGGTCGCGTCCGACGACTACGCCGGGCATCCGCGCGTGTACGCGCTGGCGGTCGAGCTTTTGCGCTGGAGCGCGGGTCGTCTCGACGGCGAGCGATTGCAGCGTTTCATCACCGCCTTTCAATCCATCGCGCCCTTGACGATGGGGGAATTGTGGGCGTGGCCCAGCGTCCTCAAGCTGGCGCTCGTCGAGTTTGTGCGGACGCGCGCCGACGTGCTGTCCACCACGCGCCAGCATCGCCGGCACGCGGACGAGATCGTGGCGCTGGCAGTTGGCTCACCGAAGCGCGAGTGGCCGTCCGAGATGCATCCGGCGTTCGTGATCCGGATGCTGCAGCGTTCGCAGGAGCATCAACATGCCGCCGCGCTGCGGCGCGAGATCGAGGACGTGCTGGCAGCGGGCGGCCGATCGATCGAAGAGGCGATCGCGTCGGAAGGACGACATCAGGCCTCCGAAGCCGCGGCGATGGCCAGCCTGATTACCAGTCTGCGCTTCATCTCGTCGTTCGACTGGAACGAGTTCTTCGAGAGCGTCAGTCGCGTCGAGCTGGTGCTGCAGCGGGATCCGGCCGGTGTGTATGCGCGAATGGACTTCCGCAGCCGCGACCGTTACCGGCACGCGGTGGAGGAACTGGCCGACCCCACCGGTGACGCGCAGCTGCGCATCGCGCTGAAGAGTGTGGAGCAGGCGCGACGCATCGGTGAAGTGACGCCTGGCGCCCGCGGCGCCCATGTCGGCTATCACCTGATCGGTGATGGCCGTACCGCCTTCGAGAAGAGCATCGCCTGGAAGCCGGAGTTCGGCGAGCGGTTGCGTCGTGCGTTCTTCACGTGGGCAACGCCGGGTTATGTCGGCACCATCATCGCCGGCACGCTCGTGTTCGTCGCCGTGGCCGTGCTGTATTCGACGAAGTACGAGGCCAGTTCCCCGTGGCCGTTGATTGTCGCGCTGCTGACCTTCATCCCCGCCAGCGAGCTGACGACGCAGATCGTGCAGCGGATTCTGAGCTTCGTGTTGCCGGTATGGCGGCTCCCGCGGATCGAATACGACTACATCCCCTCAGAGGCGCGGACGATGGTCATCGTCCCGACGATCCTCGACAGCGTCGAGCGCGTCAGCGATCTCGTCGAGCATCTCGAGGTTCAAGCCGTCGGCAACCTCGACCCGCACATCCACTTCGCGATTCTGAGCGACTTCCGCGATTCGACCAGCGAGACGCAGCCCAACGACGCCGCAATTCTGTCGCGCGCGCGCGAGGCCATCGAGCAGCTGAACGCGCGTTATCCGGGCGAATCCGGCGGCCGCTTCTTTCTCTTCCATCGCCATCGTCAATGGAACTCGCGCGAAGGGTTGTGGATGGGATGGGAGAGGAAGCGCGGCAAGATCGAAGAGTTCAACCGGCTGTTGCGCGGCGCCACTGATACCAGCTTCTCGATCTCGGTCGGCGACCTCGACGTGCTGCCGCAGGTCAAGTACTGCATCACCCTGGATAGCGACACTCGTCTGCCGCGCGAGGCAGCGCGAGAGCTGATCGGAATCATCACGCATCCGCTCAATCGCGCCAGCTACGATCCGCGACGGCGCCGGGTCGCAGAGGGTTACGGCATCCTCCAGCCGCGCGTCAGCGTGACCTATACGAGTGCGGCCGGGTCGCTCTTTGCGCGACTGTTTGCCGGTCACACCGGCATCGATCCCTACACGACGGCCGTTTCCGACACCTACCAGGACCTGTTTGGCGAGGGCATCTTCACCGGCAAGGGGTTGTATGACGTCGACGCGTTCACTACCGCGTTGCACGACACCGTTCCCGAGAACGCGTTGCTCTCGCACGATCTGTTCGAAGGCCTGTATGCGCGCGCGGCATTGGTCTCCGACGTCGCGCTGGTCGACGAGTATCCGTCGAGTGTTCTGACGCACGCCCGGCGTCAGCACCGCTGGATTCGCGGCGACTGGCAGATCCTGCTGTGGCTGCTGCCGGTCGTGCCCTCGCGTCGCGGGCTGACGCGCAACACGCTGCCGGTGATCGCGCGCTGGAAGATCTTCGACAACCTCCGCCGCAGTCTCGTCGCGCCAGGCCTTCTGTTGCTGCTCATCGCCGGATGGATCGTCCTGCCTGGCTCGCCGTGGTTCTGGACGCTGACCGTCATCAGCATCCTCGCGTCCCAGCTGCTGCCGATCCTCGTGAGGCTGCTGTCGGGACCGCGCCGGGCGCAGTCGCTGCCGGTGTTCCTCCGCAACCAGCGTGAAGATGCCCTGATTGCGTTTGGCCAGGTCCTGCTCAGCATCACGCTGCTGGTCTATCACGCCTTCGACTCGGTCCATGCCATCGGGCTGACGCTCGTGCGGCTGGCGTTCACCAAGCGCCGGCTGCTCGAATGGGAGACGGCGGCCGCGGCGGCCGCGCGGGCTTCCGTGACGCGCGGACGCAAGGGGTTGATGCGCTTCATCACGGAGATGCAGGCGAGCCCGATCGTCGCGGTACTGGTGGCGCTCGCCATCGCGGCGATGCGGGAGCCGGCCGTGACGGCGGCCGCTCCCTTCTTGATTCTGTGGGCGGTCGCACCGGCGGTGGCGTACTGGATCAGCCTGCCTGTGGGAGCGCGGGCGCGGCAGTTAAGCGAGCGCCAGCGCCGCGTGCTGCGGCAGACGGCGTGCAGGACGTGGCGATACTTCGACACGTTCGTCAACGAGACTGACGCGTGGCTGCCGCCCGACAACTGTCAAGAGAACATCAACCCGCTGAGGATTGCGCATCGCACGTCGCCCACCAACATTGCGATGGGCCTGCTGTCGACGCTTGCCGCGCACGATTTCGGCTACATTTCAACCCGCACGCTGGTCGATCGCGTCGACAAGACACTGACGACGCTCGGCAGCCTCGAGCGGCATCACGGCCACTTCCTCAACTGGTACGACACGTCGACGCTGGCGCCTCTGCATCCCCGTTACGTCTCGACCGTTGACAGCGGCAACCTCGCGGCCTCGCTCATCGCGCTCGGTAACGGGCTGCTCGAGCTGATCACGACATCGCAGAGCGCACGTCAGCGGCTCGAAGGCATCACCGACACGGGCGACATCCTGGCGCGCTCCTCGGCGTCGAGTGCGGCGCCGGCGGCGCTGCGTCGCGCGACGACGCGCGTCAATGAGGTGGCGCGCGCGCTCGCCATCGAGGCACGCCACTCACTGCGACAGCAGGAGCAGCCGCGTTTCGAGCAGATTGAACGCGATCTGCGCGCCGCGCTGACGGCGGTGACGGAGGCGAGTACCGATGACGAATCAGGCGACCTGCAGTACTGGGCGGGCGCCGCGCTGGCCCGACTCGGCGAATGGAAGATTCACCCGAGTGTCCCCGCGGACGAACTGCGCCTGCTGGCGCGCCTGGCGCACGACCTCGCCGATGCCATGCAGTTCGACTTTCTCTACGACCGGCGGCGGCGGATCTTCGCCATCGGCTACCGGCTCGCCGATGCGGAAGGCCCGGGGCGGCTCGACACCTCCTACTACGACATGCTGGCGTCAGAGGCGCGGCTCGCCAGTTTCGTGGCGATTGCCAAAGGCGATGTGCCGAAGCATCACTGGTTCCATCTCGGGCGGTTGGTCACCAACGTCGACGGTCGAGCGGCGCTGATTTCGTGGGGCGGCACGCAGTTCGAGTATCTGATGCCGATGCTGCTGATGCGCAGCTTTCAGGGCACGCTGCTCGATCAGAGCTGCCGTGCCAGCGTGCATCGGCAGATCGAGTACGGGGCCCAGACCGGCGTGCCGTGGGGCATTTCTGAGAGCGCCTACTCGTTCACCGATCGTGCGGGCAACTACCAATACCGTGCGTTTGGCGTCCCGGGCCTCGGTTTGAAGCGCGGGCTCTCCGACGATCTCGTGATTGCGCCATATGCCACCGCCCTGGCGGCAATGGTCGATCCGGCGGAGGCCGCCGACAACTTCGAGACGCTGCAGCGCGGCGGCCTCGAGGGCCGCTTCGGCTTCTACGAATCGGTCGACTATCGGCCACGCGGGCCGGTGACCGACACCACGGCGACCACAAAGAAGGGACCGGTCATCGTCGAGGCGTTCTTCGCGCACCATCAGGGCATGTCGCTGGTGGCACTGGCCAACGTGATTGGCGGCGATCAGTTCGTGGACCGCTTCCACGCCGACCCGCGCGTCCGCGCCAGCGAACTGCTGCTGCAGGAGCGTGTCCCGCGCGAAGCCATCCTGTCGCAGCCGCGGCCGGCCGAAAGCATGGTGACCACCCTGGCGGCGCCGTCGTTCGCGCTGCGCTACTTCCAGTCGCCGCACACGACCAGCGTGCATTCGCACGTGCTGTCGAATGGCCGGTTTACCTCCCTCGTCACCAACGCCGGCGGTGGTTTCAGTACGTGGCGCGATCTCGCGGTCACCAGGCAGCGGGAAGACTGGACATCGGACGGCGGCGCGAACTTCATCTACTTGCGCGACTCGTGGTCCAACCGCGTCTGGTCGGCTACCTACTTGCCCACGGGGCCGGAGCCGGATGAATACGAGGCCACCTTCGATCTGGAGAAGGTGACGTTCCGCCGCCGCGACGGCGACTTCGAGTCGACGCTGCAGATTTCCGTGTCGCCGGAAGACGATGTCGAGGTCAGGCGATTGTCGATCACCAATCGTGGCAATCGACCACGCGACCTCGAGGTGACGAGCTACGCCGAGATCGTCCTCGGACCACCTGCCGCCGACGAAGCACATCCCGCGTTCGGCAAGCTGTTCGTGGAGAGCGAGTACGACTCGCAGACGGCGGGTCTGCTCTTCAGCCGTCGTCAGCGCGGCCACGATGAAACGCCCGTCTGGGCATTTCACGTCGTCGGCGTCGAAGGGCGCCCGCGCGGGAACATCGAGTGGGAAACCGACCGCGCACGCTTCATCGGACGCGGCCGTACGCCGGCGAACCCGATCGCACTGGAAGGGCGGGCGCTCTCTGGCACCACGGGAGCGGTGCTCGACCCGATCGCGTCGTTACGCGAGCGCGTGCATCTGGCGCCTGGCGCCTTCGTCCGCATGACGTTCACGACTGGCGTGGCCACCGACCGCGACAACGCCCTGGCGATGGTTCGCAAGTATCGCGACGGGAACGCCGCCTCGCGGGCGCTGTCGATGGCGTTCACGCACGTCCATACCACGTTGCAGCATCTCGGATTGAGCGATGACCAGGCGATTCTGTTCGACCGGCTCGCGTCGCGGGTGTTCGGTCCGGATCGCTCGTGCATCAGCCCGGTGGATCTCGCCGACAACACGCTTGGCCAGGCGAATCTCTGGGGCTACACGATCTCCGGCGATCTGCCGATCGTGCTCATCCGCGTCACTGAAACGGAGTCGGCCACGCTCGTGCGGCAGGTACTGCGCGCGCAGGAGTACTGGCGCGTCAACGGCTTGCGCATGGATGTCGTGATCCTCAACGAACATCCGGCTGATTATCTCGACGAGATGCATACGATGCTGACGCGGCTCATTCAGGAGCCGCGTTGGGCGGGCTGGGTCGACAAACCTGGCGGGATATTCCTGCTGCGTACCGATGGTATGCCGGCGGCTGACCGGCGCCTCATGTCGTCGGTGGCGCGCGTCGTCCTGCGAGGCGACCTCGGTGACCTGGCCGCGCAGCTCACGCGTCCGACACCGTGGCTCTTTGCGGAACAGGACGTCGCGCCCGATGCCGAAATGACCCAGCCGGAACCGGCGGCCGAAGGCGTTGCGGTTCCTGAGCTGGTGATGAGCAACGGCGCCGGCGGGTTCAGCGCCGACGGTCGCGAATACGTGATTGTGCTGGAAGGCGATCGCGAGACGCCGCTGCCATGGTCGAACGTCATTGCCAATCCGACCTTCGGCACCATTGTCACCGCGTCTGGCTCGGCATTCAGCTGGAGCGAGAACAGTCGTGAAAACCGGCTGTCACCCTTCGCCAACGACCCGGTCAGCGATCCAACCGGCGAAGCCATCTACATCCGCGACGAAGAATCGGGCGCCGTGTGGGGCGCCACGCCCGGGCCGCTGCCGCGACAGCAGACGAGTGGCCGGTGGGTGATCAGGCACGCGGCGGGTGCGTCTCGATTCCAGCACGCAGTTGCCGGCATTACCCAGGAGCTCACCGTCTTCGTTGCACCGGATGATCCCGTCAAGTTCGCGAGCCTGACGCTGACGAATACGTCGGCGACGACGCGGAAGCTCAGTCTGTTCGGGTACACCGAGTGGATGCTCGGCCCTCCCCGCGCCGACTATCGGCGCTTCATTCACACGGATGTGGATTCTGCGAGCGGAGCGATTCTCGCCAGAAATCCCTACAACACCGAGTTTGCGCCGCGCGTCGGCCTGTTCCACGTGACCGGGCGCGTAGCGGCATTTACATGTGACCGCACCGAATTCATTGGCCGGCATCGGTCGCTCACTCGCCCGGCGGCGCTCCTTCGCGGCGTGCTGACGGGCCGCCACGGTGCAGGCCTCGATCCGTGTGCAGCCCTTCAGGTTCAGGTCGAACTCGCGCCGGGCGCCACGCACTCGGTAACGTTCGTCCTCGGACAGGGCCGCGATCGCGCCCATGCCCTCGACCTGGTCAAGCGCTACTCGACCGAGGCGCAGGTCAGTGAGGCGCGTGCCCGCTCGGAACATGCGTGGGATGACACGCTGGGCGCGGTCCAGGTCCGTACGCCCGACGATTCGTTCGATCTGCTCGTCAACAGGTGGTTGCTGTATCAGTCGCTGAGCTGTCGCATCTGGGCGAGATCCGGTCCGTCGCAGCCGGGTGGCGCATTTGGATTCCGCGACCAGTTGCAGGACGTCGTCGCACTGCTGTTCACGCGTCCCGAGCTGTGCCGGCAACATCTGCTGCTGGCGGCGTCGCGTCAGTTCGTCGAGGGCGACGTGCAGCACTGGTGGCATCCGCCGAGCGGTCGAGGGACGCGAACGCGGTGTTCCGACGATCTGCTGTGGCTGCCGTATGCACTCTCGGCCTACGTCGCCAAGACCGGCGACGAATCCGTGCTCGATGAAGAAGTCTCCTTCCTGCAGGGACCGCCGCTCGAACCGGATCAACACGAGGTCTACAACCAGCCGAACGTTTCCGAAGAGCGGGCGACGGTGTTCGAGCACGCGGTGCGCGCCATCAGCCGCTCGTTGAAGTACGGCGCCCACGGACTGCCGTTCATCGGCTCAGGAGACTGGAACGATGGAATGAACCGCGTCGGTCACGAGGGTCGCGGTGAGAGCGTCTGGCTTGGCTGGTTCCTCGTCGTCGTCCTGAATGACTTCGCGCCGATTTGCGAGCGACGTGGACGTCCGGATCTCGCGCAACAGTACCGCAACCAGGCGACGTGGCTCGGCGGGATGCTGGAGCTCGCCTGGGACGGTGACTGGTACCGGCGCGCGTATTTCGATGATGGCACTCCGCTCGGTTCGGTGCAGAACGAGGAGTGCCGCATCGATTCGCTGACGCAGTCGTGGGCCGTGCTGTCGCAAACGGCGCAGCAGCACCGTGCCGAGCGCGCGATGGATTCGGTCGAGGCGCATCTCGTCCGGCGCGATTCGCAGCTGGTGCTCCTGCTGACCCCGCCGTTCGACCGCATGACGCACGATCCCGGCTACATCAAGGGATATCTGCCTGGCATCCGGGAGAACGGCGGCCAGTACACACATGCCGCCCTGTGGGTGGTGATTGCACTGGCGCGATCGGGCCGCGGCGACATGGCGATGGAACTCTTCCACATGATCAATCCGATCAACCATACGCGCACCCCGGATGCGGTTGACCGCTATCGCGGCGAGCCGTACGCCGTCGCGGCGGACGTCTACGCGCACCCGATGCACGTCGGCCGTGGTGGCTGGACGTGGTACACGGGGTCGGCCGGCTGGATGTATCAGGCTGCGATCGAAGCGTTCCTCGGCCTGCGGCTGCACGGGCGGACGTTCAGCGTCGACCCGTGTATCCCGACGCGCTGGCCGGGCTATACGCTGACATGGCGGCGGGGCCGCACGTCGTACGAGATCACGGTCCTCAATCCAAACCATGCCACCCGTGGCGTCGTCTCGGCAGAAATTGACAATGAGCCGTGCGACCCGGCGGCAATTCCCATCGTGGACGATGGCACGACCCACCATGTGGTCGTCACGATGGCGACACCAGTCGGCCGAGACGCTGGACGACGCGGTGGCCGGACGCTGGCGAACGCACTACCGCAGAGGTCATAACGTGATTCTTCTATCCGAAGCCGTTGAGATTCCGGTCGGCGACGGAGAGCTCATCTTCGCCGACCTGCACGTGCCGCAGCATGGGCGGGGACTCGTGATGTTCGCCCACGGAAGCGGCAGCAGCCGGTTCAGCTCCCGTAACCGTGCGGTGGCGGAATCGCTGGAGCAGATGGGGTTCGGCACGCTGATTCTCGACCTTCTGACTCCTGCCGAAGAGCGCATCGACGTTCGCACGGCGCAGTATCGCTTCGACATTCCCCGACTCGGGGCGCGCGTCGTTGCCGCGACCGACTGGATTCGCCAGCGGGAGGACCTCTCACATCTGCCGCTCGGCTACTTTGGCGCGAGTACTGGCGCCGCAGCGGCGCTGATTGCAGCGGCGGAGCGTCCGCTGAGCGCCTCCGCCGTCGTGTCGCGCGGTGGGCGCCCGGACTTGGCTGGAGCAGCGCTGCCGCGAGTGACGGCACCCACGCTGCTGATTGTCGGCGGAGACGACGAGCCGGTGATCGGCATGAATGACGAAGCCCGGCGGAAAATGACCTCGGCGAAGGTGGAACTGCAGATCGTACCGGGTGCCACCCATCTGTTCGAGGAACCCGGCACACTCGAGCAGGTCGAGCGGTTGGCGGGTGAGTGGTTCTCGCGTTACCTGGCAGCCACGGCCGCCTAGCGCGGAGGTGAGAGATGTCCTCGTATCTGCGTCCGCCGATCTTTCGCGATCGCCGCGAGGCAGGTGCCGCGCTGGGCGATCGGCTTCAGCATCTTCGTCACCAGCCAAACGTCATCGTCCTAGCATTGCCGCGTGGGGGCGTGCCCGTCGGTCACGACGTGGCCGCGGCGCTCGATGCGCCGCTGGATGTGTTCCTCGTCCGGAAGCTTGGCGTGCCCGGCCATTCCGAACTGGCCATGGGCGCGATTGCCTCCGGTGGCACGCGCGTGGTAAACCAGCCGGTCGTCGACTGGTACGGGTTGTCGCCGCGTGTGCTCGACGAGGTTGCGCAGCAGGAGCAGGTGGAGCTCGAACGACGCGAGCGTACTTACCGTAACGGTCGTCCGCCGCTGCAGCTTCGCGATCGCACCGTCATCCTCGTCGACGACGGGCTGGCAACCGGGTCCACGATGAAGGCGGCGGTGCAAGCGGTGCGGAGCCAGTCGCCGGCGCGAGTGGTGGTCGCGGTCCCTGTCGGAGCGCCCGACACCTGTCGCGAACTGGGCGCGATGGCAGACGAAGTGGTCTGCGCGTACGCACCGGAGGACTTCGCGGCCGTCGGCGCGTGGTACGAGGACTTTTCGCCCACGACCGACGAAGAAGTACGCGATCTGCTGGGCCGGGATTCCACTCCAGGAGCGAATCGACCATGACGTCCGGCGCCGCAGCGGCGGTGAAAGAGAGCGCGCTCCATTACCAACCCGAGATCGGAGGATTTGGACCGCTGCTCGAGGCGATCGGCAATGCGCGCCTCGTGCTCATCGGTGAGGCGACGCACGGAACGCACGAGTTCTATCAGACGCGCGCCGCGCTGACGAAGGCGCTGATCGTGAAGAAAGGCTTCAATCTGGTGGCGGTGGAGGCCGACTGGCCCGATGCCTATCGTGTCAACCGCTGGGTGCGTCATGTCGGCCACGACCCCGACGCGGACACGGCCCTCGCCGACTTCACGCGCTTTCCGCGATGGATGTGGCGCAATCGCGAGGTGGTTTCCTTTCTCGATTGGTTGCGCGACTGCAACGCCACCCGCGAACCGGCGGCGCAGGTCGGGTTTTATGGCCTCGACCTCTACAGCCTGCACACCTCAATTGACGCGGTGCTCGCCTACCTCGCGAAAGTCGATCCGGAGGCTGCGGCGCGGGCGCGCTATCGATACGCGTGCTTTGAAGGCTTCAACGAAGATCCGCAGGGTTACGGGTATGCGGCGGTCGTCGGACTGTCGCGCTCGTGTGAAAACGATGTGGTCGAGCAGCTGATTGAGCTGCGGCGTCATGCAGCGGAGTACGCCCGACGCGACGGTCGCATCGCCGCGGACGATTATTTCTTTGCAGAAGAAAATGCGCGTCTGGTGCGCAACGCCGAGGAATATTACCGCGCGATGTTCGGGGGCCGCGTCGAATCGTGGAACCTGCGCGATACGCACATGATGGAGACGCTGGATTCGCTGCTCGCCCATGCCACCCGCATGTCGGGAAAGGCACGTGCGGTGGTCTGGGCGCACAACTCGCATCTGGGCGATGCGCGCGCGACTTACATGGGCGACATCGGCGAGCTCAATCTTGGACAGCTAGCGCGAGAGCAGCACGGCGAAGAGACATTCGCCGTTGGTTTTACGACGCATACCGGCTCCGTCACCGCGGCGTCGGATTGGGGAGAGCCGGCCCATCGCAAGCGGGTTCGGCCGTCGATTCCCGGCAGCTACGAACGGCTGTTCCACGAGGTCGGCCTTGACCGGTTCCTGCTGCTGCTCAAACACGGTGCCGCGCGTGAGGCACTGATGGAACCACGCCAGGAGCGCGCGATCGGCGTGATCTACCGTCCCGACACCGAGCGCGCGAGTCACTATTTCCGCGCGACGCTTCCCCTGCAGTTCGACGCCGTCATGCACGTCGACACGACAACGGCGCTGGAACCATTGGAAATCTGGTCCCATGACGAGCTCGATCTGCCGGAGACCTACCCGACAGGGCTGTGATCGGTGCTAGGTGCCAGGTGCTGGTTGCTGGCGACTGGCAACTGGCTGCTGATTGGGGATCGGCCAGTCGAGATACTGACGTTCTTGGGCGCGAATCGCGCGATACCTGCGAAACACCGCGCGCGAGCTCTCGAGGCCGAGCACCGATTTCCACGTCGTGCCCCGGAAGGTGTGCGCCAGCATCTCGCGGCCATGCTTGAGCACGAAGCCGGGGTCGTGCCATGCCGCACTGGGCAGATGCCGCAGCTTCATCCACCGTTCTGCCCGCCACCGCAGGAATTCGATGTCTTCTGCTCCAAGATGGGCGCTCCGCGTCACCGCGGTCGTCCCGTCATACTCGTCGGTCCGTGGATTGACGATGAGGCCGCGTGCGACGAAGTCGCGCGTCATCGGCGTTCCCGGATACGGCGTCGGGTGCTGGATATAGGGCCAGTCGACGTAGCGTCTGGCGAAGGCAAGATTGGTCTCGATCGATGACGGCGTATCGTCAGGACTGCCGACGATGAGGCCGCCGACGACGAACATGCCGTGACGATGGAGGACGTCGATGGCGTCGACGGTGGCGTTGCGGCCGCGCTCCCCAGCGTCGTGCCGGCTGTTCTTGGCCCTGGCCTTGAGAAACGCCAGATCCTCGGCCAGCACGTTCTCGATGCCGAGGAAGACGTAGCGGAAGCCGGCCTTCTTCATCAGCGGCGCCAGCGTGTGGCCGTGCGATGCGAATGGCGCCGTCATCCCCTGCACGATGTAGTCGACGTCGTTGTAGCCGGCATCGATGATGCCGCGGCACAGCGCCCCGAACCGTGGCACGTCGATCGTGATGTTGTCGTCGACGAAGAAGATGCTCCGCGCCCCGCGCCCGCGTGCGTCGCCGATGTCCTGCAGCACGTGCGGCAACGGGAAGCGATGGAAGTTTCGACCGCGCATCTCGATGATTGAACAGAAGCTGCAATCGTAGGTGCAGCCGCGCGACGTCTCGACGACGTCAATCGGGCGGCCGAGCATGGTGTAACCGGTGAGCACGCGCGCGCTGCGCTTCGGCGGCCGCAGCTGTCCCTGTTCAATGGAGGTGACACCGCGCGGGGCATTGGTGCGGAACGACGTGCCGTCACGAAACCAGAGCCCGGCGATTCGTTCCAGTGCTGTGCCGTGCTCGAGAGCTCGCACCAGTTGGCAGAACGTCTGCTCGCCTTCACCACGCACGATGAAGTCGACGCCCACGGCCGCGTCAGTCCATTGCTCAGGCGCGAGACTCGGGTCGTAACCGCCCACCGCGACCCGGACTCCAGGTCTCAACGAACGGACGAGCGAGATGATCCGGCGCGCAGTGCCGCGCTGAAAGGTCATCACCGACAGACCAACGAGCTCGGGCTGGAGATCGGTGACCATCTGCACGACGGTTTCGCGGACCTTTGACTGGACGAGCACCAGGTCAGCGATGGCGACCTCGTGATGGGGGTCGATGTTGGCCGCGAGCGACGCCAGTGCGCCGTTTGGCAGGCGCATCGCGACGGCCGGCGTGTGCTCGAAGGAATCGGGCATCGACAGCAGCAGGATGCGCATGAGAGGTGCATCCCATCAGTCCGCCGGTCCGGAGTCAAGTACCGATGTCGGCCTCCGCCAGTCGCCTCGTCCATAGGAACCGTCGAGTTGGCCACACGCGATACATCGCCAGCGCCAATACGCCCCCGAGCACCGTGTTGAGAGCGCGGTACTCGGCCGCGAGCGGCCCGGGCGCGCTCGCAAGGTAGAGCAGCAGCACGACGTAGCCGGTGATGCAGACGGTGAAGAGAGTGTAGTTGGCGCGAAACAGCAGATATCCGGCCCAGACGAAGGCGATCAGCAGCGCGATGACCATTCCCGGATGCGCGCCAAAGGTGGTGACAAGTGCGGTGGCCAGCGCGGCGCCCGCCAGCGTGCCGGCAATGCGACTGACCCCCCGGGTGAAGGTCTCACGAAACTCTGGTCGCAAGACGATCAACGTGGTCATGGGAAACCAGTAGCCGCGTGGCAACTCCGCCCATCGATAGATGAACGTCGCGGCGCCGATTGCGGCGCCCAGCCGGATCGCGTGGTGAAACACGGGCGAAGCGGTCGTCAGGTTCGCCTGGAGGATCCGTAGGGCGTCTTCAATCGGTCCGCGCAGTTCGATTGAGGCCAGTCTGGCCGCCTTCCGCGCCAGACCGTGATACGCACCCGCGACGTTCACACGCGCCGGACGCGTCTTCGTCAGTCGTACCAGGCCGAGCAGCAGGATCTGCGCGAGTCCGCCGACGAGGACGAGCACGCCCCGGAGGGCCGCGTCCGTGGGCCCTGCCGGATACGCGCCCGCAACCAGGATGGCAATTGCCGCCTGCAGGGCGACGAATGATGCAGCGGGCCCGACGGCCACGAACATTCCGGCCACGAACCCGGCGACCGCGGCGATGAGCACGCTGACGAGTGCGCCGTGGCCCGCCAGCGATCCTAGCGTGAGCGCGGCGGCCATTGCCGCCGCCGCCCACAGCATCACCTTCGCTGCCAGCGCCGGCGAACGATCGAACGAGGCAAAACCGGCAGACACGGCGCCCACGGCCATGAACATTCCGGCGCCAGGCCGATCGGCCATGAGCGCGAACACCAGCGGGATGCCGACGCCGAGCGCGCAACGCAGCGCGGTCAGTGGCTCGATTGTCGTCCAGTCACTCTGCAGCGTCGACGACAACGCGTGTCGCCACACGCCCTTCCTGGCGTTGGTCGCGGCGGTCACCCCTGGCTTTCCATATCGACTGACGCTAGATGCGGAAGCGGAGGAGGGCACCGACTCCGCCGATCTCGGCCAGCAACTCCGTGTTTTCGATGAATCGGATCGTGGCGCCCGTTTGCTGCGCGCGCGTGACGAGTTCGTCAGAGAGCTTCAGCTTCGTTTCCTCCGCGGCACCCTGCGGCGCTGACGTGTCGGCCTGCACTGCTCCCGGCGCGGCACTCTCCGGAAGGGTTTGCACCTGTTTCAGGGTTTCTGGAGAGCCAGTGATGATCAGCTCATCCACCTGTCCGAGTTCGAGCGCCCGCAACGTGGCTTCGGGCCCGGCTACGCCAAGGCCACCGCTGCGCCACTCATTCATCAGCGCGCTGACGCGTTCCGCATCGGTCTCGGCATCCTTGGCGCGGAACGAATCGAGCGTCGCCTGAAGCACCTCGGCATCATTGGCGCCGAGCGCCAGCTTGGTGGTGGCGTCCAACTTCTCGGCAAGGTGCGCCGGCAGATTGTCGCGGAGCAGCTTCAATCCGTCCTCGGGTCCGGCCGCGACGATGTGTTCGATACGTTCCTCGCGGACGAGGGCATCCAGCGTGTCGATCACTTCCTTGGCGTGCTGCTGGTGGAAGTTCTGAACGCGGCGCTGATAACGCGCCTGTGACCAGCCGCCTTTGGACGTTCGGCGGGTTTTCACCCCGGCCACATCCTCCGCCCGTTCGATCGACGCCAGACTGAAGGCGAAAATGCGCGCCTTGTTCGTGTCCAGCAGCACGGCGGCATACCGCGGGTACTGATCGATCAAGCGCGCCAGCGGATAGAGATGTGGAACCGACGAGACAAACAGCCAGTGCTCCTGAAGGGGGGCATCGAGCTGAATGGCTTCGAAGAGATCGGAACCGGTGCAGGCAAAGATGGCCAGGCCGTTGGCTGACCGCTGCAGGTCGGTGTCGAGGTAATGGCGGATCTTCTCCGCATCCTGCTCGAAACTCTGTCGGTCAGGCGACTCGGCCGGTAGTCCTTTCATGCGCTCGGGAAGAACCTTCCGCACGAAGACGTCGAAATCATCGCGGCCCTGCGGGTTCGCGCTGAGGTCGAGGTAGAGACTGAGGACTGGAAATGGGCTGGGTTCGAAGGCGGCGAGTGCTTCGAGCCGCTGACTCATGGGGGTAGCAATCTCGGCCATGCCCAGCCGAAATGCAAAGGACGCTCCGCGTCAGTCAGGGGTCGGGTGATCGACGCGGTCGATGACCAGGACATCGACAGCGGCGCGAGCAGACTCGAGGCGTAATCCGAGTTGCTCGCGGACGGCAGTAAAGATCAACGGCGGGTCCTGCGGCTGTGGCACCGTTCCCGGCACGTCGCGTGAGAAGCTCAGCTCAATGTCGAAGTGGTCTGGATTACCCGTGCGATCGAGGACGACGCCATCGACCATGTTCGACATCCATGCGGCGAGCTCGGGCATCGTTCTTCCCGTCCCCTTCATGGTTCCAACGCCATTGGCGAGATTCGAGTTGATCCCGCAGCTGTTTCCCTGGCAGGTCGATGGAGTGAGCCCGCCACCGAGTCGGCGATCCTCGCGCGCGTAGGTCAGCAGGTACACCGCCTCTTCACGTGACTCGGTGTGCACCACTAGCCCGAATCGCTCGCGAAGAAGGGCGCGCAGCATCGCGGGCATTCGGTTCGGTTCGGCGTCTTCCGGAGCCTTTGCCTGAACGTCAAACCGATCGCTCGTCCACCAGTCAGGAGCGCCACTGATCTGGAAGGCACGGACGCGAAATGCTTCCATCAGCAGTTGCTGTAACGACAGGTTCACCGCACGGTACGTCCCGGTCTCCGGCATGCTGGAGGAAGACCGTCCGGAACCACTGTTGTTTGGTTTGATCGAGGCGACTTCGAACTGCGGTTCAGCCTGAGCCGTCGGCGCGGGCGTCTGCCCGGAGACGGTTGTCGCCGCCATGAGGAATACGGACGCGAAAGTCCAACCGCCCATCGAGCCGAAGGATAGCACTGGTTATTTATGGTCCTCGATGCCGAGGACTCCAGCGTCACGCATCAGATGCATCAGCAACAGAATCTGGCCGTAGTGACCGCTGAAATGCTCGAGCACGTGATACAGCGTCCACTCGCGCGAGATGTTGCGGTTGTTGTGACGGTAACTTCCGGACACCTCAGCGTCACGCCACCGGCGGAGCACATCATGCGTGGCTGCACGGGCACGATCGAGCAGACCGAAGTAATAGCTGAGCGACTTTCCCCGCAGCGACGCCGGATGGAGGCCGTCTGAAGGCAGGGGAATTCCGTCATCCGCCATGCCGATGCCGATGACGCGCTGGCAGATCGCGTCGGCCTCGGGTCCCTGCGAAATGCCCTGCGGCGCCACGATGATCCACCACACGTCGACGATGGCGAGGTGAGCCAGCAACATGCCGACAGTGTTCACGCCGGCGCGGGGTTGCCATTCGAGGTGATTTTCTTCAAGCGTCGATGTGCGCCCTTTCAGCAGTGCCAGCTGGTCGTCCAGCTGCGCGGCAAACGATGTCAGGCGTGGATTGAGGGTGGGATCGTAACCGTGAGGAATGATCAGCGCGCGATCGTCAGGCATGAGGTGGCGCTTACGATACCACCGACCCCTGACCGCAGGTCGATTGCCGTTCCTGATTCAAAAACGAAACACAGAGTAGAAATCGTTGTCGAAGATGCGCTCGAGCGGGATGCCGTCCGGGTGGGGATAGTCCTTGCGAATCAGCAGGTGCGTCCAGTGATACTGACGCGCCGCGGCATCAATTGCAGGATTCCAGTGCGCTCCCTTCAGCAGTTGCTGCAATGTCATGCGCTCGGCAGAGAAATCGTACGCCTCGTAAACATAGTTGACGGCAAAGGCCTGATGCCCGAAGAGCGCCGGGATTTGCATCTGCAGGTTGTCTCGACGGAAGCCGTCGGCGGGATACCGCAAGTCGTTTGTAACAATGACGGAGCTGGCTACCGGGACCGCAGCTAGAGCCGGAGCAATTGGGCGGTTGTCGGCGAATTCATGGCCGCGGTCATAGTCGAAGACAAGAAGGTGCGAATAGTAGGCTGCGACGAGCGTCGTCGGCAGGACCATCACCGCCACGATCGTCAGGCAGGCGCGACGAAGCGTGGGAGTCATCGACGACCAGTCATATCCGATGACGCTGATGACCGCCGCGTGCAAGAGCACGGGCGCCACCATGATCACCTGCCGCCAATCGTCCTGATTCATCGAATTCGTCAGAAAGCCGCGCAGATCCACGATGCGGAAAAGATTGACGACAATGAACGGTGCGAGCGCGAACATCAGGATGGGCATCGTGTGCGGCGAGCGTCTGCGCGCCTTCCAGACCACCAGCGCCGGCACGACCAGCCAGAGTATGTCGGCCACGAACCCGGCAGGGCCGTCGGCATAGACGTACTCGGCGGCGAAGAACGGCGAGAACACCAGCTTCAACTCGGCGGGCAGGCCAGGAAGGATCCAGAACGCTCCGTACACTGAGGCGAACACGGCAACTGCCCAGACGACCGGCAGCAACGGTGTGAATGACCGCGCTGCGATGACGCGATAGCTTTGAGACGCCGCGAAGCCGGCCATCAGCGCGACTCCGGCTGGTGATTTGAAGACGAACGCGCTGCCGATCAGGGTGGCCGCCAGCCGCCACCCAATTTGGGGTGCGTTGACAATCGCAGCGAGGCTCGCCAGCACGAGAAAGTGCCCGCCGAGATTCTGGATATTGGACGTGATGCCCCATATCTCCCAATTGCGCAATGGCCCTTGGAGCGGCGTCAACGATGCGACTGATGCCGACGACGCGAGTGCCGGTCCGATCTCACTCCAGTAGTCGTGCCACAACGTCGGGACGCCGACGACGAGAAGAAGAACCGACACGAGCGCGGGCAGGTCCGGCGCGAGCGACTTAGCCAGCAGAAATGCCGCGGCAACTATCCCGATCGTGAGCAGCGGCACCAGAACGACAAACACGGCGTGATGGGGAAGGAGGCCAGATCCCCGGGAAATCAGCGCCGCCACACCATGCAACCCGAAGTGATAACTGCGCCTGCCGGCGAGGACGCTGAGCGACTCGGGCGGAAACAGCTGCGAGGCCGTCAACGAGTGGACCTTCTCGAGAAAGTACGGGATATCGACATTGAAGAACATCGGCGGAAAGCTGCCGGGTGCCATGCGCAGCGCCGAGATCACCGGCGGCGCCAGTGCAATGAGGCTCACCAGCGTCGCAGCGAGGTTGTCTGGGTTCCATCTCGGCGTGAGTCGCGGCAGCAGGAGCGCGCGGCGACGATGATGGAGCAACGCGATGGCGAGAGCAGCCGCCGGACCAACGAACCAGGGCAAGCCGAACTCGAGTGATAACAGGAATGCGATTGAGGACAGGAAGAGACCTGACAGCAGCCGCACGACCGCCAGAGATGCTTTCGTGCGATCATGTTCCGGCGCGACGAGCAGCGAGCCGGTCACGTATCCGCAGAGATACACGATCGCCAGTGCCGCGATTGGCGACAAACTGTTCATTCAGTAGATAAACAGGTCATGAAACTCCGGTGACAGACGCCGTGTCGCTGTTCTTCCCGATGTTCAATGAAGAAGCGAACATCGGTCAAGCAGTCAATGCGGCGGTCACGACCCTGTCCTCGCTGGGACTCACGTTCGAAGTGATCATCGTGAACGACGGCAGCCGCGATCAAACGGGCCAGATTGCGGAGCGCCTCGCCGCCGCCGACAGTCGGATTCGGGCGCTACACCATCCGCAGAATCGTGGTTATGGGGCCGCCCTGCGCACCGGGTTTGAGGCGGCGCGTCATCCGCTGATCGTCCTTGTCGACGGTGACAATCAATTCGATCTTGGCGAGCTCCCGTTCCTCTTTGCGGCGATCCGCCAATACGACATCGTCAGCGGCTATCGCCTCATCAGGCGCGATCCCCCGATCCGGCGGCTGAACGCGGCTCTCTACAACCGGCTGGCGCGGGTGCTGTTCGATATTCCCGTGCGGGACGTCAATTGCGCCTTCAAGATCTTCCGCCGAGATGTCTTGAAATCACTCTTGCCGCGGCTGCGCAGTACCGGTGCTTTGATCAATGTCGAACTGCTCGCGCGTGCCCGGAAGGATGGCGCGCGCGTATTCGAGATCGGCGTTCATCACTATCCCCGTACCGCCGGTGCGCAGACGGGTGGAAATCCAACGGTGATTTTGCGCGCGTTCAAGGAATTGCTGGCGCTGGCCAGGGAACTGCGGCGCTAGTTAGCCGCTGACCCTCACCGTGTGACGGTCAGCGTGATTCGATAGTCGCCTGGCTGAATGGGCGGCCGGCTGCTGAACGGGTAGGGCTGCACGTCTTTCAGCGTGATGCGGTAGTTCGCATGCATCGCTGACGCGCGGCTGGAATCACCCGTGTGCAGCTCGTATTCCGCCGCCGTCGACGCCGTGGCACGAATGTGAACGACCGCATCTCCGCCCTGAATGCAGATGGCATCCGCGGGGCACCGCGAATCACCGGAGACGTTCAAGAAGGTGACTCGAAGCGGCGTGTCTGCCACCGCCGCCGACTGCCCCGGAGCAAGAGTGAATTGATCGTTGAGAGGCACCGACGGCGCGGCCGGGTTACTGGCGCACGCGGCGGAGAGAACCAGGAAACTTGCAACGAGAAGCGACCGCATACCGTTACGACGACTGGGACTGGACTCTGGTTTCTGATGACTGGCCAGTGGCCGGCTTCTCTCCCGCCAGCGTCATGCGGTGACCAAAATGGGTCTGCACCGACAGCCATCCGGTTCCTGCCGCGTTGGCCAGGGCCTGCAGTTCGTGAGGCAGCAGCGACCGCTTCACGGATAGTCGCCCATCGTTCCGCAAAATCCAGTGGAACGGAAAGGTGAAGAGCGTTGTCCAGAAATACAGGCGGCGCTTCCTCTGTAAATCGTTGACGACAATCCCCCGGCCCACGCGGCTGAACTCGCGCAACGCGGCAACGATCTGCTCGTTCTTCAAATGGTGGAAGAACAAGGCGCAGGTGACGTAATCAAACGTCCCATCGGCAAACGGCATCTGGTTCACGTCGGCACATACGAATGAGAGCGCTTCGGGTGAACCTGACCGGCGGGCGTAACTCAGGGCCCGCTTGCTCACGTCGAGCGCCGTCACGCGGATGTCGTATCCATGAGACCGGCCCCACGCGATGATCCCTCGTGGGACATCGGCCGCGCCGCTGGCGACGTCAAGGATTCGAATGCGCGCCCCGGCTGGCCACCCGTCACTCAGTTGTTCGAATCGCTTCAGGGTCGCCGCGGTGCCGCCAAGATAGCGATTGATCGCCGCCAGGAACCAGTAGATGCGGTCCACCACGCTCTGCTCGGGCTCATGGTCATCGAGGTATTCCCGCTCGTAGCTTCGGACGGGCATCCACATAAGCGATGGCCGTCAGCCGTTAGGGGAGAGCACGGCTCTGAGAAGGGTCGTGGCGTTGAGGGGACGACGGGTCACGGCGACGTCCAGGAGTGTGGGCACCAGTGCGGGACGGTTGAGCAGCGCGCCGGCAGCGCGGCCGCGAAAGTGCGACAGCCGAAGCAGCAATGTCGCCAAGCGATCGGCTGTCCGGCCCATCTCACCTCGTAGGCGAACGTAGTCCGCCAATCTTCCCGAGATGATCGCGTCGGCGGCCGGGACCGCTGACGTGAGCGCCAGCGACATGCCGTCGCCCGTAATTGGATCCGGTGCGCCTGCCGCGTCCCCTATCAGCAGCAAGCCCGGCGCGGTGATATGGGGAACGCGGATCGAGAGCGGCGAGCAGGCCAGTACCGGCGTGGTCATCTCGACGTGTCGCGCGCGGTCGCGCAGTTCGGGAATCGTCCGCAGCAGATGCTCGATGCCGTCGCGCCGGAAAGAATGACGGTGAAACAGGCCGGCGACGAGGGCTTCACCTCCGCCGCTCGGTGCCAGATACAGCTCGCCGTCTTCGTGAAAGAACACTTCGACACGATCGGACAATCGCTCCAGCCCGGCAACATGCGTGGAGAGACCAACGCGCGCCGGCGAGGGTGCATGGGCAGACAGGACGCGGTGGAACTGCGAGCGCTTCCCATCCGCGGCCACGACGAATGACTCGCTGCCTGGCATGTAGCGTGAACCGAGCCGCACCTCCACGTTTGTCGTCGCGGCAGCGCGCTCCAGCAGCCAGTGGTCGAACCGATCGCGCCGGACAACCAGACCGAACCCCGCGGGGAAGTCGGCTTCGACCGACTGATCGCCGACGATGAAGCGGAGGCCGCGGACGCGCGGCGCGTCAGGCAAGGTCCCGGTCAGTGCCTCGAGGGCCGCGACACCGTGCGGCAGCAAGCCTTCGCCGCACGCCTTGAGCCGGGGAGCTGCCGCCTTCTCGTACAGCACCACACGTACGCCGCGCTGGCCAAGGGCGATTGCCGCGGCCGCCCCGGCGGGGCCGCCGCCAACAACGGCAACGTCGCTCACCATTTGAGCATCAGCATCTCGCAGGCAAATCCCGGCCCGAGCGCCAGCATCAGTCCCGCGGCGCCGGAGCGTGGCTTTCCCTCGACGACGTCGTTCAGCATGAAGAGAACGGACGCGCTGGACAGGTTGCCGAAGCGACGCATGGACTCGCGAGCGACCCGAATCGCGTCCTCCGGCAGGCCAAGCGCCGAGCGATATGTCGCCATCACCTTCGGCCCGCCTGGATGCAGCACGTAGTGATCGAATGCGTCCACCATCCTGCCGTGGGCACAGGCAAACGCGCGCACCTCTGGCGCGAGACGCTGGCTGACGAACTCAGGGATGTCGCGCGACAGCACCAGACGCATCCCATCCTCAGTGAAGTTCCAACCCATCAGGTGTTGGGCGTCGGGGAAGAGACGCGTCCGCGCATCGACAATGTCGGGACCGGAGCCAGGGCATTCGTCGCCGCCGAGGAGCACCGCAGCCGCACCGTCACCGAACAGGGCGACGCCAATCAGGTCGGTCGGCGTCATCGCGCGTCGCGAGAACACCAGGCTGCAGATCTCGACCGAAATGACGAGTGCCCGGGACTTGGGCGAGGCCGTCAGTACGTCGCGAGCGCGCGTCAGCGCACCGGCACCGCCGGCGCATCCCAGACCGAAGAGGGGTGAGCGCCTGACGTCGGTGCGCATGCCGAGCCGTGCTGCGAGAAGCGCGTCGAGGCTCGGGGTAGCCAGCCCGGTCGTCGTGACGAACAGCAGGTAATCGATGTCGTCGGCGCTCGTCGAGGCGCGCTCCAGGCAGGCGCGCACCGCCCGTTCGGCGAGCTCGAGCCCGCAGGTCAGGTATTCGCGGTTGCGCTCCTCGAACCCACGCGGCTCGAGGTACCAGTCGGGCGGGTGGACCAGGAACCGCGTGTCGACGCCGGAGCGATCGAACACCGGAACGAGACGTTGAATGTCGGGATGTGCGGCGGCGAGACCAGCCATTTCGAGCCGCGCACGCGGCTGGTCGAGCACGTGCGGCGGGACGGCTGTGGCAACCGACAGGATGCGGGGCATTGAGGCGCCGCTACCTGTCCAGGGTTTTCAAGAGCTCGGTCGCCCGGTATTTCCATTCACGATCCTCGGGCGTCCAGTCAGGATCGAGCGGCGCATCAATGACGGTCTGAAGCTCCGCGCGCGCCTCATCCTTGCGCTTCATGTCGAGCAGCACTTCGCCGAGAAAGAAATGCGTGGCGGTACTGTTCGGGTTGTACTCGAGCGACTTGCGAAGGTGCTCGACGGCTTTGTCCTTGCTGCCGCCGAGCAGGCCCGGCACTTTGAAGTACCAGCGACCGAGCCCCCGGTCGGCCGAACCCTGCTGAAATGCGGAATCGATGCGAAGCACGGTTTCCAGCTCGTCTTTAATCGGGCTACGGTACCGCAGGCCCAGCCGCGTGCCAAATCCCTCCGCGAGTGCGCCCATATTCGCCGCGAGCCAGAAGTGACCTTCGGGTCTGGCGGCCTCGATCTTAGCCGCCCGTTCGCCAGCATCCACACCCTTCTCGTACTGCTCCTGCCGAGCCTCCTGCGGTACGTGGCCGCCGAGCCAGTAGCGGCAGCGCGCGAGCTTCCAGGCCGCCTCATAGTCATTCGGATCGGCAACGAGACGTGCTTCCCAGATCGCCGCGGCGCGTTCGCCACTCGTGAAGTGTTCGCGGTCCGCGTACAGACGGTCGGGATCGTCAGTGATGGGCGTCTCGGTTGCCACCTGCGGTAGCAGCACCAGCGCGAGGATGAACGTCAGCACCCCTTCACCATACACCCGAGTCGACCGGACGACAGGTCTCCAGGCTGGCGAAATGCGGAGAGAAGCTGCACAATTGGGCCGCATCGTGTCCAGGTACATTGCCCTTGCCCACGGTAGTCGTATCTGACATGGATGAGGTGGTTGGGCAAGAGACACCGGCACGGATGAAACGACTGCTCGGTTCATTCCTGCTGGTGATTGTGCTGGTGCCGCTCGGCGTGCGTGTCGTGGCGCAGAGTACTGCCGCCGAGTACCAGCTGAAGGCCGCCTTCGTCTCCAAGTTCCCCGAATTCACCGAGTGGCCTGATACGGCTCTCGACGGCCGCGACACGATTGAATTGTGTATCGCGCGTCCGAACCCGTTTGGCCCGGCGCTGGCCGAACTGACCAACGGGCAGTCGTTGCGTGGACGGAAACTGTCGACGCGTGAAGTCGAGAGTCCCCGCGATATCGACTCATGCCAGTTGCTGTTCATCCCCAACTTGTCGGCGCCGCTGCGCCGCGCCTTCCTGGGACGCGCGGCGATGCTGCCGGTGCTCACAGTGGGTGACTATCCCGCCTTCCTGAACGAAGGCGGTGTCGTCAACCTGCGCATCGCCAACGGGCGTGTCCGCTTCGACGTCAACGTCGAGGCGTCGAACCGGGTGGGTGTCAGGCTCGGGTCTCAATTGCTGCGGCTTGCGGCCATGGTGCGCGGGGTGCCGCAATGACCCAGTGGTTTGCCCGCCTGCCGATTCACCGCAAGCTCGTCGTCGTGGCCATGGTCGTCACGACCACGGCGCTGGTGTTGGCGACGGTTGGCCTGATGGCGCTCGACGTGTTCCGCTTCCGCGCCAATGCGGCCGATGATACGACGTCGCTCGCGCAGGTGATGGCCGAAAACACGTCGGCAGCGGTCACCTTCAACGATCCTGGCGCGGCCCGCGAGACGCTGGCGACCGTCCGCGTTCGACCGAGCGTGCAGCGTGCCTGTTTGTATTTGCCCAACGGCGCCTTGTTTGCCGGATGGGAGCGGACCGACAGCTTGGCCTGTCCGCCCATCGCTGCGTCCGCACAGCGTGGCGCCGGCAGTCTCCGCGATGTGGTCGGAACCGCTCCGGTCAGTATCAATGGGCGGCCCATCGGCACGGTTTACATCCAGCGCGATCTCGGCGAGATCGGTACGCGTCTGTCGATTGCGGCAGCGACGGGATTGGCGCTGCTGCTGCTCGCCGGTCCGCTGGCACTGGTCCTGTCCAATCGCCTGAACCGGAGCGTGTCGACGCCGATCGCACAGCTGGCCGCTGCGGCCCGCGCGCTGCGGCCCGACGACAAGTCGACGGTGATGCCCGACGTCGAAGCGGGTGAGGACGAGCTCGGTGACCTTCAACGTGCCTTCGCCGACATGTTCCGCCGCGTGCAGGAGGGCAACGCGCGCTTGATGGCCACCAATGAGACGTTGCAGCGCCAGGAGGCCGAACGCGAGCAGTTGCTGAAGCGCGAGCGCGAAGCCAGTCGACTCAAAGACGAATTCCTCGCGGCGGTGTCGCACGAGCTGCGCACGCCACTCAATGCGATCGTCGGCTGGGTGCAGATTCTCAGCACCACCCGGGCCAACGAGCAGACGACCACGAAGGCCATCGCGAGTATTGCGCGCAATGCGAAAGCGCAGACGCGGGTCATCGACGACCTGATCGACGTGTCGCGGATCGTCACCGGCAAGTTGAACATCCGTTTCGATCCGGTTGATCTGCGCGAAGTTGCGGACAGCGCGCTTGAAGCGATTCGGCCGACGGCGCAGGCCAAGCGCATTACGCTTCGCGCCGACCTGCCCGCCGACGTGTGCTTCGTCAGCGGCGACCGCGATCGCCTTCAGCAGATCCTCTGGAACGTGTTGTCGAATGCGGTGAAATTCACCCCCCAGCTTTCCAGCACAGTGGGATCCGAAGCTTGGAATTCACGTGACTTGAAGTCGCGGC
>JADMIO010549034.1_pt1 | contig 29817 bp, 22 predicted proteins | sample 8958161 | NCBI WGS metagenome assembly JADMIO01 (sample SAMN16585339, study PRJNA669376) | soil metagenome | isolation source: Crop rotation soil | place: USA: Cullars Rotation, Alabama | collected 2011 | reverse complement strand
GCGACTTCAAGTCACGTGAATTCCAAGCTTCGGATCCCACTGTGCTGGAAAGTCGTGCTCGGCAACGCCGAGACCCCCTCCCCGCTCCGCGACCATTTCGTCGTCGAGGATCCGCGCCTGAAGATCTATCGCCGCGAGGGCGAGCGGGTGCTGATCCCTGCGGCGCACTTCGGCGACCACCCCGTCGCTCCCCTCAGGCCGGTGGTCGGGGGCGGACGCTGGAACGCCGCTCGCGGGCCCCGCGAGCCGACCCCGACGCGCGCTCCGCTCGGTGCGGCCGCGGCGGCACAGACGCTGGAGGAGCTGCAGGTCGGCATCGTGACGGTCGACCGCCGCTACGACATCCGGCTCATCAACACCGCCGCGCGGGAGATGCTCGGCGTGCACGGCAGCGCCGTCGGTGAGGACCTCGTCCACCTCGCGCGCGGGCTCCGCTCGGATGACCTGCGGCGGTTGATCGACGGCGCGACGGTCGGGACGCGCACCTCCGCGGTCCTGCCGGTGGAGGCCGGCGACGACGCCGACGGAGCGCGGCGCTGGCTCCGCGTCTCCGCCGCTCGCTTCTCCGGGGACGGCCCGGAGCCGTCGGTGAACGTGACGCTGGAGGACGTGAGCGAGATCGAAGCCCAGCGGCTCGACTCGCAGCGGCTCGCGACCGAGGCGCAGTCGCGGATCGGCGCGCTCGAGGCGCAGCTGAAGCTCCGGGCGCGGTCGATCGCGGAGCTGACGGTCGCCAACCAGGAGCTCCACGCGAGCAACGCGACGCTTCGCAGCACGAACGACGAGCTGCTGCTGGCCAACGAGGAGATCCAGGCGGCGACCGAGGAGGTCGAAACGCTCAACGAGGAGCTCCAGGCCACAAACGAGGAGCTCGAGACCCTCAACGAAGAGTTCCAGGCGACGATCGAAGAGCTCAACACCACCAACGACGACCTCGAGGCGCGATCGACCGAGCTCGGCGAGATCGCCGTGCGACTCGAGGCGGAGCGCGAGGCGGCCGAGCTCCAGCGCGCTCGGCTGGCGGCGATCCTCGAGACGATCCCCGACGCCGTGGCGGTCCTCGACGAGGGCGGCCGCCCGATCCTGGAGAACGAGGCGTACCAGATCCTCCGCGCCGAGCCCGACGCGGAGCGGTACCAGCGCGAGGCGGCGGGCGGTGAGCCGGAGACCTACTCACCCCAGGAACGGGCCTCGCGCGGCGAGGAGTTTCGGGACGTGGCGACCCGCCAGGCCGCGGACGGTAAGCGTCACTGGTACGAGATCGTGGCGCGCCGGATCCGCTCGGACACCCAGCCCGGGACGCTCCTGGTGCTCCGGGACATCACGGATCGCAGCCTTCGGCGGATCCAGGACGAGTTCATGGGCACCGCGAGCCACGAGATGCGGACGCCGCTCGCCGTGGTGATCGGCTATCTCCACCTCCTGGAGCGCAACCTGGCGGGCGCGGACGCCGAGCATGCGCAGCGCGCGCTCCGGCACGCGTCCGAACTCGACGCGCTGGTCGCGAGCCTGCTCGACGTGACGCGGCTCGAGACCGGCAACCTCGCGATCTCCGTGGAGCCGCTCGACCTCCGCGATGTCGTGCGGGCATGCGTCGACGCCGAATCCGTGCTCGTCGATCGCCAGCGGATCGTCTACGAGCCGCCGGAGCGACCCGTCCTCGTCGACGGCGACGAGGTGCGGCTGCGGCAGGTCCTCCGGAACCTCGTCGACAACGCGCGGCTGCACGCAGCGTCCAGCCCCGAGGTCCGCATCGCCGTCCGGCGGCACGCAGGTCGCGCCGAGCTGACCGTGAGCGACGACGGGCCCGGCGTGCCGCCCGAAGAGCTCGAGCTGATGTTCGAGCGGTTCCGGCGGGGCGCGCGGGCGACGTCCGTGGGGCTCGGCCTCGGGCTCCACATCGCGCGGGAGATCCTCCGGCTGCACGGCGGCACGCTGACCGCCGCGTCGGCGCCCGGTGCCGGCCTGACGTTCACGATCGCCCTGCCGCTGCTGCGCGATCGACCGCCGAGGCGGCCGCGCGACGGCCGTGCCCGCGCGGCCGTCCGCGGCACGCGGCCGACGGACGATCAGCCGGCCGAGTGAGCCCGGGCTCGATGGGCCTCTCCGGCCGCCCGGGGCTCACCGGTGGCGGCGCGGAGCATCGCCTCCCAGGGTCGACCGAGCACCGCCCCGGCCTCATCCGGCAGCAGGTCGCCGAGCAACGCGCGCTCGGCCGCGTGGATCGCCGCCTGTCCGGCCGCCTGCCACAGGTGCGGCGGCTCGCCGACCGGCGCGACCGAGCGCACGGCCGACTCGGCGCGCGCCAGCTCCATGCGCAGCCCGTGTGCATGTGCCGTCGTCACCACCGCGTGGAGCGCCTCGTGGAATCCGCCGCTGGACCAACCGGCCATCGACGCGACGAGCGTCCGGGCGTCGTCCGCGGTGAGTAGCGTGGCGCGATCGATCACGTCCTGGACGGCGCGCGAGTACGGGCCGTACGGTTCCAGCGATGCGGCCGGCCGCTGCTCGGCCCCCGTTTCGTCCTGTAGCACGCGTCCACCTCGTCCCCGGTGGGGTACGGTGGGTCCCCGCCTGCGTGCCATCATCCCACCGGAGCGTCCCGGGCCGAGTGTGCGATGGGGCGGTGATATCCGGGGCGTGTCCGTGGAGTGCGCTCGCAAGCCACGGCGCGGACGATGGACGGTACGTCACAGGTGGCCGTCGGGCTGCGCGCCGCCCTCCTACTGAGGGGTCGCCTCGCCTGGGAGCGTGGGGGGAGATGGACCTGCTGTGCAGCGGGATGGATCGATGACCGAGACGCGCGTCCTGCTCGTGGATGACTCGCCAGCGATCCGCGAGCTGGTGTCACTCTTCCTGGCCGACGAGGGCTACAGCGTCACGGCCGCGTCCGACGCGCGCGATGCGCTCGAGAAGGTCGACGAGGTGCAGCCGGACGTCGCGCTCGTCGACGTGATGATGCCCGGCATGGACGGCTTCCAGCTCGTCGAGGCGCTGCGCAGCCGGCGATCGCTTCCGGTGATCTTCCTCACGGCGGTGGGCACGACCGAGAGCCGCGTGCGCGGGCTCGACATGGGCGCCGACGATTACGTGACCAAGCCCTTCCACCCCGACGAGCTCGCCGCGCGAGTGCGCGCCGTTCTCCGGCGCGGTCAGCGCGGCGGCGGCGCGGGACCGCTCCGGCTCGGGAACGGTTGGGAGATCGACCTGGAACGGCGGCTCCTGCGTCACAAGGGGACGCTGGTCCAGCTCGGCCGGACCGAGTGGGGGCTCTTGCGGCAGCTCGCGCTCAACCCGGGGAAGGTCTGCCTCAACGCCGACCTGCTGCGCGCGGTGTGGGGTCCCGAGTACGTCAGTGATCCGCAGATCCTGCGCATCTGCGTCAGCCGGCTGCGGCGGAAGCTCGGCGCGGTCGCCGGGGACACCGGTCCGATCCGGACATACCACAACGTGGGCTACGCGCTCGAGGTCGCGCCCTCACCCTGAGCCGGGCCTGCGCCCGTGTCGCGCTCCAGCCGACCCTCGAACCGATGGGCGAGCTCGCTCAGGTTCGGCAGATCGTCGGGGACCTCGACGCTCGCGGCGCGAGGCTCCACCTCCAGGTCCTGCCAGCGGTCGGCACCGTACAACCGGCGGATCTCCGAGGCGAATCGGTTCGCGCGGTGCTGGTCGGTGAACGAGACGCGGGCCATGCCACGACACTAGGCCCCAGCACGATGCGTGGTGTTCGGTCCCGCGCGACGCGGGTGACAGTCGCATATCAGCGCCGACCGTCCGCTACGTCGGGCCGATCTCTCGCTCGATCTCGGCCTCGTCCGCGATGCGGCGACCCGCCTGCTCGTCGGTCTCGGGTGACAGGTGCCCGCGCGGAGCGACCGGCTCGAGGTCGGGTACCGGCGGCCGGTCGACCAGCTCTGCGCTGCGTGTCACGAGCCTGCGGATCCGGGCATCGAGGGTTTCCGGACGGCCTGCCGCCGCGTCCGCGTCGCGGGCCGCATCCTCGCGGCGGTAGCGCGCGTGGAGCTGGCTGAACGTCTCCGGATCAGGCTCGGCCATCGATGCTCGAACGGTACACGGGGACGGGATCGCGCGCGCGAACGGCCGGTCCGATGTACGCCGATCGGACCGGCCGCGTGGCGGCGAGGGTGCGTCGCAGACCGTTGCGCGGACGTAACACTGGTCCGCGCCGCCATCTCCGCGGCATATCACCGACGGGCTGGCGGAGAGGGAGGGATTCGAACCCCCGGGACTTTCGTCCAACGGTTTTCAAGACCGCCGCCATAAGCCGCTCGGCCACCTCTCCCGGTGCCGGCCTAGGGTACCGCCGCCGGCGTCCGGCGGGGCGCGGTCAGCCCGCGCGCTGTGCCGGGGCCAGGCGGTCGGTGCGCATCGCGGCCTGGAGCGCCTCCGGCACGCGGACCGAGCCGTCCTCGTCCTGGAACGTCTCGAGGATCGCGGCCACGGAGCGCGGCAACGCGAGGCCCGAGCCGTTGAGCGTGTGGAGGATCTCCGGCTTGGCCGCGGGCTCGGGGCGCCAGCGGATGTTCATCCGGCGCGCCTGGTAGTCGCGGAAGTTGGACACGGAGCTGACCTCGAGCCACTGCTCGACGCCGGGCGCCCACGCCTCCAGGTCGTACTTCTTGGCCTGCACGAAGCCCATGTCGCCCGTGGCCATGAGCTTCACGCGGTACGGGATGCCCAGCCGCTGGAGGACGGCCTCGGCGCAGCGCGTCAGCCACTCGAGGGTGTCGTTCGACTCGGCGGGCCGCTCGAAGCAGACCATCTCCACCTTGTCGAACTGGTGGACGCGGAGGATGCCCCGGGTGTCCCTGCCGGCCGCGCCCGCCTCGCGGCGGAAGCACGGCGAATAGGCGACGTACCGGATGGGCAGCCGCGCGGACTCGATGATCTCGTCGCGGTGGATGTTCGTGACGGGCACCTCGGCGGTCGGGACCAGGTACAGGTCGTCCCGCGTGACGACGTACATCTGGTCTTCCTTGTCCGGGATCTGGCCGGTGCCGCGCGCGCTCGCCGCGTTGACGACGGCCGGCGGCCAGACCTCGGTCATCCCGTGTTCGACGGTGTGGATCCCGATGAAGAGGTCGATCAGTGCGCGCTGGAGCGCCGCGCCGTAGCCCTTGTAGATGGGGAACCCGGATCCCGCGACCTTCGCTCCCGCGGCGAGCTCGAACATACCGAGCCCCTCCCCCACCTCCCAGTGCGGCCGCCGCTTCCAGCCGCCGGCATCGTTGGGGAGTGGCTCGCCCCACGTCCGGACGATGACACTGGCGTCCTCGCCGCCGACCGGCACGTCGGGGTCCGCCGGGTTGGGGATCCGCAGCAGCAGCTCATCGAGCTCGGCCTGGACCGCGGCGGCGTCGGCCTCGAGCTGGTCGATCCGGGAGCCCGCCTGGGTCGAGCGGTCGCGCAGCTCGGCGACCTCCGGCCCCCTCGGATCGGCGCCGCCCTTGATCGCCTCGCCGATGCGCTTGCTGACGGTGTTGCGCTCGCCGCGCAGCGCGTCTCCCTCGCCGAGGAGCGCGCGCCGCCGCTCGTCCAGGGCGAGTGCCTGGTCGACGAGGGTCGCGTCCTCGCCCTTGTCGCGGGCGCCGCGCCGGATCGTCTCGGCGTCGTCGCGCAGCCGCTGGAGGCCGACGCTCATCCGGCGTCCTCGGCGCTCGCCGGCGGGTCGGCGATCGGCGCGGGCTCGGCGGTCGGCGCTGGGTCGCCGGTCGGCGCGGGCTCGGCGGTCGGCGCGGGGTCGCTGCTCGGCGCGGGCTGGGCGGTCGGCGACGGGTCGGCGCTCGGCGCTTCGGGCACGACGGGGGTGTCGTGCCCGTCGAGGGCGGCAGGCGCGTCCGAGTGGCCTCCCGCGGCGCCTGCGGCCTCCCGAAGGCGTCCGTCGACCCACGCTGGCTCCAGGCTCGCCAGGAGCCAGCCGGCCCGCGGGCCGTTGGGCCGCCCCAGGAACGACTGATACAGCGCGAGGAATGCGGCATTGCTCGGCACGCCGTTCGCCTGGGCGACCCGGAAGATCAGGTCCTGCCACGCGTCGCCCGAGCGCGGCTGCTCGGCGGCCGCCCCGTCGGCGAGCGCGGCGAGGTAGTGGCGCTGGTCGTCGTCGAGCGACGCGACGTCGTCCGGCAGCGTGTCGTGCTGGACCTCGACGCGGTACCGGTCCGGCGCGAACGTGTCGAGCCACACGCGCGCGACGGCGGCGCGCTCGGCGAGGATCGTCCGCTCCACGTCGTCCAGCGGCGCCCCCTTCTCGGCGGCCATCCGCGCCTCGAGGTCCACGCCGGGGACCTGGAGCAGCAGCGCGAGGTGGCGGAACGCCGGACGGAAGCGCGCCGCCTCGGCGGCCGGATCCGCGGCCGGGTCGACCAGGCTCAGCGCGAAGATGCGGTCCGGATCCGGCGGCAGCTCGCCGCGCACCGGCCGGCCGGCGGTCGCTCCCGCGATCCGGTCCCACTCGTCGAACAGCCCCGGCACGGTGTCGCCGCCCGGGTCGAAGTCGAGCGCCCGGCGGGGCTTCTGGCGGATGAACATGAACCGCAGCAGCTCCGCGGGAAGCAGCGCGGCGATCTCGTGCGCGGCGGCGCCCGTCCCCTTGCTCGTGCTCATCTTCTTGCCGCCGATGTTCAGGAACTCGTACGGCACGTTGAGCGGCGGCTCGCGGTCGAAGACCTGCCGGCTGATCGCGTCGGCGCGGTCCCGGGACCCGCCGGCCGTGGCGAGGTCCTTGCCACAGCCCTCGATCGTGGCGCCGGTGATCCCCCAGCGAGCCGCCCAGTCCACGTTCCAGACGAGCTTCGCATTCCCGCCGAAGGGCGAGACGCGGCCGCTGTTGCCGCACCCCTGGGCCCACTTCACCAGGTCCGGCCGGCACTCGTACGCGACCGTCGTGCCGTCCCAGTCGTGAGCGTGGGTGGTCCCGATCCGGCCGCAGTTCTCGCAGATGACGTGCACCGGCAGCCACTCCGGCGGGTGGTTGACCGTGCTGACGGTCCGGTAGATCTCCAGGATCGTCGGTGCGCGGTCCAGCGCCCGCTCGATGTACGGATCCATCGCGCCGGAGCCGTACTGCTCGCTCATCCAGTAGAGCGTCGGGCGGATGCCGAGCCCCGCGAACGTCTGGAGGAACAGGCCGGCGAAGTGGCGCGCGTAGTTCGGTGCGTCGCTGCCGGGCGGCGCCGGCACGTGCGCCAGCGGCCGGCCCATCTCGGTGGCGACCGCGTCGGGCGTCAGGAGGCTCTGCGCGTCCATCGGGTCGAGGTCCTCGACCCCGTAGCGGAACTCCACCTCTCGGCCGGCAGCGGCGACCGCCCGGGCGATCGCGTCGTGGAGCACGACGCCGCGCAGGCTCCCGATGTGCACGGTGCCCGACGGGGTCTTCGAGTCGTTGACGACCTGCGGGCCCTCGACCGCGTGCGCCAGCTCGTCAGCCCAGTACATGGTCCGCTCGATGCCCCGTTGCGATGGCCGCGACCGCGGCCGGGCGCGTCAGCTGATGCCGACGATCTTGTAGGTGAAGTCCCCGGCGGGCACCTTCACGGTCACCTTCTCGCCCTTCTTGTGGCCGAGCAGCGCGCGGCCCACCGGCGACTCGTTGGAGATGCGGCCCTCCGCAGGCGCGGCCTCGGCCGAACCGACGATGGTGTACGTCTCCTGGCCGTCGGACGAGTCGACGACGACCGTCGAGCCGATCTGGACGTGCGTGGTGGAGTGCTTCTCGTCGATCAGGATCGCGTTCTTGATGAGCGCGCTGAGCGTCTGGATGCGGCCCTCGACGAACGCCTGCTCGTTCTTCGCATCCTCGTACTCGGCGTTCTCGCTGAGATCGCCGTGCTCCTTCGCCTCGTGGATCCGGGCAGCGACCTCCGAGCGCTTGACATTGACCATGTCGTCGAGCTCTTCGCGCGCCTTTTCGAGGCCTTCGCGGGACAGGTACGTCGGCTTGTTGTTCACGAGACCCACCTTCAGGTGTGTGCGGGCAGTCGGCCTTGATCGACGCGATGGCGCGGACGAGGCGCTCGGGGCCGGGGCCGATAATGGAAAACGAACCCCGTACGCGCCCCTCAGTGCGCGCTGGGGTTCGGCCGAGCGGGCATTCTAGGCGCGCCACGGTGGAGCGTCAAACGAGGGTGTCCCCGCCGGGTTTCGCGCCGCGGTGCTACTCGGTGAGGCGGCGCAGCCGGTCGCGCGATCGGATGAGCGACGGACGATCGCTGAACGCGACGAACAGCGTGTCGTCGCCGGCGATGGACCCGGCGACCTCCGGCCAGTGGGCGCGGTCGAGCGCGGCCGCGATCGCGTGCGCGGAGCCGGGCACGGTGCGCAGGACCAGGATCAGCCCGGCCTCGCGGATCTCGATCGGCAGGTCGCGGAGCAGCCACCGGAGCCGCTCGTCCGCGGACGCCTCCGACTCCTGGACGCGCGGCGGCAGCGAGTACGCCTGTGCACCGTCGGCACCGACCTTCAGCAGCCCGAGCTCCGCGACGTCCCGGCTGACCGTGGCCTGGGTGGCGCGAAAGCCGCGCTCGCGGAGCGCCGTGGCGAGCTCGTGCTGCGTGCGCACCGGGCGCTGGGCGAGCAGGTCGCGGATCGCCTGCTGCCGGAGCCGCTTCATCAGTTCCATCGGACCGGACGGTAGCGCGACGCGGCCCCGGCTACCGCGTCAGGACCCAGACGGCAAGGAGCGCTGCCGCCACGAGCCGATAGCCGATGAACACGCGTGTCGAGTGGCGCCGGAGATACGCGAGCAGGATGCCGATGGCGATGAGGCCGGAGATCGCCGCCGCGAGCATCCCCACGAGCAGCGGGCCCGTGTTCGAGCCCAGTCCGCCGGCCGCGAGTAGCCCGCGCAGCTTCCAGAGGCCGGCGCCCGCGATGATCGGCGTGCCCATGAGGAATGCGAAGCGCGCCGCCGCTTCGCGCGTCAGCCCGACGAAGAGCCCTGCGGCGATCGAGATGCCCGACCGGCTGATGCCGGGGAACAGGGCGAGCGCCTGGGCCGCGCCGATCGCCACGGCGTCCGGCACGCGCAGCGCGTCGAGCTCGCGTCGCTGGGTGGCGGCCCGCTCCGCGAGCCAGAGGAGCACGGCGCCGACCGCGAGCAGCAGCGCGACGAGGATGAGCCGCTCCCGGAAGAACTCGTCGAAAAACGATTCCAGGGCGACCCCGAGGAGTGCGGCCGGGACGACCGTGATGACGAGCAGCCACGCGAGCCGCCGGTCGGGGTCCGTGCCGATGCGACGGTCCCGTAGCGACGCGAGGAACGCGCCGAGCAGCCGCAGCAGGTCACGCCAGAAGTAGCCGAGGAGCGCGACGAGCGTGCCGAGGTGGAGCATCACGTCGAACGCGGCGCTGTTGAGGAACGGGTCGTTCCAGCCGAGGATCCGGGGAACGGCGATCAGGTGCGCCGACGACGAGATCGGCAGGAACTCCGTGAGTCCCTGCACGATCCCGATCACCGCGGCTTGGATCAGAAGCTCCACGGATCCTCGTCTCCCTGCATCACGGCGGCGCGCATGGCGAGCTCAGGCGAAGGCGCCGTCCGAGCACCGGAGCGAGCGCCCTCGGATGGGCGTGAGCGAGGAGCGCAGGCGGCAACGCACGCATGAGCCGCCAGGCGTGGCGCCCTAGCGGATGAAGAGCGGCGCCAGGACCAGGGTGATCGTGGCGAGCAGCTTCACGAGGACGTGGAGCGACGGGCCCGCGGTGTCCTTGAACGGGTCACCGACCGTGTCGCCGACGACGGCCGCGGCATGCGCGTCCGTGCGCTTGCCGATGACGTTGCCCTGGGCGTCCTTGAGGTTGCCCGACTCGATGTACTTCTTGGCGTTGTCCCACGCGCCGCCGCCGTTGTTCAGTACGGTCGCGAGCAGCACGCCCGAGATCGTGCCGACCATCAGCATGCCGGCGACGGCCTGGTAGCCGAGCAGCACGCCCACGAGGATCGGCGTGGCGACGGCCACGACGCCCGGCAGGACCATCTCGCGGAGCGCGGCACGGGTCGTGATGTCCACGACGCGCGCGTAGTCCGGCCGCTGGGTGTAATCCATGATCCCGGGCATCTCCCGGAACTGGCGCCGGACCTCGACGATGATCGACTGGGCCGTCTTGCCGACCGCGCGGATGGCGAGCGACGAGAAGAAGTAGGCGAGCATCGCGCCGATGAGCGCGGCGACGAACACGCCGACGTCGGCGAGGTTGACCGCGTTGAGCAGCGTCCCGGCGGCGCGCGTGCCGGCGTCGATCTGGCGCTGCAGGATCAGGTTGACCTTGTCGATGTACGCGGAGAAGAGCAGGAACGCCGCGAGAGACGCGGACGCGATCGCGTAACCCTTGGTGAGCGCCTTGGTGGTGTTGCCGACGGCGTCAAGCCGGTCGGTGATCTCCCGGGCGCCGGCCTCCGCCTTGGAGAACTCGGCGATGCCGCCCGCGTTGTCCGTGATCGGGCCGAAGGTGTCCATCGCGAGGATGTACGCAGTGGTCATGAGCATGCCCATCGTGGCGACCGCGGTCCCGAAGATGCCGCCGACGTTGCGCACCACGCCGCTGGCATCCGTGGTGACGATCCCGGCGCGCTCGCCGAGGAAGTGGCTGGCCAGCAGCGCGATGCCGATGGTGACCGCGGTGACCAGCGTGGTCTCGAAGCCGACCGCGGTGCCGGAGATGATGTTCGTGGCCGGGCCGGTCCGGGATGCCTCGGCGATCTCGCGGACGGGCCGGAACGTGCCGGCGGTGTAGTACTGCGTGATGTAGACGAACGCGACGCTCGTGGCGAGGCCGACGATCCCGGCCCCGAAGAACCAGACCCATGCCGGGAGGCCGTTCGCGCCGGTGTTCGGGCCGGTGCCCGTGTTCATCATCACGTACGTCGTGATGCCGAGGCCGACGACCGACAGGAGCGTCGTCGCCCAGTAGCCGCGGTTGAGGATGTTCATCGGGTTCTCGTCCTCGCGGCCGCGGACGAAGAACATCGCCACGATCGTGGCGAGGAGGCCGAAGGCCCGGACGACGAGCGGGAAGAAGATCCACGCCTCGGGGTTCGGCCAGCCGTTCGCGGACGCGATCACGTAGACCGAGGCGCCCAGGATCATCGCGCCGATGTTCTCGGCGGCGGTCGATTCGAAGAGGTCGGCGCCGCGGCCCGCGCAGTCGCCCACGTTGTCGCCCACGAGGTCGGCGACCACGCCCGCGTTCCGGGGGTCGTCCTCGGGGATGCCCGCCTCGACCTTGCCGACGAGGTCGGACCCGACGTCGGCGGCCTTCGTGTAGATGCCGCCACCGAGCTGCGCGAACAGCGCCACGAACGAGGCGCCGAAGCCGAAGCCGACGATGAGGAACGGTGCGTCGTGGACCGCCTGGCCGGAGCCGAGGCCGCCGAACGCCGCGAAGATGCCCCACACGCCGAGCAGCGACAGGGCGACGACGAGGAAGCCGGAGACGGCGCCGCCGCGCATCGCGATCTGCACCGCGCGGACGAGGCTGGAGCGCGCTGCCGCGGCCGTGCGCAGGTTCGCCTTGACCGAGATGAACATGCCGATGATCCCGGAGGCCATCGAGCACGCCGCGCCGACGAGGAACGCGAGACCGGTCCGGATCCCCAGGTCGAACCCGAAGACGTCGGTGTCCGCGACCGCCTTGCCCTCGACGAGGCCGATCACGATCGCGATCACGACCGCGCCGCCGATGGCGAGGATGCCGATCGTCGTGTACTGGCGACGGATGAAGGCGACGGCGCCCTCGTAGATCGTGCCGGCGACGTCCTGCATCGCCGCGGTGCCGGTGTCAGCGGCGAGCACGCCGCGCGCGAGGTAGAGCGCGAAGAGCACCGCCGCCACCCCCGCGACGGGGATGATCAGCTGGATGGCGCTGGCAAGCTGCACGTCGGGTGGATCCTCCTCTGGCCGTGGGGCGCGCGAACCGTGCGCGTCCGTCCGGTCTCGTCAACGGGTAGCTGTTGGGACCGTGTGGCGGGTCTGGGCCGATCGCCACGCGGGCACGCGCGCCTCCCAGGCGCGTGCAACGAGCGGCGCCGAGTGTACCAAACGCGTGTTCGGCTCGGCGGTCAGGGCAGCCAGCGCGGGTCGTGGCCTGTCGGCGACAGCTGCCGGAGCTCCCGGCCGTCGGTCGCGACGAGCCACACGCCGGCCGACCGGGTCGGATCGTCGTGCGGCACGCGGACGAACAGGATCGATGCGCCGGCGGGCGAGAACACGGGCTGGCGATCGAGCAGGTCGCTGGCGAGGGTGAGGATGATCGGGCTCCCGACGCCGGCTTGGTACGCGAGCCGGTCGGGCTCGGTCGAGGAGATGCCGGCGACGGCGCCGTCGGCCCGAGCCGCCGGCCACGCGGCGATGGCGGGACCCGGGGCCGCAGGCCCGCGCCGCGGGACGGACCACGCGCGCCGCTCCCCGGCGTCCCCGGTGCTTCGCGCAGCCACGAGGAAGGCATCGCCGAGCGACGACCAGGACGCGGTGCCTGCCGGATCGCTCAGCCGGACCGGCGACGTGACGCCCGTCGCGAGATCGATGCGGACGAGCGCCCCGGACTCGCAGGCGACGAGCGCGAGCGTGCCGTCCGCCGAGATCGTGGCGCGTGTCGACCACGGGCCGGCTGCGCCGTCCGTCGCGTACGCCGCCTCACCGGCATCCGCCGAGCCCATCGGCGGCGCCGTATCGCCGGTCGCCGCGCACCCGGGGCCGAGCACGCGGCGCACGGCCGGCGCTCCCTCCACGAGCGGCACGAGCCACAGTCCGAGGTCCGCGCCGGTCAGGCGCTCGCGCCGCCCGAGCAGCACCGAGCGGCCGTCGGGCACGAGCCGCGGCGCGTACTCGGCGAACTCGGGGCGGGTCACCTCGGTCAGCGCCCCGCCGGCGGGGAGCGCGAGGCGCCGGACGCGCCCGGCACTCGCGTAGACGAGCGACCGGCCGTCGGCCGCGACGTCGTAGCTGGTCACGGTCGTGAGCTCCGCGGTCAGCTGGCGCGCGTTCGTGCCGTCCGGGTTCATCGCCCAGACGTTCGTGATGCCCGTCCGCGCCGAAAGGAAGACGATCTGGTTCTGGAGCACGTCCGCGACGGACCCCGTGGTGAACGTCCAGCTCGTGCCGGCGGCGACCTGCGGCGCGGCGAGCGCGCGCACCGCACCCGCGCGCAGCCGGACCGTGAACGTCGTGTGTGGCGCCAGTGGCGCGTTCGGCGTGAAGCGCAGCACGCGCGCCGGCCCCACGAGCGGCGGCGCGGTCGGCGACGCGACGCGACCGGGGGCGGTCGACTGGCCGACGGGTCGACCGGTCTGCGTCTCGGTCGCGCCCGGGCTCGGGACGCCAGGGCCGCCGGCGCCGGGCGAACTCGACTCGCCGGGTCCCGCGGGTACGCCGGGTGAGCTCGTGGAGCCGGGACCGGGGCTCCCCGCGCCCGCATCGTCGCGCGGGAGGCCGATGACCTCGAGCCGCCCCTCGACCGGCGGCGTCACCGTCAGCGCGCCGGCGACCGATCCCGGGTCGATCGGGCTATCGAAGACGATCGCGATCGGCGAGAGGGGCGACGCCCCGGCCGACCCGTCGGCGGGCAGCCGCATCAGCGTCCCGAGGCCGGTCGAGACCGTCTCGAACTCGAGCGTGAAGGGACGCGCGAGCGGGTTGCCATCCGCGTCGGCCGCCTCGGAGCCCACCGTCAGCCGGTAGCTCGTGCCCGAGGCCAGCCCATCGGTCGGGGTCAGCAGCAGGGTGGTCCCCTGCCAGCTCGGGGCAAGGCTCGCGGGCGGGGTCACGCGGACCGCACCGGCCGTCAGCTCGGTGTCCATCAGCCGGTCGAAGCTGAGCCGGATCGCCTGGTCGAGTGCCACGCCCGTCGCCCCATCGAGCGGGAGGGCCTCGCTGACGACGGGGAGGTCGATCGTCCGGAAGGTGAACGGCGGCGCCTCGGTCGTGCTCGCGTTCCCCTCGCGATCGCGGAAGCCCGCCTCGACGTGGACCGCGAACTCCGTGCCGACCGGCAGCTTCTTCGCCGGCGTGAAGATCAGCAGCCGCTCGCCGTCCCAGCTCAGCGCGCCCGCGACCGACGGGGTGATCCGGAATCGCTGCTCGACGCTCGCCCGGTCGACCGGCTCGCTGAACTCGACGTCGATCGTGGCATGGGTCAGCGCGGTCTGCCCGTCTGCCGCCGTCCGGCTCAGCGAGACCCGCGCGACCGCCGGCGGTCGCCGGTCGATGAGCGTGGCGCTCACGAGGACGAACCCGAGCACCACCACGCCGACGGCGAGCGCGACCCGTTCCAGTGTTCGCCGGGACACCGCCCGGACGATAGCAGGGCGACCTGCCGGAGCCCCGAGCGGCGCTGGGCGCGTGATCGGGAGGCGGGAGGGCGCCGCCTATACTCCCCTGCCTGTGAGACGTCGCCCGTTCGGCTGTCTGTTCGAGATCGCCGAGACCCTCATCCTCACCGTGGTCATCTTCCTGGTGATCCAGAACTTCGTGGCTCAGCCGTACCGCGTGGAGCAGCAGTCGATGCAGCACACGCTGGAGGACGGCCAGTACGTGCTGGTCGACAAGCTGACGCCGCGCTTCGACGACTACTCGCGCGGTGACATCGTGGTGTTCCATCCGCCGAACGAGGGCACCGACGCGACGCCGTACATCAAGCGGGTGATCGGGGTCGCGGGCGACACGGTCGAGCTGCGCGACGGCACGGTCGTCGTCAACGGCACGCCGCTCGACGAGCGCTACATCTTCCCGGGCCAGCAGACGACGCCGCTCGGCGGCGGCCAGACGACCTGGACGCTCGCGCCGGGCCAGCTGTTCGTGATGGGCGACCACCGCGGCAACTCCGACGACTCGCGCGACGTGCGGATCGGGCCGATCCAGGTCTCGAGCGTCATCGGCCGGGCGTGGCTGCGCTACTGGCCGCTGGACACGCTGGGCGTCCTCCAGACGCCGCGGTACGAGGTCTCGTCCACCGGCACCGGCACGCCCTAGGCCGCGGGCAGCAGCGTGGTGCCGCTCCCGTCGGCCGCGGCCGTCGCGGCACTCGCCGCGGTCGCGGTGTGCATCGGTGCCGGGTGGGCCGCATGGGCGGCCGGGCGGCGGGGGCTCGCGTTCGGGGTGCTGCTGGCCGGCCTCGCGGTGCGCGTCGTGGAGGGGCTCCGCGGCGCTGAGCCGCTGGTGCCGGCGTTCGGGGCAGCCGTCGTCACGCTGGCGGCGTACCTGCTGTTCATCACGCCGCGGCGGGCATCGGCGGGCGGCGTCGGACGGGTGGGGCGGCTTGGGTACGTGGTCTGCGGGGCGGTCGCCGGCGTGGGGTTCGCGGCGGCGGATCCGGCGCATCCGCTGCTCGGCTGGCCGGTCGCGGCCGCCGGGGCGGCGCTTGCCTGCGGGCTCGTGTTGATGCTGCGGAGCGACGACGGATCGGCGATGGGCGCGGGCGCCGCGATGGCGATCGTGGGGGCGCGGCTGGTCTGGTCGCAGATGGCGGGCGTGCCGCCGCCGCTCGTCGCTGTCGCCTGGGACGTGGCGGTGCTCGGCGCCGCCGGGTACGCGACGGCTGCGGCGGGGATCGGCGGGCGGGTCACCTCGATCGTGGGCGTCGGGGCGGCTGCGGGGGTCGGGGCGGGCGCGACGGCCGGGGCGGCCGCGGGGGCGACGGCGGTCGTCGGCGCGCCGGTTCGTGCCTTCGCGCGCGCAGGTGGGCTCGTCGAAGCCGAGCGTCGGGACGAGGACGACGGCCCGGCTCAGGCGGCCGACAGCGTCGCGGAGGAGGCGCCGCCCGACGACGTCATCGCCCCGATCGCGGAGGAACCGGCTGCGACGGCCGAGCTCGAGCCGATCCTCGCCGGCGACCGCCCCGCCGACGATCTGCGCGAGCCCGGCGACGGCGGCGCGGACGCAGCGGACGGCGCATCGGAGATCGATGCGACCGCCGAGTTCGAGCCCGCCGTCGCCCACGAGGTCACGGCGGGTGAAGGCACTGGCGTGGCGGCGGCCCGTGACGCCGAGGTCGACGCAGAGCAGACGACGGGCGGGGCCGCCGCCCAGACGCCACGGTCGAAACGCGGACCGCGCCGCGAGCCGAGCAGCCAGGCTCCGGGACAGGAGCCAGGCGCCGGGCAGTCGAAACGACTCGGGCAACGCGGCGTCGACGCGGGTCGGCCGGTCGAGCCGGTCCCAGCCGCTACGGGCGAGCAGCCGAACGCACCGCAGGAGAGCCCGACGCAACCCGGACCGCCGGTAGTAGAGCCACGCAGGCGGGCGGCCCCGCGTCGGTCCGTGGTCCGGGCACCTGACGAGCTAGCACAGCCGCTGCCACCGAGCGCGCCGCGGGGCGACGCGGCGAAGACCGAGCGCCGGCGGCGAACACCGTCGGAACCGTCAGCGCCGACGCCCGCACGCGAGTCGGCGGCCGTCGAGGCAATACGACCCGGCGCCGGCGAGCCGACGGCCGTTGAGCAGCCGGTCGAGTCCGCGCCGGTGGCCGCCGTGCAGGCCCAGAGCGGCCCTGAGAAGCCGCGTCGCGGACGTACCCGGACGGCCGAGCCGGACGGCGCCGCCGCACGGGCGCCCGCCGTCGAACCAGCCGTGGAGCAGCCGCGGCGCCGGACGTCGCCGGTCGCCGAGGCGGAACCCACCCTCGCGACGACCCCGGCGGCCGAACCGGGCGCGAAGCCGCGTCGCGCTCGGCGGCCGGCAAGCGAGGTAGACGGTGACGTCCCCTCGGCGCGCACCGCGGAGGTACCCGCCGAGAAGCCACGTCGTCGCGCATCTCGGGCCGCCGAGGCCACGCCCGACACGCTGTGGGCGGAACCGGCCCAGGAGCCGCCGACCGGGCGACGGAGTCGTCGACGCACCCCGGCGGATGAGACGACGCCGCCCGAGGGACCGGCAGCCGAACCCAAGGCGACCACCGACGGTCGGTCGCCGAAGCGCGGCCGAGAGCGCCCGGAGCCGCAAGCTCCCCTGGGCGGCGCCCCCGACGAGCCGTCCAAGACAGTCGAGGCCGAGCCCGCCGCGAAGAAGCCGCGCAGTCCGAGGCGTACCCGGTCGTGATCGGCCCGCCGTTCGACATCCTCGTCTTCATCACCTGGTCCGGGGCCGCCGCGGTCGTCACGTGGCTCGCCGCAGCCCGTGCGCGGATCGGCGGCATGCTGTCGCTCGTGGCGCTCGCCGGGTGCCTGTACATCGCCGCGCAGCTCGCCGATACGCGGACCTCGCACCTGGGCGCGACCCTCCTCGAGCAGGGCCCCTACCTGCGCGTCTGGCTCGCGATCGCCTCAGCAAGCCTGGTCGCGGTCCACGTCGTCGGGCTCGTGTCGGGCGACGCGTGGCGCGGCGGCCCGCCGATGCTCCTCGGTCTCGCTGCCACGGCCGCGGCACTGGGCAGCAACGACCCGCTCGTCGCGCTCCTCGTCCTCGGGGGTGCCTCGTTCGCGGTCGCGGGCGCAGCGCGCGCCGACGCCAGCGCGCCACGCCGCGTCGCCGCGGCCGCTGCACCGCACGGCTCGCACGCCTCGCACGACCGCAGGCACCAGGCGGTCCCGACGCCCGTCGCGCACTCGGACGACGGTGACTCCGGCGCGCCGGCGCTGGGCCGCGCGGCCGCGCTCTCGATCGTGCTCGGACTTGCCGCGGCGGCGCTCGCGACCGTCGTCGCCACGCCGGGCCACCAGCTCTACCTGGATTCCCGGACGGTCAACGCCTCGCTGCTCCTCGCGGTCGGCGCCGTGGCGGTCCGTGCCGGCGGGCTGCCGCTGGCGAGCCTCGGCCGGTCGGTGGCGGCGGTCGCACCGCGCCCCTCGGCCGCGGCCGCCTGGGCGTGGCTCCCCGCGGCCACGCTGCTCGTCCTGGTCGCCGTCGCGGCGCGCTCGCTGACGCGGACGGGCGGCGACCTCGACACGACCGCCCGGACGATCCAGATCGCGGCGATGCTCGCGCTCCTCGCGGCGGCAGCCGTGGCGATCCTCGCTCGCAACGCCGCGCACATCCTCGGGTCGGCGGTCGTCGCCAACGGCAGCCTCGCGCTGCTCGCACTCGTGCCGGCCGCGGTAGCGCCTGGTGGCGTCCGGTCGGGCTTCCCGGTGGTGTCGGGGGACGCCGCGCGGGTGGTCGCGCTCTGGCTTCCGCTCTTCGCGGTGTTCACCAGCTGGACGGTGGCGTGGCTCGTCGTCGCCGCTACCGGCCGCACGACGCTCCGGCTCCCGGAGTTCCGCGGCTGGGCGCGAGGACGACCACTCCTCGCGCTGGCGCTCATCGCCGGCACGGCGCTCGGTTATGGGTGGCCCGGGACGGTCCCATGGGATACACGCGTCGCGCTCATCGACCGGCTCGCCGCCGGCCAGGTCCGGGACACCGCCCTCGCAGTCTCGGTCGTGCCGCTGCTGGGCGTCCTGCGGCTGCTGTTCGCGGGGGTGCGCCGGGCGCCCGAGACGAGCCTCGCGGCGCCACGCGACTGGCCGCCGGTGCGCCGGGGCCTGCGCTGGGTGCCCGTGGTCGTGCGCCGCGCGCCGCTCGCGTCGCTCCTTGTGCTGCTGCTGGCGTTCGGCCCGGTCGGCCTCACGCGCCGCGTCACGGACGTACCCGGGATCGCCAATGCGTGGACACCGGCGCACCTCACCGGTGGCGGCCCCGCGTCGCGCTGACCGCCCGACCGACTTCGGCGAACGGCCTACCCGGCGGCGGTCACTCCTCGGGCGCCAGCACCCACTTGTCGACCTCGCGCTCGTAGTCGACCAGGTTGCCCTCGCCGAACCAGAGCCCCAGCTCGTGCGCCGCGGTCTCGGCGCTATCCGAAGCGTGGACGAGGTTCTGCGCCGTCTCGAGCGCGAAGTCCCCGCGGATCGTGCCCGGCGCCGCCTCGAACGGCTTCGTCGCACCGTTGATGGAGCGGCAGACCGCGATCGCGTTCGGCCCCTCGAGCGCGATCGCGACGAGCGGGCGCGAGGTGATGAAGTCGACGAGACCGCTGAAGAACGGCCGTTCGCGATGGACCGCGTAGTGCTGCTCCGCGAGCGCGCGGTCGGCGTGGACCAGCTTGAGCCCGACGATGCGCAGGCCGCGCTGCTCGTAGCGGTCCAGGATCCGGCCGACGAGCAGCCGCTGGACCGCGTCGGGCTTGATGAGGATGAGCGTCCGTTCCGTCGTCATCGTGGCTCCTCGTCGCTGTCGGGATCGTCTGGGTCGTCGGTGTGGTCGCTGCCGTGGGCCTCATCGTGGCCGGCCGGCCCGCCGAGCGCGTCGCGCGGCTCGTCGTCGCCGTCCGCGCCGGCCTCGAGCGCAAGCCGCGACCGGGCGTACGCCGCGGTCGCCTCCGCCTCGCGGCCGAGCGAGCGATACGCGTCGCCGCGCACGAGATGCAGCCCCGCGGCGTCCGGATCATCGGCCGCGAGCGGCGCCACCGCGCGATCGGCGAGCGACAGGATCACGGGCGCGAGCGCCCGGTCCATGCGCAGCACGAGCCCGAGCCGCGCGGCGACGGAGCCTACATCGCCACGGTCGATCGCGTCCTCGATCGCGCCGAGCTCCCGTCCTGCCGCACGTCCCGCTCGGACCGCCTCCTCGGTGGAGCTCCGCGGCGGTGCGGTCGGCGACGAAGGGGTCGCGGTCCCACCGGCCGGATCGTGCGACCGATCCGCGTCGAGCGTCTCCCGCCGATCCGCCTCGCGTCGGCCGGCCTCGTCGCGCTCGCTATCGCCGGCGTCGCGGCGCGCCCCTTCGGCCGCCCCCGGCCGGCCGCGGACCCCGCCGCCGGGCGCCTCGAACAGCCGCGTCCCCTCGTCAGCGTCGCGGCCCCGGTCCGACACAGGGTCGCGGTGCTCGCGACCCTCGCCGACGCCCGTGACCGTCCCGGCTCCGCGCGGCGCCAGGTGGGTCTCGACCGGCTGCCCCGACGCGAGCGCCTCGCCCGCCGGCGACCGCCGCAACCGCCGGCCTGGCGCGATCACCTCTCGTCCGCCGCTGAGCACGCCCCACGTGGGCACGCCCTCGTCCCGATCCCGGTCGCCGTCGAGCCCCGACCACGAGAGGCTTCGCGACTGGCCGGCGAACAGCCGGGCGACGAGCCCCGGAGCGCGCTGGGCGACGCGCGTCGCGAGCTGGCGCGACTCGACGAGCCGTCCCTCCGCCGCGAGCGCCTCTGCCGCGACGACCATCGCGAGCGGCTCGGTCCCGCCGGAGTCGAGGTGGGCGCGCGCCGCCTCGCCGCCGCCAACCAGGTCACCGCTCCGCCAGCGCGCCTCGGCGAGGTCCGCGAGCGCCTCCCGGTCGAGCGTCCCGAGGCCTGCCATCGTCTCGAGCTCGGCACGGGCGAGCGTGATGAGGCCGCCGCGGAGATGGACGCGGGCGAGCCGGGCATCGACCGAGCGGCCCGGGGCGGGCGCGGAGGGGTCGGATGCGCCGCGCGGATCGGACGGCGAGGGATCGGCTGCCGACCACGCCGCCTCCCCCGGTCGATCGGCGGTCGCGGACCCGGCCGCGTCTGGCCCGGCGTCGCCGTCACGGTCGATCCCGGACCCGCGTGGCTCGCGCGCCGCACCGGCGGAGGCTGCGCCGGCCGCCGTCTCGGTGGCCTCCGCGACCTGGTCGTCCTCGTCCGGGCGGCGGAAGATCGTCCCGCGCCGCGGCCCAGGGCCGGGCGCGGCTGCCGCCGTCGACGTTGGCTCCCCGCCCGCACGAGCCGCGGTCGCGCCGTCATCGTCGCCACGCGCCGCGCCGGCCCCAGCCCGCCCAGCCTCGGCAGCGTCGGCACGCGGCTGCTTGGGCCCGCGGACGCCCTCCGCCTGCCCACCCCCGACGTGGGCCGCCTGCGCCCCCGCGACGCGCCGCGACCCCCCGCCTCGCATCGAACCCCGCTCGTCCGGCTCGCGCGTGGCGTCCCGATCGCGCGGTGCCCGTTCCTCGGGCGCGTCATCCTCGTCCCCGGTCCAGAGGCTCGGCGCGTGCGTCTCCTCGGTCACGGCAGCCGCAGCGCGCGGTCCAGGCTACGGCCGTGGCGCGGCGGCGCGATGACCGCAAGCGTCAGCAGCTCGTCCCGGAACAGCCGCGCGGCAAGCTCCTGCATCCCCTCCGGGGTGACCGCCTCGAGCGCCTCGATCGCCTCGTCCAGCGTCAGCACGCGCTGGTGGAGCGCCTCCTGAACGCCCAGCCACGAGGCGAGGTGGCGGCTCTCCTCCAGGCGCAGCTCCAGCCGGCCGCGCGCGTACGCCCGCGCCTTGGCCAGCTCGTCGTCGCCGACGCGCTCGTCGCGCAGCCGGGCGAGCTCGCCGAGGATCGCGCTGAGCGCGCCGGGCAGGTGATCGGGGTCGACACCGGCGTAGACCTGGAGCGCGCCGCAGTCGGCGTGGTCGGTCTGGAAGGCGTGGACGTCGTACGCGAGGCCCGCCTCCTCGCGGACCTTGAGGAACAGCCGGCTGCTCGAGCCGTCGCCGAGGACCGTCGTGAGCAGCTCCAGCGTCCAGGTCGCCGGGTCGTCCCGCGGGAGCGCCGGCACCCCGAGGCAGAGATGCGCCTGCGCGCCGCGCTGCTGGAGCAGCTTGTAGCGCTGGCCCGCGGGCAGCGACGGCGCGGGCAGGTAGCCCGGCACCGCGCCGTTGCCCTGCCCGAACGCGGCGCGCACGAGGTCCACAGCGGTGTCGTGGCCGAGATCCCCGGCGATCGCCACGACCGTGTTCGCCGGCCGGTAGCTCGCCGCCCAGAACTCGCGGATCGTGTCCGACGGGATGCTGCGGACCGTCTCCTCGTCGCCCGCGATCTCCCAGCCGAGCGGCGTGTCGCCGTAGAACGCCTCGTCCCAGAGGTTGTAGATGTACTGGCCCGGGTCGTCGCGGTAGGAGCGGATCTCCTCGACGATGATGTCGCGCTCCCGGTCGATGTCCGCGTCGCGGAGCAGCGGCCGGACGATCAGCTCCGCGAGCACCTCGACGGCGCGCTCGGCCTCGCGCACCGGGAGCCGCGTCCAGTAGACCGTCGACTCGCGGTCGGTCGCCGCGTTCGAGGTGCCGCCGATCCCCTCGATCGCCTCCGAGACGGCGCGCGTGGTGGGGTACGCATGCGTCCCCTTGAACGTCAGGTGCTCCATGAAGTGGGCGACGCCGGAGTGGTGACGCGCCTCGAGCCGGCTGCCGGCGAGCACGTACGCGGCCACCGAGAGCGAGCGCGTGCCGGGGAGCCGTGCCGAGATGACGCGCGGCCCCTCCGGCAACGCGGTGCGCTGGAACATCGCCGTGATGATAGGCGGCCCGCGGCCGGCCGCCGGGCTACGCCTTCGGGAGGATGCTCTCCAGGTACGTCTGCAGGAAGAAGATCACGAACGCGATGCTGACCAGCCACATCAGCGGGTGGATCTCGGACACCTTGCCGCGGATCGCCCGGATGAACACCCAGGAGATGAACCCGGCGCCGATGCCGACCGTGATGTCGTAGGTCAGCGGCATCAGGATCATCGTCAGCAGGGCCGGCAGCCCCTCCTCGATGTCGCCGACCGGGATGTCGCGGACCAGCGTGAACATCAGGTAGCCGACGAGGACCAGCGCCGGCGCCGTGGCGACGCCCGGCACGAGGCCCGCGAGCGGCGACAGGAACACCGCGATCAGGAACAGGACGCCGGTGACGACCGAGGCGAACCCGGTGCGGCCGCCCTCGGCGACGCCGGCCGCGCTCTCGATGTAGGTCGTGTTCGAGGAGACCCCGCCGAGGCCGCCGCCGATGGCGGCCAGCGAGTCGACCAGCAGGACGCGCCCGACGCCGGGCACCGTCCCGTCCGGCCGCGCGAGCCCGGCCTCGGCCGCGACGCCCGTGACCGTGCCCATCGTGTCGAAGAAGTCCGTGAGCATGATCGCGAAGATCGTGAGGATCGCGACGAGCGGCCCGAGCTTCCAGACGTCGCCGACGTTGAAGTGGCCGAGGGTGTCGAAGTTGGGTGCCACGCTGAACGAGGACGGCAGCGGCTGGACACCGCCCACGATCGCGATCACGGTCGTGGCGATGATGCTGATGATCAGGGCGCCGCGGACCTTCCGGATGTAGAGCGCCAGCGTGATGAACAGCCCGATGATGAAGACGAACTGGCGCGGTTCGTTCGGGAAGCGCACGAAGACCGCCGGCAGGTTGCCGTAGGTGGCGTTCTGGCCGCCGATCAGGCCGCCGTTCGCGAAGCCGATGAACAGGATGAACAGGCCGATGCCGACGCCGATCGCGCGCTTCAGCGAGAGCGGCACGGCGTTCATGATCGCCTCGCGGAGGCCGACCAGGACGAGGATCGTGACGACGAGGCCCTCGAGCACGATGACGCCCATCGCGCCCTCGGGCGTCAGCCCCTTGCCGGTCAGGTTGAACGCCACGATCGCGTTGATGCCGAGCCCGGCTGCGAGCGCGAACGGATACCGCCCGACGATGCCCATGACGATCGTCGCGATCCCGGCGACCAGTGCGGTCCCGGCCGCGATCGCCGACGGGTTGAACGCCGGTGACGTCGCCAGCCCCAGGTTCAGGATCCCGGCGTTCACGAAGATGATGTAGGCCATCACGAAGAAGGTCGTGACGCCCGCCCGGATCTCCGTCGCGAAGTCCGTGCCGCGTTCCCGGAAGCCGAAGTACCGCGCGATCCCGTCCACGCTCGCTCCCTCTCGCTGTGGCCGGCGCGCGCACTCCGCGGCCGGTCGTTGGCCCCTCACCCCGCTCGGTACCGGCGGCGGTCCCGCCGGTCGTGACCTACTCCCCCGCCGCCTCCCCGCGCGGCGGTTCCGGGCCGAAGCGGATCGTCCGCCCCGGTCCCTCGTCGCCCATCCCGTCCGGGCGGCGCCCCTCTCCGGGCTCCTCGTCCGCCAGCGGCCCGAGCTCCATCTGCACGTACTCGCTCGGCGGCACCGGCAGTGGCTGCTGCTCCGCCTCATCGGCCGCTCGCTCGCCGACGACCGCGTACTCGACGATCACCCGCTCGTCGCCCTGGACGAGCGTGTAGACGAGCAGCTGATCTGGCCGCGTCTCGAACTCGAGGTGCTCGAACGAGTCGACGTTCAGGCAGATCGAGAGCGGCGTGAAGAACGTGGAGATCTGCGGGCGGTCGACCACGATCCGCTCGACCCACCCGGTGCCGCGCGCGATGACCGCGCCCGACCGGAGGTAGCGATACGTCACGGTCTGCTTGAGCAGCGGCCGCAGCAGGTTGTACATGTCGCCGGGGCTCGAGACGAGTCCACTGTTCACGAAGAACTTGGCGGGCGGGGATCCCGGCTCGGACGACACGCGACTCCTCGGGCTGGGCTGCTGGTCGGGGCGCGGCGGACCCGGCGATGGTAGCGCCGCGCAGCCCGGCTCGTGGGTCGCCGGCGCACGCGGGTCGACGGGTTGACGCCGCGCCGCCGTGCCCGCAGGATGGCGCCGCCGGTGCGGGGGCGCGTCGAGGGCGGTCCTGTGAGGGTCGGGATCCGGTCGGTCCACGGCGCGCGCGGTGCCCGGGGGGGTCCGCGCTGGTTCGTCGCGGTCGCCTGTCTCGCCGCTGTCGCCGCCTTCGCGACGCTGACCCGCACGCCCGCGGTCGCCGCCGGCAGCCCGACCGCGACGTCGCTGTTCTCGTCGCTGAACCCGTCGGAGCGCGGCGATGCCGTGACGTTCACCGCGCGCGTCACCGACGCGGCGGGCGGTGCGGCGACCGGCAAGGTCTCCTTCTATGACGGCGCGACGCTGCTCGCCGACGGCGTGCCGATCGCGGCGGGCAAGGCGAGCTTCACGACCGCGTCGCTCAAGAAGGGCAGCCACACGATGAAGGCGGCCTACGCGGGCAACGACGTCGCCGACCCGAGCAGTGGCACGCTCGTCCAGGAGGTGCTCGCGCCGCCGCCGACCCCGACACCGACCGTCAAGCCGACCAAGAAGCCGACGCCGACACCGACGAAGAAGCCGACGCCGACACCGACGAAGAAGCCGACGCCCACGCCCACGAAGAAGCCGACCCCGAGCCCGACCCGTCCCGCGACGCCGCGAGCGACCGCGACCCCCACTCCCCACCCGACATCGACACCGACGCCGCACCCGGCAGCCACCCCGACCGCGCGACCGGCCAGGACCCCGACCACAACGCCCCGGCCGACGCCGCGCGCTCGGTCGAACCCGACGCCGACGCCGCACCCGAGCGCCACGCCGTCGCCCAGCTCATCGGCTTCGAGCGACCCGACCGCCGCCGCCAGCGCAACGGGTGGGGGCAGTGCGAGCCCGACCGCATCGACGGTCCCGACGACGGCGCCCCCGGCCCTGGCGACCGCCGCCAGCGCGCCCTCGGCCGGGCCATCGACGCCGGCGCAGCCCGCCTCGTCGGCCGCCGCGCCATCGACCCCACCCGGAGCCGGGGCCCCATCACCGTCGGCCGGGGCCGGGGCAGGGGCTGGCGCCTCCTCGCCGACCGGCGGCACCGGCGGGCTGATCGCGGGTGGCCTCCCCGCCGGGTCGCCGGCGCCGCCCGGTGCGAGCGGCGCCGAGCCCCCCGGCGGCCAGTCGCTCGGCCACCGGGGCCGCGACATCTCGCTGAGCGGACCCGGGAGCATCCCGGCCTCGCTGCTCCGGCCTTCGGAGATCGCGACGGACCCGAAGCTCGTCGCGGAGAGCTTCCTGTTCGCGGGGCTACTGGTGTTCCTGCTGGCGTTCCCGGCCCAGCTGTTCAACGGCACGCTCGAGGAGCATTACGACGAGATCGTCGGCCGGCTCGGGCTCGCGCGGCGCCGCGGCGGGGAGCCGACGCGGCTCGGCCGCTGGGCACGCCGGTTCTGGGACAGCCCCGCGGGTCTCGCGGCGTTCTTCGTGGTGAGCGCGGCGCTCGCCGGGTTCCTCGACCCGCACTTCGGGTTCGATGCGGCGTCCGCGCCGATGTTCGCCGGGATCCTGGTCGGGTTCATCGTCGTCGGGCTCGCGTACGAGTACCCGATGCGCCACCTCCACCACCGCGGCACGCAGGATCCGGGCCGGATGCGCGTCCTGCCTGGCTCGCTGATCGTCGGGGCGGCGTGCGTGCTGGTGAGCCGCTACACGAACTTCGTGCCGGGCTACCTGTACGGGCTGATCTTCAGCTTCGCGTTCGTGATCCCGCTCACCGGTCGCGATGCGGGCCGCCACTCGGCGATGGCGTTCGCCGTGCTTGCCGTGGTGAGCACCGTCGCGTGGGTGGTGTTCAGCGCGATGCGCGGCGCCGGCCCGCCGCAGCCCGGCGCCGACCTGCTGATCCAGACGGCGCTCGCGACGATCGTCGTCGCGGGGGTCGAGGGGCTGATGTTCGGGCTCATGCCGCTCCGGACACTGCCCGGTGAGAAGGTCTTCGAGTGGCGGCGCGAGGTCTGGCTCGTCCTCGTGGTCGCCGCGATGTTCGTGTTCCTGCACATCCTCATCGGGCCGGAGAGCGGCTATCTGGCCGACACGGAGCACACGCCACTCGGCACCGCGGTGGTGCTCTTCGTGGTGTTCGGGGTGATCTCCGTCTCGTTCTGGGGCTACTTCCGCTTCAGGCACCAGCCCGAGCACACCGCGGCGGCGTAGCGATCAGGCGGCGCCGCCCGCCTCATGGCGCTGCGGCCGGAAGCGGAAGTACGCCCAGAAGCTCACCGAGAAGACGCCGAAGATCAGGAACAGCACGACGGCCGTGATGAACGGCGTCTTGTCGGAGCTGCTCAGGTAGCCGCTGCCCGGGTCGATCAGGATGTGGAGGAACGCGAACAGCGCCACGAGCGACATGAGCGCCCAGACGCTCCGGCGCCAGCGGAAGATCGCCGCGCCTGGCAGCCAGCGGAGCGGCAGCAGGCCGAACATGAGCCCCTCGACGCCCGCGATGACCACCGTCGCCAGCGCGGTCTCGATCGCCGTGTCGATGCCGCCGACCGGCGCCCCATCCGCGCGCAGGACGGAGAGCAGCAGCCAGGACGCGATGCTCACCGCGAACACCGAGCAGAAGGCGAGCGCCGAATTGCGGCCCGTCTGTCGCTCGCCGACGTCGACCATGAACGCGAACCCGAAGATCAGCCCGTAGACGTAGCCCGGCTGGAACTGCGTCAGCCGGCTGATGACGACGCACGCCATGCCGATGAGCAGGGAGCCCGGCACGACGCGGAGCCGGCCGGGGTCGCGCGTCGCGCGGTGATGGAGGACCCGCATCGGGTACTCGTAGGCCAGCCCGACCCCGACCATGCCGACGAGGATCCCGACGAAGGTCGGCGCGGACGTCGGCTCGATGGCGAACGAGGGGTCGAGGAAGCCGGCGATCCCGGCGCTCAGCACCACGAAGGCGACGACGCCCGCGGCGCTCCCCCAGAACCGGGCGACCCACGAACGGACGCGGGTCCGCCTGCCGACGCGGAACCCGAACCAGCCGACGATCTCGTCGTAGTTGTTGTCCAGCGTCGAGTTGAAGAGCTGCGCTGCGAACGCGAGGAAGAACAGCAGCAGCGCGGCGAGGAGCAGGCTCTGGCCGACCACCTGCGGGTCGGTCGCGACGCTCCAGGGGCGCTTGATGGAGGCAGGGATCGAGCCCGGGCCGCCCCCGGGCGGCGGTGGCACAGCCCCGGGTGTCGGCGATGCCGTCGGACTCGGCGTGGGCGGCTCGGTGGGCGGCTCCGTCGGCGGTTCCGTGGGCGGTTCGGGCTCGGCGCTCGGCGTGACGGGCGCCGGCGTCACGACGGGCGGCGGCGTCTCCGGGCGGGGCGTCGGGATCGCCGCGGTCGGCGTGGCCGGTACGGGCGTCGGTGGCTCCGGCGTCACGGGTTCGTCGCTCGGCGTCTCCGGCGCAGGTGTCGGCGTCTGCGGCTCCGGGGTCGGCGGCTCGGGCGTGACCGGCGGGTCGGTAGGCGGTGGGGTCTCCGGCTGGGGCGTCTTCGGGTCCGGCGTCGGCGTGTCGGGTACCGGGCTCGGCGTGTCGGGCGCGGGGCTCGGTGTCTCGGGCGGCTTGGTCGGGTAGTCCGTGGGCGGCGCCGTCGGCAGGTCGGTCGGCGGCGGTTCTTTGGTCGGCGGCTCCGCGGTCGGCGGCGGCTCCTTGGTCGGTGGCTCCGTCAGCAGGCCGGGGTCGAAGGTCGGGCCGTACGGGTCGAGCGTGGGGAAGTCGGTCGGCATCGCCGCAACGCCGACCGGCGTCGCCGCGTCACGTCGCTCGGCGGCGCCGCTCGCCGACCCGACGGGCGCGACCCAGGCCAGCAGCGCGAGGACCGCCACGGCGACGAGGTACGCAGGGCGGCCGCCCACTCGGAGTCGCCGGTCACCGTGCCCCCTCATGCCGCGCAGTGTGCGTCGCGCGGCAGCCGACCACAACCCCGGCGTGCCGAGTCACCGAGCGCGGTCGCCCGATGACCCCCGCGTATCATCGGTCGCATGCTCCTCGCCCTGAACGTCGGCAACACGAACGTGAAGCTCGGCCTGGTGCGCGATGGCGAGCTCGTGTCGGTGCGCCGCGCCGAGACGCGGCCGGAGCGGACGGCGGACGAGCTGGAGCTGCTGCTCGACGGGTTGCTGCGCCTGGACGGCGCGGCGCTCGGCGATGTCACCGAGATGGCCGTCGGCAGCGTCGTCCCGGCGGTCGGGACCGCGCTCGCGGCGATCGCGCGGCGACGTGGCCTGGAGCTCACCGTCACCGATGCGCGGACCGTGCCGATCCCCGTCCGGGTGGACACGCCGTCCGAGGTCGGGGCCGACCGGCTGCTCAACGCGCTTGCGGCCGGACGCCTGTACGGCGGTCCGGCCGTCGTGCTCGACTTCGGGACGGCGACGACCGTCGACGCGGTGGCCGCGGACGGCGCGTACGTCGGTGGCGCGATCGCCCCGGGGTTGGAGATCGGCCTCGACGCGCTCGCCTCGCGGACGGCGCAGCTGCCGCGGATCGCGCTGCGCGCGCCCGGCCGCGCGATCGGCACGAACACGGTCACGGCGATGCAGAGCGGCACGGTCTTCGGCTACCTCGGTCTGGCGCGCGAGCTGCTGGCGCGTGTCGCCCGCGAGCTCGAGCCGGACGGGCGGGTCCGGACGATCCTGACCGGCGGGCTGTCCGAGGCGCCCTGGATGGCGGAGCTGGGCCCGGTCGACGCGATCGAGCCCGACCTGACGCTCAAGGGCCTGATCATCCTCCACGACGAGCGACGCGCGGCCGCCGCGACCGCGAGCGGGGCGCATCCGGCATGACGCCGCATGACGACCTCGGCCCGACGCGTGCAACCGCGGCGCCCGCGACGAGCGCGCCGGACCGCCCGCTGGAGGGCCGCCTCGTCCTCCTCGGCGTCACCGGCTCGATCGCTGCGTACAAGGCCGCGGAGATCGCGCGGCTGCTGATCGCGGCCGGCGCCGACGTCCAGGCGCTCATGACCCATACGGGATCGCAGTTCCTGGGCGCGCTCACTCTCGAGACGCTGACCCGCCACGCCGTGATGCTCGACCCGCTCGAGCTACTGCCGGACAGGCGGATCGGGCACATCGTCGCGGCGGACACGGCTGACGCGATCGTCGTCGCGCCCGCCACCGCGCGCTGGATGGCCGCGATGGCCGCAGGTCTCTCGGACGACGTGATCACGGCGACCTGCCTCGCCTCGACCGCGCCCGTCGTGATCGCGCCGGCCATGGACGGCGAGATGTACGCCCACCCCGCGACTCGCGCGAACGTCGAGCGGCTTGCCTCGTACGGCTACACATTCGTGGAGCCGGAAGTCGGCTCGCTCGCGTCCGGGTCTGTGGGCCAGGGCCGGCTCGCGGAGCCGGCGCGGATCGTGGAGCGCGTCGTCGAGCTGCTGCGCGACCGGACCGTCCGGGTCGCCGACCGCTTTCCAGCACATTGGGATCCTAAGCTTAGAATTCCACGTGGACAAGTTGT
>JADMIO010897380.1_pt1 | contig 29819 bp, 25 predicted proteins | sample 8958161 | NCBI WGS metagenome assembly JADMIO01 (sample SAMN16585339, study PRJNA669376) | soil metagenome | isolation source: Crop rotation soil | place: USA: Cullars Rotation, Alabama | collected 2011 | reverse complement strand
GAAGCAGAACATCCTGTCGAACGAGTACGTGGCGCGGATCAAGGTGGGTGATTTGCTCGATGACGAGCGACAGAATCCGATGGTCTACTCGCGGGCGACGGTGACGGCGCAAACATGAGCGAAGTGAGATCGATCCAACTTCTGGCCGATCGCGTTTGGGACGGCGTGGCGGACGAAGCGCAGTCCGGCGGTGTCGTGTCGATCATCGGGGATCGGATTGAGCGGATCTCGCCCGCGGCAGATTCATTTGCGAGCGCGCGCGCGTTCGACGGCTGCACGATCCTGCCCGGTTTGATCGACGCGCACGTTCACTACGGCTCGTGGATGGGCAAGCTGTTCCTCGCTGCGGGCGTGACGACGATCCGCGATGTCGGAAACGATCTGGCGTGGATTCTCGATCGGCGCGCTCGCCACGCGAAGGATGCGAGCTTCGGGCCCGCGATCGTGTGCTGCGGAAAGGCGCTGGATGGCCCCACGGGTCATTGGAAGGAGATCGCGCAGCAGTATCCCGATGTCGAATCGTTTTGCCGCGCGATTCGCGATCACCACGACGCGGGCGTCGATCAGATTAAGCTCTACGCGTTTTTGCCGCCCGACTGGCTGGCCGCGGGCATTGATGAGGCGCGCAGGTTGGGGAAGACGACGCTCTCCCATCTGGGCGCCGTCGATGCCGGCGACGCGGTGCGACTCGGCCTGAATCAGATCGAGCATCAAACCTGCTGCGCCCCCGCGTGGCCGCCCACGCACGAGCAGGATCCGCGGGAGCTGGTGGATTGCCTGTTGGAACACGATGCGGTGCTCGATCCGACGTTTGTCGTGTGGGATCGGATCGGCCGCATCTACGATCTGGCCTTCCGCAACGACGCCCGCCGTGTGCGCATGCCTTCGAAGTGGACCGCGATGTGGGATCGCATGACGCAGGGATATCTCACCGTTCCGCAGCGGGCCGACTATCAGAAGGCGATGCCGCACCTCAAACGATTCTTCAAGACGGCGCTCGACGCGGGCGTGACGTGCGCGCTCGGAACCGATACACCGTTTGCGCATCTCATCCCCGGCGCCAGCGTTCACGACGAGCTGGCGCAGTACGTGGATGCGGGGGTGACGCCGGTGCAGGCGCTGCGCTGCGCGACGTCGACCAACGCGCGCGTGATTGGTAAATCCGATTCGATCGGCCAGATCACGCCCGGATACGTCGCCGACCTGCTCATCGTCCGCGGGGATCCGACGCGCGATATTCGCGATATCGAGAACGTCGTCGCCGTCGTGCATCGTGGAAAACTGTTGGACCCGAAGGCGCTGCTCGCGGACGCGCCGGCTGCTGATCCCGGATTGGACGAACCCATCGCGCGAGATTTGTTCCGTTACGCGTATTCCCTTGGAGCGACCGCATCATGACCAAGACGCCGACGATCGACACGCTTTTGGATTGGTACGAGCGGATGTGGACGATCCGCTATTTCGAGGACAACGCGATCGGCAGCTTTCGCAAAGGGCTGTTCACCGGCAGCACGCACCCGTGCATTTGCCAGGAAGCGATCGCGGTCGGCGCGGCCGCGGCGCTGGAGCCGACGGATCAGGTCTTCGCGACCTATCGCGGCCACGGACACGCGATCGCGAAGGGGTTGGATCCGAAGCCGCTCATGGCAGAGCTTCTGTGTAAATCGACGGGTTGCAGCGGCGGGCGCGGCGGATCGATGCATTTGTGCGACGTGAAGAAAGATTTCTGGGGAACGAACGCCGTCGTCGCGGCGCACATTCCAATTGCGGGCGGGATGGCGCTGGCGAACAAGCTCAAGAAGAACAATCGCGTCACGGTCGTGTTCTTCGGCGACGGGGCGACGTGCGAGGGCGCGTTTTTCGAGACGCTCAACATGGCGACGCTGTGGAAGGTGCCGCTGGTGTTCGTGTGCGAGAACAACGGGTTCGCGATCAGCGTTCCGACGAAAATGGCGATTCCGATCGAGAATATCTCCCAGCGGGCACAAGGCTTTGGCCTGCCCGGCGTCACGGTGGACGGCAACGATCCGGTGCCGGTCTACAATGCGATGAAGGAAGCAGTCGATCGCGCGCGGCGCGGTGAAGGTCCAACGCTGGTGGAATGCAAGACGGTGCGTTGGGAGCGTCACAGCGCGATCTCCGCAGGAAAATATGAGAACGACGAAGCAGCAAACGCGTGGAAACGCGCCGATCCGATCCCGAGACTCGAGGCGGCGCTGCGTGAGCGTGGCGTGAAAGACGATGCGATGGCGTCGCGCCGCGAGAAGGCGAAGCGCGTGAACGACGAGGCGCTGGCGTTTGCGGTGGACAGTTCGTATCCCGAGCCGTCTACCGTCGGAGAATTCGTGTTCGCATGAGATCCATCCACGTCGATCAAATTCGTGACGCCGTCGCGACGCTGTGCCGCAAGGCCGCGGTGGAGATGACGGACGACGTGCGCGATGCGCTCAAGGCGGGCGTTGAACGCGAGACGAAACCGCTGGCGCGCAACACGCTGCTGCGCATCCTGAAGAACGCCGACGTTGCGAAGGAACGCGAACTGCCGATGTGCCAGGACACGGGGCTTGTCGTCGTGTTCACCGAAGTGGGCCAGGACGTTCACGTCGAAGGTGGACTGCTGCGCGATGCGATCAACGAGGGCGTTCGCAAGGGTTACAAGGAAGGTTTACTCCGCGCATCGGTGGCGCCGGATCCCATCTTGCGCGGCAACACGAAGGACAACACGCCGGCGGTGATTCACACGGAGATGGTGGCGGGGGATCGGCTGACGCTGAAGCTTCTCGCGAAGGGCGGCGGGTGTGAGAACATGAGCCGCTTCACGATGCTGACGCCCGCCGATGGGGAAAACGGCGTGATCGATTTCGTCGTCGAGACCGCGAAGCTCGCGGGGCCGAACGCGTGCCCGCCGATCATCGTGGGCGTGGGCCTCGGCGGATCGTTCGAATATTCGGCCGTGCTTGCCAAGCGCGCGCTGCTGCGCAAGACCGGCGAACCGAGCCCGCTGCCGCACGTCGCGAAGCTCGAAGCAGAGATGATGAAGCGCATCAACGCCAGCGGGATCGGCCCGCAAGGTTATGGCGGCGAGACGACGTCGCTTGCGGTGCAGATCGAAGTCGCGGCGTGCCACATCGCATCGCTGCCGGTGAGCGTCAACATTGAGTGTCACGCGCATCGGCATCAGGAGGTGACGCTTTGAGCGCCGCCGCCGACGTCGTCGATCTCCTGTCGCATCCCGCCGCCGATTCGACGTGCCGCGCGGTGTGGGCTTCACGACTGAGTGGCGAAGACGATTTGCCCGAGCATCGCATCATCCACAGCCGCATCGCTCGCCTGCACGAACCGACGACGCTTCGGCGCGTCGGACTTCGCCGCGTCGCGCGGGGCTACATGAAGTGCGGCAGCCGCCCGATCCCCGATTGGATCACCGCCCTGCGCGTCCACGCGTGGGATGGAGTCGCCTGGCAAACCGTCCGCGAGCGCGTCGATCTCCCAGAGCCCGCGGCGGACGAAACGCGCTGGATCGATCTGGAAAACGTTTCAACCTCGGCGGTCATTCTCGAGGCGCGGCGCTGCGGCACGGACGGGGGCTGGACGGGATGGAATCTTCTCGAGCAGGCCCTCGTGCTGGAGGCGGACGCGCCGCGAGGCGCAGCCGAAGTGATCGACCAATCGTTCACCACGGAGTCGATCGATCTCAACGGCCTGCCGCGCGGAGTCGAGGCGACGGTGCTACCGGGGGAAGTGCGATATCGCACGCGATCGCTCGAGGTCGGCTTCCGGCTGGGCCGCGCGGGGTTTGCGTATCTCGACGTGGACGACGAGGGAACCGGCCGCACCAATCGAAATCTGCTGAAGCTCTCGTCGCTGTTCGGACACATCAACGGCGTCGGCGTCGCGGCGCTGCGCGACTTGATGACGCAGGGCGTGCGACTGCGCCCGGTTGGCGGAAAGCCGGCCATCGGATTTCTCGATCAGGCCGCGCGCGGGACGACGCGCGTGCGCGGGAATGTCATTACGTATGAAATGGAGATTCCCGGCGCGGGCCAGCGATACACGCTGCGTTGGGAAGTTCTGGAAGATCGTCTCGTGCTCACCGCGCGGCGCGACGGCGAGCGCCCGCTGCGCGCGTGGGACAGCAGCGCGTGGCAGATCAGCCTGAACAGCGCAGTCATCCCCACGGCGAGTCTCGGGCGCATCACACGCGAAGGCGAAGCAGGCCTGATGCCGCTGCCGATCTTGCTGCACGCGCCGGGGCACGGGACGTTGCGCGTCGAAACGGATCAGCCCAACGGTGTGTCGTGGCGGTCGGATTCTTGGCGGCCGGCGAACACAACGACGACCGAATTGAAGCTCGGCGAGACGCCGACGTCGCTTGGCGATTACATTCTCGAGCCGGGCCGGCACGAGGCCACCGTGTCCTTCACGGTCGTGCGTCACGAAATCCCGGTGCGCAGCGACGCGCCCCCGGCCGTCCGCCGCGGGCTTGATCGGTGCTTGCTGACGTCGGTCACGTATCGTCCGGACACGGCGACGCTGACGAACAACTCCAACTCGATTCACTCGATCATCTGTGCGGATTGCTGGTCGGCGACGTCGACGCACATTGGCGAGATCCTTCCCGGACTCGACGCGGTCGATCTGATGCGCGACACGCTGGAGCGCTGGCTCGACGGCGGGCCGGGCTACGCCAACGGGTCGTTCCGCGACGGCGACTCGATGCGATACGCCGAGGACGAATACATCATGACCGGCACCGCGGCGCTGCTCGGGCTGGCGGATTACCTGCGGGCCGCGGGCGATCCCCGCTGGGTGGCGCGCCATGCGGGCGCGATCGCCGGGGAAATCGACCGCATGCGCGGCCGCGATCTCGACGGCGACGGGATCGTCGAAAGCCCGCACCGGCTCGGCGTCAGCGGTCGGCATCACTGGTCCACGAGCTGGTATGACGTGATCAGTTTCGGCTGGAAGGACGCGTTCTCCAATGCGCTGCTGTATCCCGCGTTGATCGCGCTCGACGCCGAATTGCCCCGATTGGGTGGCTCGAACATCGCCGCAGGACTGCGCGATTGGGCCGCACGGTTGAAGACGAATTATCTCCCCACGTTCCTCAATCGCGACACCGGTTGGCTCGCGGGCTGGCGGTGCCAAGAAGATCGCTTGCACGATTACGGTTTCCTGTTCGTCAACGGCGCCGCGATCAACGGAGGACTCGTCGACGATCCGTCGCTCGCACTCGACATTGTTCGCCGGCTCTACGGCGAGATGTCGAAACTGCCGACGATCGACTTCCGCCTCGGCTTGCCGGGCGCGCTGCGGCCGATCCCCTACGACGACGTCGCGATCCCGATGCCGCACGGCGTGTATATGAACATGACGCTGAATCATTCGCAGGCGCGGCATTTCCTGGGCGCGATGTACCGCGTCGGCATGACGCGCGAGGCCGATGCGATCCTTGAGAAGCTGATGGAATCGCTCGGCGACGGAAGCGCCTTCGGCGGCTGCGGCAGCGGAGTTGATTGGCGCCGCTGGGACGGCGCGCCCGCCGGCTACGAAGGACTGCTGAGCGATCAGTTCGGTGTCCTCGCGATCGCGATGGAGCGATACGGAATCGACCGCGAAGGGAAGACGCGATGACGAAACAGCTCCAACTGCCGCTGTCGCTCGCCGACGCCGAGGCGCTGCGCGCCGGCGACGAAGTCGAGCTCAGCGGATGGGTCCTCACCGGCCGCGATCAGGCGTGCGCGCGAATCTTCAAGATGCTTCAGGCGGGCGAGGCACTCCCAGTCGATCTGAAGGACCAGGTGATTTACTTAGTCGGCCCATCGCCGGCGCATCCCGGCGAGGTGATCGGATCGGCAGGGCCGACGACGAGTGGCCGCATGAACAAATTCCTGCCCGCGATGTTCGGTGCGGGATTGCGCGGTGTGATCGGCAAGGGGTATCTGTCGGACGAAGCGAAGCGCGCCATCGTGCAGCACAACTCGGTTTACTTCGGCGCGATCGGCGGAACGGGCGCGCTGCTCTCGTCGTCGATCGAGGAAGTCAAAGTCGTCGCGTTCGAGGAACTGCTGAGCGAGGCGATGCGGTTGATGCGGTTGAACAAATTTCCCGCGGTCGTGCTGAACGATTCGCAGGGCGGCGATCTGTACGCCGCGGCAACGGGCGAGGGGGCAAAGGCACCATGAAAATCAAACACGTTGAAGCCATTCCGCTCGTCCGCCAGCTCACGGAAACGTTTCAGGGCGGCACGTACAAGATCACCAGCCGCAACACGATCGTCACGCGTGTGATGCTGGAGAATGGCGTGATCGGTGAAACGTTCGGCGGCGATGAAGATCAGTATCAGCTCGATGTCTGCCGCGTGGTAAACGACGTGTTTCGGCCACTCGTCGTCGGCGGGGACGTGCGCGACGTGGAGAAGCATTGGGACGCGATGTGGGATGCGCCGCTCGACCTGGGCAATCGCGGAATTCACACGCTGGATCTGGCGAAGCACTGTGTGCGGACGCAGGCGATCGCTGCGGTGGACATCGCGTTGTGGGACGCGCTGGGGAAGGCATTGAAGCAGCCGGTCTACAAACTGCTCGGTGGATATCGCGATTCAATTCCGGTGATCGCAATCGGCGGATACGTGCGCAAGGGCAAGACGATGGCCGACCTCGAGGCGGAGATCGCGTATTACCTCGAGCACGGAATTCATGGGATGAAGCTGAAGGTGGGGAAATTGAGCGTCGAGGAGGACATCGAGCGCACGCGCGTCGCGCGCAAGGCCGGCGGGGCGAAGTTTCATCTTTGCACGGATTCGAATCAGTCGTGGACGACCGACGACGCGATGAAGTTTGCGCGGGGTGTTCGCGATCTGAATCTCGCTTGGCTGGAAGAGCCGGTGCGTTGGCACGATCAGATCGAAGGCAACGCGCGCGTGCGGACGATCGGCATTCCGGTGAACGCCGGGCAGGGCGAGATCTCGCGACACGGGTGTCGCGAATTGGTGGCGCGCGGCGCGGTGGACATCCTGAATGTCGACGCGACGATCGCCGCGGGCGTTACCGAGTGGCGCCGCATCGCGGGGATGGCGCACGCGTTCGGCGTGCGGATGGCGCATCACGAAGAGCCGCAGGTCGCTTTGCACTTGTTGACGGGCGTCGCCAACGGCATCGCGGTGGAAATCTTCCCGGATCCGAATCGGGATCCGATGTGGTTCGATCTGCCCGTGAAGCAGCCGACGATCAAAGACGGGTTGATGTTCGTGCCGGAGGGCGACGGATTCGGGATGCCGCTGCGGGCAGACGTCATCGAAAAATGGAGAGCAAGATCGTGAAGATCAAATCCGTCACCGCACATCCGCTGCAATATCCTGAGCCGCACGACCACGGCAAGACGCGGTACGTGACGCTGGCGCGCGTCGAATCGACCGACGGCGCGGTCGGCTGGGGCGAGTGCATCTCGCAGTTCCCGGATTCATCTCTCGCGACGAAGATCGTCATCGAGCAGGGCTACGCGCCGATGCTCGTGGGCGAAGACGCGCGCGAGGTCGAGCGGTTGTGGCACAAGATGCTCGGCCGCGTGTGGTGGTACGGTCCGCAGGGCATCGCGGCGTTCGGGATCAGCGCGGTGGACATGGCGCTGTGGGATTTGAAGGGGAAATTGCTCGGCGTTCCTGTGTGCAATCTGATCGGCGGGCGATTGCACGACAAAGTCGTTGCGATGGCGTCGATTCATCTCGACATGGACGATCTCGATTGGTCGGTCCGCGAGTTCACGTGGTTTCGCGAGCAGGGGTATCGGGTCGTCAAAGGCGGATGGGGGAAGCGGCCGGAATCGGTGTTTGGGTTGAATCGCAAGAAAGACATCGAGCTGTCGCGGCGCGTGCGCGAGGCGATCGGGGATGACATTGAGCTGGTGTTCGACGTGTTGGGCGCGCGGGTGAAGTGGGACGTGCCGACCGCGATCCAGCGGCTGCGCGATCTCGAGCCGTATCGACTCAAGTGGATCGAAGAGCCGCTGCCCCCCGCGGATTACGAATCGCATCGGCGCCTGCGCGATTCCGTCGCGACCGCGATCGGAACGGGGGAGCAGGAGTGGAACGTTGAAGGCTATCGGAGGCTCATTCGATCCGGCGGGGTGGATGTGGTGCAGCTCGATCCGGGGCGATGTCACGGCATCACCGGGTGTCATCACGTCATCAAGTTGATCGAAGCCGAAAACCTGAAATTCTCCGCCCACACGTGGAGCAGCGCCCTCAACACCGCCGCCAGCGTGCACCTGCTCGCGGCGAGTACGCACGGGACTTGCATGGATTTCAAGCCGCACGAATCGCCGATGCAGCACGAGCTGGTGAAGGATCCGTGGATCCAGAAAGACGGCTACATCGCCGTGCGCACCGACGTCCCCGGCCTGGGCGTCACCGTCCGCGAAGACGTCGTGCAGAAATATCGATTCTCGTAGAAGCAACTACTCTCACATTGGAAGGAGATCCCCGCGATGATTCGACGAGCGTTCACGATGCGGCTCAAGCCCGGCGCGATGGCGGAGTATCGCAAGCATCACGACAACATCTGGCCGGAACTCGTTCGCGAAATCGAGAAGAGCAATATCGCCCACTTCACGACGTTTGAGCGCGACCCGGAGCTGTTCCTCTACTCCGAGATTTACGACGAGAAGGCGTGGGACCGCCTGTGGAACAGCGAAATCCATCGCAAGTGGGGCGAGGTGATGGAAAAGCTCATGCAGTTCAAGGACGGCATCGTCGACTTCAGTGAGCTGAATGAAATCTTCCACATGAATCCGAAGGAGCGGATGAAGAAGCTGCGTCCGCCGAAGAAGTCGAAGAAGACCGCGAAGAAGACCGTCAAGTCGAAGAAGAAGGTGCGGCGATGAGCGATTCGCTGAAGGGCCGCGTTGCGGTGGTCACCGGCGCGAGCAGGGGGCTCGGGCGACGCGTCGCCGTTCGATTGGCCAAGCAGGGCGCGTCGGTCGCGATCGTCGCGCGCGGCGCGGACGGATTGCGCGAGACGGAGAAGGAGATTCGCGCAAACGGCGGGAAGGCGCTCATCGTCGCGGCCGACACCAGCACGATCGACGGCGTCGAGCGCGTGCGCCGCGAGGTGGAATCCGCGAACCTTGGCGGCGCCGTGTCGATCCTCGTCAACGCCGCGGGGATTTTCGGTCCGATCCAACTGGTTAAAGACAGCGATCCGCGCCGTTGGATCGAGACGATCCAGGTGAACACGATCGCGCCGTACCTCACGTGTCGCGCGTTTGTCGGCGGAATGATCGCGCAGAAGTGGGGTCGCGTGATCAACTTCACCTCCGCCGCGGCGCTGCACCCGCCGGGGCCGCTCAACAGCGCGTACGCGACGAGCAAGGTGGCGCTGAACCAGTTCACGCGGCAGTTGTCCGTCGAACTCGCCGGCACCGGCGTCACCGCGAACGTCATCCACCCCGGCGATGTGAAAACGGAAATGTGGGCGACCATTCGCGCCGAGGCGAACGCGATGGGCCCGGAAGGCCAGCCCTATCGCGATTGGGTGAGTTGGGTGGAGAAGACCGGCGGCGACGATCCGGAGAAGGCCGCGGATCTCGTGATCGATCTGTCGAGCGGCGCGTCGCACGCGAAGACGACGGGTCAGTTCTTGTGGATCAAAGGCGGCTTGCAGGCGCCGATCGCCAGCTGGACGGATCCGGTGGACACGCGCGAGTGGAAGAGCTGATGAAATCGTCCAGCGCTTCGACACCGCCGCTGCGCATCGGATACCTTCCGTTCTACGTCGATTACTACGAAGGCATCTGCCCCGATTTCCCGCACGAGAAGCTGGCGATCACGAAGCGGTGCGCCGAATCGCTCTCGCGTTTCGGCGAGATCGTGTGGGACGGTGAGATGATCCGCGACGCAGTCGCCGCCGACGCCGTCGGCCAGCGCCTCGCGCGCGAAACGCTCGATTGCGTCGTCGTCCTCCCGACGATCGCGGTCTTCGGTGGGATCCCGTGGGCGGCGCTCAAGCATCTGGCCGATCAACCCGTCCTCATCTGGAACGCCCAGCAAATCCGCACGGTAGGCCGCGGATATTCGATGGTCGAGATCGTGCGGAACACGAGCCAGATCGGCACGCAGGCGCTGGCGAACACGCTATTGCGCGAGGGGCGATGGTTTCGCGTGGTCAGCGCATATCAGAAGAATATGCGGAGCGACGACGCGCTCACGCGATTCTTCTCGACCATCCGTTCGGCTCGCGCGATTCAGCAGGCGCGGCTGCTGTCCGTCGGCGACGGGTTTCCGATGATGACGGATATCGAGATCGACGAGGCGACGCTCGCGAAGCGCCTGGGCGCGACCGTCGTTCACGTCGGACGCGATGTGCTGGAGTCGCGTTATGCCGCCGTCGCCGATGGGCAGGTCGATGCGCACGTCAAGCAAGTCAAACGTCGTCATCGCGCGGCCGAAATCTCGCCCGACGAACTGGCGCGATCCGCGCGTTTGTGCGAGGCGGTGTCCTCGATCGTCGATGAGCATCGCGCTGATGCCGGAACGGTGAACTGTCACGGCGCGAATTGCCTGCGCAATCCGAGCATCGGCATCACCGCCTGCTACAGCCTCGGCGTGCAGAACGCGCAGGGCCGCCCGTTCACGTGCACCGGCGATCTGCCGACGGCGCTGGCGATGCTCCTGCTCAAGCGACTGAGCGGCGCCGCCATGTACACCGAAGTTCAGGTGATGGACGAACAGCGGCGGGCGATCGTGATCGCCAACTCGGGTGAAGGCGAGGACGGCGTGCGCGACGTGCGCGCCAAATCGTCGATTATCGGCAACGCCAATTTCCGCGGCACGCACGGTCGCGGGGCGTCGTTCGCGTACCCGCTCAAGGCTGGCGCGGCGACGCTGCTGAGTTTTACGCCGACGCCAAAATCCCCGCGGCCGTATCGTCTGATCGTCGCGGAGGGCGCGATCTTGCGTGACCGCATTCCGGACGCCGGCGCGCTGGCGGGGTTCTTCCGGTTTGCGAACGTCGATCTGCACACCGGATATCGACGATGGCTCGAAGCCGGCGCGGTGCATCACGCCGCGACGACGCTCGGGCACTGGGGGCGCGAAATTGCCGACGTCGCTGAGCTGCTCAACATCGACGTGATCAACGTCACCGCGGGGGTTTGATCCCGCGCCTCATCGTGTATATTCCCCGCCGTCGATGTCGTTCGACACCGCTATCTTCTGGCTCTTTTTCCCCGTTGCGTGGGCCGCGTGGCGGTTGACGCCGTATCGCGTGGCCAAGGGGCTGCTGCTGTTCCTGAGCCTGCTGTTCTACGCGTGGTGGAATCCGTGGTACGTGTTGTTGTTGTGCATTCCGACGGTGATCGATTACGTCGCCGGCCAGCGCATCTACGACACGACCAGCACCGCGAACAAACGCTGGTGGCTGAGCATCACGATCTTTTCGAATCTCGGATTGCTGGTGTTCTTTAAGTACGGCCATTTCATCGTCGACAATTTCGTCAGCAGCGCGAACTGGTTCGGCTGGCGGGTTCACTCGCCGACCTTGAATTGGGTGATCCCCGTTGGAATCTCGTTCTACACGTTTCAGGTCCTCAGCTATTCGTTCGACATCTATCGCGGGGTGCTGGCGCCGGCGCGGAACTTCGTGAACTTTCTGCAGTTCATCTGCTTCTTCCCGCACCTGGTCGCGGGGCCGATCGTGCGGGCGCACGAGTTGCTGCCGCAGTTCGACAAACGACGGCACCTCAGTTGGGCCGCGGTGCAAGGCGGAATCTACCTGATCATCTGGGGCCTGTTCATGAAGATGGTCGTCGCGGACAACATCGCGACGCAGGTGGATTGGGTCTTTCGGCCAGAGGAGTTGCCGAAGTATTCGTGGGTCGCGGTGTGGTTGACGGTGATCTTGTTCGCGGGGCAGATCTTCGCGGATTTTGCGGGGTATTCATCCATCGCGGTGGGGCTGGCGATGGTGATGGGCGTGCGGTTTCCGAAGAATTTCAACTACCCGTACATCAGCACGAGCCTGGGTGAATTCTGGACCCGCTGGCACATCACGCTCTCGCGCTGGCTGCGCGATTACCTTTACATCCCGCTCGGCGGAAATCGTCGCGGGAAGTATCGCACCTATTTTAACTTGATGGTGACGATGCTGCTGGGCGGATTGTGGCACGGCGCCTCGTGGACGTTTGTGATCTGGGGCGCGCTGCACGGCGCCGCGCTGGCCATCGAGCGGGCGATGGGCGGCGGACGGCGCAGCGTGCTGCGGCCGCACTCGTTTTTCGAAGAAGGCCGCATCGCCCCGCACCGCGCCATCGCACGTCTCGCCGCGATGCTCGTCGTGTTCGTCTTCATCCTGGTGACGTGGGTGTTTTTCCGCGCGCAAACGTTGTCGCTGGCTGTCGCGGTGCTCCACAAGATGTTCGTGGTGCCGTTCAGCGAGCCATTCGCATGGCCGGCGTATCTCAATCGATTCCTGTTGCTGCTGATCCCGATCGCCTTGTTGCACGCGGGGCAGTTAATGCACGAATGGTTTGGCCTGCGGAAGAATGCGTACGTCCGCGCCACGCTGGTCGCGGGGATGTTGTTTGCGATCCTGGTGGTTCAGCGGCAAGGCGAGCATGTCTTCATCTATTTCCAGTTCTAAGCCAACCTTGACGACGCCGACGCCGGCGACAGCGACGACGCGCAGGCGAGGCGCCGCGCGCGTCCCGCGCTGGGGGCCGCTCGCGTGGGGCACGCTTGTGTTTCTCGCCCTCGTCCTCGTCTATCGATACCACGTTGCCCCGCGGCCGATTGCAGGGCCGCTCGTGTCGTGCATTACGGGCGACGGCGTTCACGAGTACCTGCGAGATCGCCCGTTCATGGAACTGGCGTCGATCCGCCTCGCCGACGTCGTCGTTGCCGGCGATTCGCGCGTCATGTGCGGCGTCGCGCCGCCGGCGTTCGACGAGATGCTGGGTTTGCGCGAATCGAACCTCACCGCGCCGCTCGGCTACGGCGGCGTGCTCCCGCGGCTCCTGCACACGCTGGAGCGGATGCCGCGGCGTGAGCACGGGAAACTCGTCGTCGCGCTCTCGCCGCTGGGGATCTACAACAAGCAGGTGCCGGAGCCAAAGGTGAAGGAGTCAGAATGGATCGTCTGCCGCCGCCTGTTCGATCAGAGCTTGGACACCGCCGCCCAACGCGTCGCGAGCCGGATGGTACGCATCGGCGTAGTTAACCCGAACGTCTCGTTCGAAGAGGCGTTCGGCACCGTCTTCTTTTCGCCGTTCGGACACTGGGTCGCGAGTTATCCGTCGCGCGTCGATGTCGAGGCGATCACCAACGTGACGGACATGCAACTCGGCGGCACCGTCGAGGCCCGCGAATACAACCTCGGCGTCGTCACGAAACAGATGAAGAAGTTACGCGAGAAGGGGTGGGACATCGTTTGCATCCGAATGCCGATCAGCGCGCCGCTGCGCGCGGTCGAGGAGAAGTACGGCGCGGGCCACGTCTTCAGCCGGTGGTGCGAGCGAAACGATCTCCCGTTCCTGGACTACTCCGCCGAGCCCTACAAAACCTACGACGGCTCCCACCTACCCGCGGACGAGGCGATGCGATTCACGAAACGATTGGCCACGGATCTACGCGAGCGCGCGGGGTGGTGAGAAATACAATTTAGCCACCGATGGGGCACCGATGCTCACCGATTAAATACGGAGATCGCCAAGAACGCCGAGATCGCAAAGCATCGGTGTCCCATCGGTGGCTAAATTCGCTTCCGCATTTCAATCGTGCGCGATATCCGACTGACACGGATCGTACGGCGGATGATCCGCCTTCGGCTTCCGCAATCCGCCGGAGAGGTACATCGACGGCGCGCGGTCGCACTCGAAGCGCAACACCGAGCACACGGGATCCGGATCGGTCTCTGGTAGACCCTGCACCACGACGCGCTGGCCGGATTGCTTGAACTTCAGCGTCTGTCCGCTGCCCACGAGCGTGACGTTCTTTACCTGGCATTCGATCCCGTTGATCGCCAGTTCCGATCCCGGCCAGCGGCGCACGAGCAGGTACAGATTATTTCCGCGGATCGTGAAGGGGCCGTGGTGGCACCAGTCGCCGCGGTGCTCGGGTTTGCGCTCGCGGAGGCCGTAGGTGAATTGTTCCGTGTCGAAGACGCTCTCGCGATGCTTTTGCATCCAGTCGGCGACGGCGTTGAGACAGCTGAGGGTTTCCGGCGGGATCGATCCGTCGCCGCGCGGGCCGACGTTGAGCAGCAGGTTGCCCTTGCCCTGCGCCACCGTCGCGAGCATGTCGATCACCTGCCCCGGCGTTTTCCAGTTGTGATCGCCGTGGTGGTATCCCCAGCTGTCGTTCAGCGTGATGCACGCCTCCCACGGCCGCCAGGGCGACGGCGCGCTCAGGTGCTGCTCCGGCGTCGCGAAATCGCCGGGCAATCCGTTGCGACCGTTGAAGAGGATGTTCGGCTGGATCTCGCGGACCATCGCGTTCATCGCGCTGGAACGCCAACGCTCGGCGCTGAACGGCCACCAGCCGTCGTACCACATCGTGTCGAACGGTTTGTATTTCTCGTTCAGCTCGCGGATGCGATCGAACGTGTTTCTGATGAAGGTTTCGTACTTCGATTCATCCTCCAGCGCGTCCACCGCGTCCGGCCGATCCGTCCAGTCGTTCAGACTGTGATATAGCCCGATCTTGAGCCCGCGCTTCCGCGCCGCCGCGATCATCTCCGCGGTCAGGTCGCGCTTCGCGGGAGACTTCACGCTGGTGAAATCGCTCAGCGCGCTGTCATACATCCGAAACGCGTCGTGATGCATTGTGGTGAACACGACGTACCGCATCCCACACCGCACCGCGAGATCGCACAGCTGATCCGCGTCGAACTTCGCCGCGGTGAAGCGATTCATCAGCCGCTTGTACTCCTCGACCGGAATCCCTTCGCGGTTGATCGTCCATTCGCCGCGCTCGAGCAGACTGAAGAGCCCGTAGTGGATGAACAGGCCGAAGCGGGCGGAGGTGAACCAGGAGTTTGTGTTGGAAGCCATAGTGCGGAAGTTCTTAACGATTTTCGGTCGACGTGTCACGCCCGCGGGCGAGTTTGGATTGCAGATTGCGGATTTTGGATTGAATTCAAATCCAAATTCCGCAACCCAGAATCCCGACGCTGGGCCGCCGCTTGATCGTCCCCGCCTGCTGAAATAAGATCGCTCTTCTCGACACGCGCGATGGCTCGCGTTTGTTGGTGGCCGTAGCTCAGTTGGTAGAGCGCGAGGTTGTGGTCCTCGATGTCGCGGGTTCGAGCCCCGTCGGTCACCCTGATCCTCTCTTACGATTGCGGCGATTCCCTCGTTCGACATGAAACGTACGCGATTCATTAACGCATTGCTCGCGGTCGTGTGTCTCGTCTTGACGCTGGCAATTCCCGTGCGGGGGCTGCTTTCCTCGCGCGACGTTGCGGCCGACGTCGCGGCAAGTGGGACGGTCGTCTTCAACGCGGAAGAGGTCAATTCCGGCGCGAGAAGCGCACAGTACATCCTGCTGTTCCTATTCGGGTCGCTGACGCTCGTGTTCGCGTGGCGCGCCGTCAAGCCGCCCGACCGTCCCTCCACTGAATTGCCCGGCTCGAAATGAAACCCTACCTCGTCTGTCACATGGTTACGACGATCGACGGCCGCATCATGCCCGCGCGTTGGGGCACGCTGCCGGGTCCGAAGAGCGCCGCCAATCTCTTCGAAACCACTGCGGCCAGTTATGGCATCGGCGCGTGGATCGTCGGGACGACGACGATGCTCCAGTTCTGCGCCAAGCCGTTCAAGCTCAAACCGGTGAGCGCGGGCGCGCGATCCGCACTTCGCCGCGATCACATCGCGAAGCCCGACGCCAAACGTTTCGCCATCGGCGTCGATCGTCGCGGGCGAACGTTTTGGCGATCGGATGAGGTCGACGGCGATCACGTCGTGCTGCTGCTGAGCGATCGCGTCAGCGACGCCTACCTTGCCCACCTGCGCGCCGCGGGTGTGTCGTACTTCCTCTGCGGCAAGACCGACGTAAACCTCCGCGTTGCCCTCGACAAACTTTCGCGAGCCTTCAGGCTCAAGAAGGCGATGGTGCAGGGCGGCGGGGCGATGAACGGCTCGTTCCTGAACGAAGGCCTGCTCGACGAAATCAGCCACCTGATCGTCCCCGTCGCCGACGGCGGGCGAGACATCCAAACTCTCTTCGACATCCCGGGGCGCGCGCCGAAGAAATCCGCGGCGAAACTGCGCGTGATTTCCCACAGGATGCTCGGCGGCGGAGTGAGTTGGACGAAGTATCGCGTGATGTGATCGAAGCCATGCCGATTGCTCTGCGCGCGCCGAATGCGCGCACGTGACTCCTGCTAAGTTCCTAAAGGCGCAGAGGTAATCTCTCCTCGCGATTCGCGGTGGGTTCGTTCCGCTGATTTTGCAGCGCGTGTGCCGAATTGGGCCATTTTGGGCAGCGGCGGGCCATCCTGGGCCGCGCGTTGGGTTCGAAACATCCTGCGTGTCGTGCATGGCGCGTACCTCCGAATGGAATGGCCCCCTCCCATTTCTTACGGAGGTGATGCGCGTTTGCAGCAATGTTGGCGCAACGCGAATCCGAAATGGATTGAAAATCGGCGAAATCGGGATCGGCCGATGGGATTTGATGTTGCGCGGGTGTTGCGCGCGCGACAGAAAGGAGGTTGAACCGCCAAGATCGCCAAGAGGAAGAATAAGCACGGAGAACACAGAGGACACAGAGCCACAGAGAGACAAGCACTGATCTATTCTCTGTAGCTCTGTGTCCTCCGTGTCCTCCGTGTTTGTCCGACGTTCTTGCGGCGTGTCAACTCATTTCCCCGAGACGTCCCACGCCTCCGCCACCATCTTCGCGAGTCGGGTGCGCAGCTCGGTCGCGGGGGCGTATTTGCCGCCGGGGGCGGCGAGGATGGCGTTGACGTTGGCGTTGGGGCCGTAGATGTCGTCGTTGAGTTTCGTCGCGGGGGTTGGCTTGGTGTCAGCCCAGCCGCCGCCGAGGAAGGCGCCCTTGTTGGTTGTGAGGATGAGCAGCTCGAGGCCGCCCTTCATTTCGCCGGCGCCGCTGGCGCCGGCGCCGTAATTCCCGAGGGCGAATCCGCCGGTGCCGCCGATTTCCATGTTGCCTTTGATGAAGTTATCGACGGCGGCGTCCGTCATCATCAGGATTAGCATTCGCGAGGATTTGGCGCCCGCTTCCCATCCGGCGCTCGTGATGCTGAGCTTGTAGAAGACCGGATCGCTCCAGGTTGCGCCGTGCCGGCGCATGACGAATCCTGTGCCGCTTTCGACACCCACGAACGCCGCGCCGCCGGAAATATCCGGCGCGACGAAGATCCCTCGCACGCCGCCCAGCATGTTGCGAATCGCCAGCGTCTGACTGTGCGTTAGAAATCCGTCCGTGTGCTCGGTGCCGAGCTTGATCATCTGCGCCGCGACCGTTTTCTCAGATTGCGCCGCCTCCGCGGGCGTCGGCGGAGGCGTGTGCGTGCAGCCTTGCGTCGCGGCCGCGACGAACGCGATGCAGATCAGACTGCCCACGGATCGCCATCGCGACGAGTGGGAAGAGACGTTTGCCGCCGCGAGAGAGGTGGATCGCCGCATGAGCGACCTCCATGTGGAGGGTGTTTCGGACGCAGGCACTTCCGCAACACGCGCCGTGCTGCGCGCGTGTTTGTGTGCAATGTGAGAATATCGTGACTTTGCTCAAAAGTCTCGTCAAGATACTGCGGAGCAGGTGTCAGTTGTTCGCCACCGACCTTCGGACGATGTTCCGATCGCTTCTGCGAGATCGTCGCAACAAGAGGAGACGAAATAATGAGACTCGCCCGCTTGTCACGCAGCATTGTCTTTTCAATGACGACCTGCGCCGCCGGACTCGGCTTGCTTGTCTCGGCGGGCCGCGCGGAAGACAAGGCCGACAAGGACGCGATCCGTCCATTCCAGATCAACATACCCGACGAGGATCTAGTCGACCTTCGCCGCCGAGTCGCCGCCACGCGTTGGCCCGACAAGGAAACCGTCGCGGATGAGACGCAAGGCGTGCAGCTTGCGACCATGCAGAAGCTCGCGAGGTATTGGGCGACCGATTACGACTGGCGCAAGTGCGAGGCGAAACTGAAATCCTTCCCGCAATTCGTCACCACGATCGACGGGCTCGACATCCATTTCATTCACGTCCGTTCGAAAAATCCAAACGCTTTGCCCGTGATCGTCACGCACGGATGGCCCGGGTCGATCATCGAGCAAATGAAGATCATCGGCCCGCTCACCGATCCAGCGGCGCACGGTGGCAAGGCGGAAGACGCTTTTGACGTCGTGATCCCGTCGATTCCGGGCTATGGCTTCTCCGGCAAGCCGACCACCACCGGCTGGGATCCGCAGCACATTGCCCGCGCCTGGACCGTGCTGATGAAGCGCCTCGGGTACACCAAGTTCGTGGCGCAAGGCGGCGATTGGGGCGCGATCATCACCGAGCAGATGGCTTTGCAAGCGCCGCCGGAACTGCTCGCCATTCACACGAACATGCCCGGCATCTTTCCAGCCGACATTGACAAGTCGGCTTTCGCCGGCGCGCCGGCGCCAGCCGGTCTCTCCGCCGACGAGAAACTCGCTTACGAGCGGCTGGCCTTCGTCTATTCAAAGGGCATCGCCTACGGATTCCAGATGGGATTGCGCCCGCAGACGTTGTACGGAATCGCGGACTCACCGGTCGGCCTGGCGGCATATTTCCTGGATCACGACGCGCGCAGCTACGCGATGATCGCACGCGTCTTCGACGGAAAGACCGAAGGCCTCACGCGAGACGACATCCTCGACAACATCACGATCACCTGGTTGACGAACACGGCGATTTCCGGCGGCCGTCTCTATTGGGAGTATTGGGGCAAAGGGTATTTTAACGCCAAAGGCATCACCATCCCGGTTGCCGTGAGCGTCTTCCCCGACGAGCTCTATCCAGCCCCGCGCAGCTGGACCGAAAAGGCGTTCCCCAAGCTCATCCACTACAACAAGCTCGACAAGGGCGGCCACTTCGCGGCGTGGGAACAGCCGGAACTTTTCGTCGCCGAGGTTCGGGTGGGGTTCAAATCGCTTCGCTGAGGCGTGACTTTAAGAAAGGAGATTGCCATGAGCGTGCAGACAGTCGCCGGAAAATTCATGGAGTTGTGCAAGCAGGGGAAGCACTTCGAATTCATGCGCGCGTTCTACGCGCCGGAGATGGTTTCAGTCGAGGGCGACGGCAAGGAATACGTCGGCAAGGAGCCGGTCATCAAGAAGTCCGAGGTCTTCCAAGGCAACAACGCCATCCACAGCCAGGACCTTCGCGGACCGTTCTTCTGCGGCGATGCCAACGCGAGCTCGGGCCGGTTCACGGTCTACACCGCGATCGAGTTCAGCCCCAAAGCCGGCGGCGGCAAACGCGTCAGGCACGAGGAAGTCGGGATCTACACGGTCAAGAACGACCTCGTCACGCGCGAGGAATTCTTCTACGAGGGAAAGTTCATCTAATACCGGGAAAAGTCGCGCCTTTGCCGTGATTCAATAGCGGCGCGCGTTCCTGGCGCCACGGCGGCGCAGTGCGCCGATGCCCGCGATCGCCAGCAGCGCCGCGCCGCCCGGCTCCGGGGCGCCTACAAAGTTCGCGTTCATCGCATCGACCACGTCGGCGTCGCTCAGCGCCCGCGAATACAGTTGGAACTCGTCCATCCAGCGACCCGCCGCCATATTGGTGCCGAACTCCCGTCCGCCGACGAACAAGTTCGTCCCGTTGAGATTCAGCGTCGGTTCGTTCTGCGTGGTGTTCAACACGCCGTTGAGGTAACCCTTGATGTTTCCCGCCGTGGCGTCATAGACGTAGGCAATGTGGTTATTGTTGGTCGCGGACAACCCGGTGATGGTCGCATCGGAAATAAAACTGGCGCGGAAGGTCATGCTGGTCTCGAAGCCGGGGCTGCCGTTGAAGACGCGAAGCTGACTTGCGACGTTGTCACCCATGACGAAGTTTTGTATGCCGTTCGCCGCCGCGGTGACTCCACTGTGCCAAAAGGCGATCGTGAAGTCAGACGTTAGCGTGGTGGCCCAGCCCGTGCTCACGCGTCCCGTGCCGCCGACCCCCGCGAGCGCGGTGGATCCGAAAACGCCCGTCGCGTTGAGGGTCTCGCCGATCACGGTCGCGGGGTTTGAACCGGCGCCAGGCGAAGCATCGTTCGCGGTCACGCTTCCCGACCCCTCATTGAACTTGTAATACAGCACCTCCGGAAGGGGGATCGCCGCATACGTCTGCCCCGCTGCGGCCGTCATTACCAGTAACGCGGCAAAACAGGTGAACGAACGCATGGGTTCTTCCTTTCGTTTCGAATGAGATTTCGGTCCGAGAGATCGATCAGCCCGCAGCGCCGAGGCGAGAATTTCGCGGGCGAAGCACGCCAATGCCGCACGGTAAGCCGGTGCGTTGCGTTTACAACACGAGGGATCCGAGAAACGGAATGGCGACGGACGAACAACCCGAACCCGATGCCCATTCCCACGCCCGTAACGGACGGAAGCGTAGCGACGTCCGGTTGTCGGTCAAGCAATTAATTGGCGATGGATTTTGTGAGACGTCGACGTATGTGCCGCGTCACCGCATCGTGCGATCCACCGCGGCTTGCGTCCCCTTATCGGCGCCCGCCGCTCAACATTCTTGCAGCACAATCAGGGGCTCGAACGGGTAGTGGCTGTGGTGTCCCCTTTAGTTGCGCTGAATTGCAGCGAATAGATGTCGGCGTCGGTGAGGACCGCGCGGAGGCGGATTGGCTTGCCGGCGAGAGCGCTCACGTCGGTGTTCCCCTTCCACGTGACGGTCCGGTCCAGCGTGTCGCCGAAAAGTTCATCGCAGTCGGCCAGGGAGAAGCCGGGAATGGGTTTTCCATCGCCGCTTTGCAACTCGACGCGAATCGAGCCGGCGGCGGAAGTGGCAAAGTTCAGCGACAACTGTTTGCCTTGAAAGAGGACCGACCGGGTCACGAACTCGCCGGGCTTCTGCCGGGCATGTAGCGAGACGAATCCGTCGATGCGAATCGTGTACTGGCGCAACCGCCTCGGGCCTTTCCAGAGATCCTCGCCGACATAAAACGCCAACAGCGGCGGGGCGGTGGGATCTTCTGCGGGCGTTTCCAGCAATCCCATGCACTGATAACCATCGCCATACAACCAGTTGTTCTTACGCTCGGGGCCGGGACGAATGAACGCTTCATCCCAGCGATGGAATGTTCGCCCGTCGCGGCTCGTCATGAACAGCCCGTCGGTCAGGGCGGTTCCATAACGGGGACTAATATTCATCCGGCGTTTTCGGTGCTCGGGGTCCGGCAAAGCCTGCATCGCCGGCGCTGAGAATACCCGCTCGACGTAACGCGTCGGAAAGCCTACGAAAATCTGGGGAGCGCGTTCGTATGGCCGAACCTGGTTCGTATACAGCGCCTCGTCGGGCGAACCGGGATATTCCAAAGGTTGGGGTTCGGTCCACGTGCGAAAGTCATCCGACGTGGAGACGCGAATATCGCGGACGCCGTTGTGGAAGGCGCGAATGTAGCACCAATATTGTTTCCGCACAGGATCCCAGAACGCATTGTTCTGCGTGTCGAAGGACCCTTTGGTGATGATCGGCGCATCGGCAAGCGGCGACCAGCGGATGCCGTCCGCTGACCGGAACGCCAAAAGACCACCACTACCAAGAGCCACCGCTTTATAACGTTCGTCCGTCCGGCAAGCCGGGTTCGGATCTTTGAAGGGCGTGAAATTGTCGAGACCCGGCCCCGACCAGATGATGTTGTTCTGCTTGGACCCGTTGAATTCGAACAATCCCAGTTCCGGCTTGACCCAATGAACGCCGTCGCGACTCTCAGCGTAGCAGGCATAAATCGGATGCGAGCCCATCTTCGTCCCGTCCGCATTCGTCAAGTCGGCGGCGATGTAGTACATCCGAATGATGTCGCCGTCGCGAAAGACCGTCTCAAATCCGCAGCCGCTTCCTTCCCAAGGCGCATCGCTAACGAGGACGATCGGGCCGGGCGTCGGCGAATGTAATTTCAGCTCGACGCCGTCGCGCTTCTCGATGAGATATTCATCGACAAACAATTCGCGACGGCTGGCGATGTCGATCGGCACGTTGTCCTCCGCCCGCAATTCGGAATGAGCGCGCGACGCGCCGAGAATGCAAATCAGCAAGAGCGGCCAGTTTCTCGGCACCATCTTAAATTCTCGAAATAGTTCGCGTTGTTCGTTTCGGATTTCCGCTCCCCCGATTCGTGACCGTGCATCATTGTGCCGGAGTCACCCGAAGGGGAATGCGCGCCAGCACCTTGTTCCCTTGACCCGTCATGTAGCGAATTTCGGCATCGCCTGGCTCCTTGGGCGCGGCAACGGCGAGCGGCGACGCCTTGCTGGTCAGTGTGTAGGCGCCGTACTGGCCGTCGGGGGTGTCCTTTTTCACGATGGTGACATAGTCGCCCGCGTAGTTCGGGCCGGTCCAGGTGATGTTCACTTCCGCGCCGGCTTTGCACTCTTTCTCTGCCGAGAGCTTCACCTCGGCGGCGGTCACCTTGATCGCCCGCCGCGCCAGCACCTTGTTTCCCTGGCCGGTCATGTAGCGCAGCTCCGCATCGCCAGACATGATCGGCATCAGCAATTCGAGCGTCGAGCCCTTCGACGTCTCCGTGTAATTTCCGTACTGCCCATCAGGGATTTCCTTCGCCACGACGGTGACGTAGTCGCCCTTGTTGTCAGGCCCCACCCACTTCACCTGAATCGTCGATCCCGCGATCGCACTCTCCGGCCCGGTGATGCTTGTCTCCGGCATGACCACCCGGATCGAGCGGCGCGCCAGAACCTTCTTGCCCTGCGCCGCGACGTAGCGCAGCTCGGCATCGCCGGCGGTGGCGGGGGCGGTCAGCGTTATTGGTGACCCCTTGTCGGTGTTTGCGTAATCGCCGTGCGCGGCATCCGCTGCGTCCTTGGCAACGATCGTGACGTAGTCGCCGGCGTTGTTGGGTCCCGTCCATGCGACTGAGAATTTCCGACCCAGTATCACCGTTTCGTCCGCCGCAAGCGTTGCGCTCACGGGCATCACTTCGATCAGGGCGCGTGCGAGAATGGTGCGTGTTGTTCCCGTGACATATCGCAGCTCATACAAGCCGGGCTCGATGGGCGCGGTGAGTTTGAGCGATGCGCCGTGCTGCGTCTCCTGGTAATGCCCGTTCTCCTGAGCGGTCGCTGCGCTTTTCACGACGGTCACGAAGTCGCCGAGGTTGTCCGGACCCGTCCAGCCGACGTCGAATTGCACGCCAGCCGCAACCTGCTGCGGCGCAGTCAAAGTCGCCGCAGTGAGCTTCTCCGCGGGCCGCGTCGTCGCAGAAGGCGCGGTCGCCGCACCACCGGCCGCATCGGACGCAGCCCGATTGCCTGCGGAGTTGCTTGAAGCGACCGGAGGTGTCCTGCGCTTGTAGCAGGTCCCCACCAGCAACAGCAGGAGCAACAGAATAATGATCGCAATGATGACGTTTCGCCGCCGAGAGCTTTCAGGCATGGCGCGATTATACCGACGGCGGCGGGGAGGGAAGGCGTGGGCTGTGACCTAATGTGCCTGCGCGCAAACTCCTGGATGTCACCTTTTCATCGTCTCTTCGACTTTGCCCCGGACTTCGTCGCTGATGAGGCGGCGAGATGTTGCTGGATCTTTTCGATCATCTTGGGACCAAAACCCTTTACCTTGGCCAGCCGGCCATTCTCTACGGCCGCCTGGAGGTCCTTCAGGTTCTTCACGCCCAATTCGTCGTACGCGCGCTTGGCCGTCTTGGCGCCGATGCCCTTGATGTCAGTCAGTTCCAGGATGCTCAAGGGCACCTTGTCCTCCGCCAATGCTGCCGGGGTTTCGCCGCGGATAATTTGCTCGATCGCTTGCATCACCTCCTGGTCGGCTTCATTCACATACCGCTGCGCGGACGGCCAGTCCGTCTTGTACAGTTCGTCAAGCCGTACGCCGGCGAGCGATTGCACCTCCATCATCGCGCCCGGAAACTGTCCCGGAGGATTCCCGCAGATTTCTCGGTAGTACGCGATCCGCTGGAGCATCTTGGCGATGGTGTAGTTCGAGGGCATCAGCGGCCTCCGTTCTGATTCGTGATTCGATTCGCTTGCAAAGACAGAAGTTAAGTCGCAGGTCGTATCGTTGTCGAAACAGGTCGATCACGTTGTTCGTTGCGAATTTCCGCACGCTCCAGCATTGGACTCCTTCGAGTTCGGCGCGACAAGAGGCCACGCGGCAGTCTCTCCGCATTTGCTGTCGGGACCTCCGTGGGCCTTCTGCTTCGAGAACGCTCCGGCGATACTGCCTCGCACGTGAACTCGCGCCGCCGGACCAACGCCCTCGTCATCACGCTCATCCTGTTCGCCGTCTTTTGCGCGGCGCACATGCAGTTCACCCGGCCCACGTGGGACATGGAGTGGCCGGGGTGGAGTGAGGACATCGACTACCTCTGGTTCGACGCGTGGCGCATCCGCCATGGCGAGAACCCGTATGCGCGCATCCTCTCCGGCGACATGCGCAACAATGCGAAGTACCCCACGTACTTCCCGCTGTTCTACTACTTCGCGGCGCCGACACAGGTCGTGCTCCCGTGGTTCACGGACTGGCTGTACCTTTGGCGCGTCGTCTTCTTCGTCTTCTACATCGCAATCGGCCTCTTAATCTCCGGGGCACTCTGGCGGCGCGGGTGGCCACTGCTCGCGGCGATGGCGTTTCTGTTCTGGCTGTTCAACCGGTGGACGCTGCACGTGCTACACATCGCGCACATCGACTTCGTTCCGCTGTTTTTCCTTGTGGCGTCGCTGCTGCTGCTGAAGTCGAGGATGTGGATGTCGTTGCTGCTGCTCAGCGTGTCGCTGGCCTTCAAGCACGTCGCGATCATCCTCGTGCCGCTTTATCTGATTTGGGTCTGGCAGGAACGTCGCGACGTTCGCCGCGCGGTGATCGCCGCGCTCGTGATCGCGAGCGTGCCGTTGCTGGTCGCCGTGCCCTTCCTCGTGTGGGATTTCGAGGCGTTCGTAAGGTCGATCCTGTTTTCGGCGACGCGCGTGCCCGACGGGCACTTCGCGGTCGAATCGGTGGACCAGGTGTTGTGGATCGAGGGACCACTGGGGCGAGTGATGATGGCGTACCTGTTGATCCTGCTTTACGCGGCCCACGCGCGGCGACCGATTCCGATGATCGCCGGGTCGGTGATCGCGCTGATGGTGTTCCTCGATTTCAATTCGGTGCTGTTCCGCCAGTACATGTGCTGGGTGGCGCCGCTGGTGCCGCTGCTGTTGCTGGAGTTGCAACGAGAAGACCCCGCCGGGCCGTACATGCCACCGCAAGTGCCACCGATTGTCACTTCAACTTAATAATCCTCACGCACGGGAGACGCGACCGCGAGCGATTTCGTCGGCTCCCACTGCGGGTCTTGCGAGTTGATCGCGGCGGTGTGGCAGCGGGAGTTCGCGGGGCTTAGAATCGGCTCGCGAAGGCATCATGCTTACCAAACGCATCATCCCCTGCCTCGACGTGGACCGCGGACGCGTGGTCAAAGGCGTGAAGTTTTTTGATCACGTGGACGCGGGTGACCCCGTCGAACAGGCGAAGCGGTATCAGGATCAAGGGGCGGACGAACTCGTGTTTTACGACATCACGGCGTCGCACGAGGGACGCGCCATCATGGCGGATCTCGTTTCGAAAGTCGTCGAGCAGTGCTTCATGCCGCTGACGGTGGGCGGCGGCGTGCGAACGCTGGACGACGCGACGCGGTTGATTCAGGCGGGCGCGGAAAAGGTGAGCATCAACTCCGCGGCGGTGAAGACGCCGGAACTGCTCGCGCAGGTCGCGAGGAAGTTCGGGCGGTGCGCGACGGTGCTGGGGTTGGATGCGAATCGCGTCGTGAAGGATGGCGTGGAGTCTTGGGACGTGTTCGTCAACGGCGGCCGCGTCAACACAGGCATCAAGGTGATGGAGTGGGTGAAGCGCGCCGAGGAACTGGGCGCGGGCGAGATCGTGCTGAACGTAATGAACGCCGACGGCACGACCGCGGGGTATGACCTGGAGATGACGGCGGCGGTGAGCGACGCGGTGAAGATCCCGGTGGTGGCCAGCGGAGGCGCGGGATCGCCCGAGCACATGTATCGCGTCCTCAGCGACGGCCACGCGGACGCAGCGCTGGCCGCGAGCATCTTTCACTTCGGACATTACACGGTGGGGCAAGTGAAGCAGTATCTCGACGAGCGCGGAGTGGCGGTGCGGTTGGTGTAGGGGCGACGCATCTCACGCGACGTGGGGCGCGGGGAGATCTTGCACCGATTGCGCTGCGCACATCGGATCTTCCTGCCAAACGTAGCCAATCTCCGTGCGGGGCGGGACGCGTGTCTTTCGGCGCTGGGCGTCGATCGTCGCGATCCATCGTCTAAGTAGATCCGTGTTGTCAACGCCGAGCAATCGCACGGGGACGTCGGGCCGCGTGTAGCGCAGCGGAAAGTTCCAGTGGCCGACAACGAGGATGTCTCGCGGGACGCGCACGCGGAGTTTTACCAACGCGTCGGCGACGGCTTCGACGAGGTGGTCGTCGGTGACGATCAGCGCGTCGGGCATTCGGCGGCCGCTCGACGAGTGCAGGATCGCGTGCACGGCGTGCAGCACCCAGCCGGTATGGTGCGGCTCGACGGCGTGCGTCCAGAATGGGGCACTCGACAAACCCGAGCGGGCGATGGCTTCCAGGATCGACGCGCTGTTGATTTGCGGAAGCGTAACGACCGCGACCCGGCGGCGGCCCTGGGACTTCAGCCAGGCGAGGGCGGTGTCGAGGAAGCCGGCTCCGGGGCCCACCAGCGGGAGGTAGCCGTCGTGGAAGTTGCGGGCGACGCGCGGCACGCCGCGCCGCGCCATCGGCGGAAGCTTCAACAGTTCGTGCGGGGCGAAGGGGAAGATCAATCCGGCGATGCGGCCGGTGTCCATGTCGTCGATGAGCCGCGCGTAGTCGTCGCTGTCGGCGTGGCCGTTGATTTCGAAGTACGTCTGAATCTGGCGAGGCCCGAGTCCGTTGACGTTGCGCGCGACCTGCACCAGCGCCTCGTGGAATCGCGACCACATCGCCTTGTCTGGCAGGCGCGGCGCGTCGTCGAAGAGCATCGCGTAATGCCACAGGTGCGGCGGATGCGGCGCGACGAAGCTCCCCTGGTTGGATTTGGCGCCGATGAAGCCTTCGGCGCTCAGGCAGTCGAAAGCGCGCTGAACGGTGACGGGGGTCGTGCCGAAGCGCCGCTGTAATTCCAATTGAGTTGGAAGCCGATCACCGGGAGAAATCCGGCCGCGCACAATTTGCCCGCGGAGGTGATCGGCGATGCGGCCGTGACGGACGAACGCGCCGCTGTTTCCGTCGTCGCGTTTGCCGTTGCGGCCCGCCACGGGTCACACTATAGTTCCGCGTTCAACGCAAATATAGTCTGCGCGATAGAACATCCTGGCGGGGAATTTCTTCCCACCGCATCAACGAGCCCTCTGGCGCTCGGGAGCAAAATTTATGAATCACCCTCGTACGCGTTTCGGTCTTGCCGTCTGTTTGCTGGCCGCCATCGTCTCATCCGCCGTCCTCTCGCCGACGGCGCGCGCCGACGAAAACGAAAACGGCCGCGGGCGGCATCAGCGGATGTTCCTCGTGCCGACGCCGGGCAAGGTGACGATCGATGGCAAGCTCGATGACTGGGATCTCTCCGGCCAGATCTTCATCTACGTCACGCTCGCCACTGCGGAGATGCAGGGGGCGCATTACGCGATGATGTACGACGCCGATGCGATGTACGTCAGCGGCATCGTGCGCGATCCGACGCCGATGATGAATCGCCACGATCCGAAGATCGAAGGGGCGCGCGGGTGGGACGCGGACGTCTGTCAGCTCTATCTGTGCACCGATCCCGATCTCGGATTTCCGCTGAAGGTGAGCCAGCAGGACGGTGCCGTCCCGGGCGTGATGGACATGTACCTCTATTACTACACCGATCGCAAAGAGCCGGCGCTGGTGTGTTTCCAGCGCTACGGCTACGACGCGCTGCACCCCGAGTGGGACAAGGGCGGCATGATCCCCGCGGACAAGTTCCAGGGGGCTTTCATCAAAGCGGAAGACGGCCGCGGATATACGTTCGAATATCGTATTCCGTGGACGACGCTGAAGTGCAAGCGCCCGTTCAAGGCCGGCGATCTCACCGCGGGTCTCGTGCAGTTCAACTGGAGCGATTCGCAGGGCCTGGCAACCGCCGGCGGCGGCGCCTGGGCATATGACGTGATGCACCGTGCGGGTTTCCCGTTCCAGGAAGCCGGCTGCTGGGGCAAGTTCATCTTCGCGGAGAAGGGGAATCTTCCGAAGGACATGGTCGAGGAAGGTCTTCCGCCGGAGAAGCCGCTGCCGCTCACGTACGATTTTGATCTTCCCGAAAAGAGCGAGGTGACGATCCAGTTCTTCGACGACCAGAACACGATCGTCCGCACGCTGATCGCCGCGGGCGCGCGCGAGGCGGGGCATAATGTCGAGCGGTGGGACGGACTCGATTATTCCGGCAAGCCGCTCGCTCCCGGCAAGTACACGTGGAAGGGTTTGTATCACCAGCCGATCACGACCAAGTTCCTCTTCAGCGCGCACAACTCCGGCCAACCGCCGTATCACAACGACGAGGGCACCGGAAGCTGGGGCGCCGATCACGGCAACCCGACGTGCGCGGTGGCGCTGGACGACGGGATCATCCTGGCGTGGAGCATAGCCGAGGCGGGGTACGGCACGATCAAGACGGATTTGAACGGCAAGAAGGTCTGGAGCTCGCGTCACAACGCCACCGACATCGCCACCGACGGCAAGCGATTGTTCGTCACGGGCGATTCTGGGTACGACTCGGCGAACTCGGTGAAAGTGTTCGACGCGAAGGACGATCGACCGCTGGCGTTCGGCAACGGCAAGATGGCGGTCGAAGCGCCGACGGGTGGGAAAGCCGACGATAACATTGCGAGCAACGTCGCGTATGCCGACGGCAAGATCTACGTCTCGTGGCCGCGGCGCAACGTGGTGTGCGTGTACGACGCGACCAGCGGTGAATTGAAAGACACGTGGACGGTGCCGACGCCCGGCGCGCTCGCGGCGCGGCCGGATGGGTCGGTCGCGGTGATCAGCGAAGGGAAGATTCTCGCGCTGAAAGATGGCAAGACGTCGCCGTTGATTTCGGATCACATCGATCTCTCGAAGAAGGTTGGCGACCCCGAAGCCGGGCGTCTCAACGGAATGGCCGTCGGCCCGGACGGCACGATTTACGTCGCCAACAGCGGCAAGCTTCAGAACATTTCCGTCTTCGATGCCAGCGGCAAATATCTCCGCAGCATCGGTAAAGACGGCGGCCGCCCCGCGGTCGGTCTATACGACAAGACGGGCATCTACGAGCCCGGCGGCATCGCGATCGACAAGAACGGACACCTGTGGGTTGCCGAGACGACGGACTCGCCCAAGCGCATCAGCGAGTGGGACGTGAAAACCGGCGATCTCGTGAACGAGTTCTTCGGCGGCAGCGGATACTTCGGCTGGGCGTTCATGGATCCGCACCATCCCGACGAGATCTTCTGCCACAACGTCATCTGGAAAGTGGATTGGAAGAACAACACGTGCGCGCCTTACAGCACGATCTGGCGACAGACCGAACCGAATATGGCCCGCGCCGTCGATCCCAACGGCTACGGCGGGGCGCTG
>JADMIO011014751.1_pt1 | contig 29822 bp, 35 predicted proteins | sample 8958161 | NCBI WGS metagenome assembly JADMIO01 (sample SAMN16585339, study PRJNA669376) | soil metagenome | isolation source: Crop rotation soil | place: USA: Cullars Rotation, Alabama | collected 2011 | reverse complement strand
CCGCAGACGACGATCTCCCGCCTGTTCCGCCTGTCGAAGGCGCGAAGCCGGAAATGTTTGTCGTCAACGAGAACCAGGGGCCTCTCGCGGCGCTTTCCGGCTCGCCGCCGCCGGCGCCGAAATGGTTCAAGGATCAGGTCGCGCAGGAGCCTGAGCACCACTACATCGATGTCGATGGCGCGCGCATCCACTATCAGCGCTGGGGCGATCGCACGCGGCCGGGACTACTGCTCGTGCACGGCAATGCGGCGCATGCGCATTGGTGGGACTTCATCGCGCCGATGCTGGCGCGCGATTACAACGTCGCCGCCATCGACCTCTCGGGCATGGGCGACAGCGACTGGCGCAAGGATTTCTATTCGATGGAGCGCTTCGCGGCGGAGGAGATCGCTGTCTGCGAGGACGCCGGCATGTTCGTGCCGATGGAGCCGCCGATCATCGTGGCGCACAGCTTCGGCGGCTTTGTCACCATTCTGACCGGCGCGCTCTATGGCGAGCGGCTGGCGGGAACGGTGATCGTCGACTCGCCGGTCAATCCGCCGGAACGCGAGGGGCGTCCTACCCAGCGGGTGATCAAGCCGCATCATATCTATCCGACGCTCGCGGCAGCCCTGGCGCGCTTCCGCCTGATGCCGCCGCAGACGGCGGAGAACCTCTATCTCGTGGACTGGGTGGCGCGGCATTCGCTGAAGGAAGTGGAGGGGGGCTTCACCTGGAAGTTCGATCCGGCGATCTGGCAGCATTTCTCCATCGGCGATACCGCTGCCCGGTTGCGTGAAACAAAATGCCGGATCGCAGTGTTCCGGGGCGAGCATTCGGTCCTGCTCCCGCCCGAAATCGGGGAGTACATGTTCAATCTGCTCGGCCGTTCCGCCCCGGTGGTGGAGATCCCGCAGGCCCAGCATCACATCATGCTGGACCAGCCTTTGGCGTTTGTCGCGGCGCTACGAGCACTCCTGACCGACTGGAACCATTCGATCGCGACCCGAAGGGTTTAGTTGCCCCACAACCCGCGTTTGCTATAGTCCCGGCGCTTTGGAATCCGAGGAATCAATGGCGGGCGACCACTACGAACCGGGACATATGGATATCGCGCAGCACAAGAAAACCTGGGCGGGGTTCGTCAAGTTCACGGAGATTTCGATCGTCCTGATCGGCGTCGTCATGTTCCTTCTGATGCTGTTCCGCACCCACAACTAGGTGATTTGATCGCCGGGGGGCGCTCATGAAGCTTGCAGTTCTGAAGGAACGCCGCGACGGCGAAACGCGCGTTGCCGCGACACCCGAGACGGTCAAGAAGTTCAAGGGTCTGGGACTCGACATCGTCGTCGAGACCGGCGCGGGCGCCGGCGCGAAGATCAGCGACGCGGACTACACTGCTGCGGGTGCGATGATCGCGCCGGATGCGGCGTCTGCTTTGAACGGCGCCGACATCGTCCTGAAGGTGCGCGGCCCGGAAGCGAACGAGATCGCCGCGATGACGAAGGGCGCGGTCTATGCGTCGCTTCTCGCGCCCTACACCGAAAAAGACCCGATCCAGAAATTGGCGTCGCAGGGCGTGAGTGCGTTCGCGATGGAATTCATTCCGCGCATCAGCCGCGCACAGGCGATGGACGTACTGTCGTCGCAAGCGAACCTCGCCGGATACAAAGCTGTGCTCGATGCCGCCGCCACGTTCGGTCGCGCGATGCCGATGATGATGACGGCGGCGGGCACGATTGCGCCGGCGCGCGTGTTCATCATGGGCGTCGGCGTCGCGGGCCTTCAGGCCATCGCCACCGCCCGCCGTCTCGGCGCCATCGTGACGGCGACGGACGTGCGTCCCGCGACCAAGGAACAGGTCGTCTCGCTCGGTGCGAGCTTCGTGGCTGTCGAAGACGAAGAATTCAAACAGGCGGAAACCGCTGCCGGTTACGCCAAGCCGATGTCGGCGGAGTATCAGGCGAAACAGGCGGCACTCGTCGCCGAGCACATCAAGAAGCAGGACATCGTCATCACCACCGCGCTGATCCCGGGCCGCAAGGCGCCGGTGCTCGTGACCGCGGAGATGATCGCGACGATGAAGCCCGGTTCGGTGATCGTCGATCTTGCGGCGGAGCAAGGCGGCAACACGCCGCTCACCAAGGCGAACGAGGTGATCGAGACGAACGGCGTGACCATCATGGGTTACACCAATCTGCCCGCGCGGCTGGCGTCCGATACCTCGTCGCTCTACGCGCGCAACCTGTTCAATTTCGTGGCGCTGATCGTCGACAAGAAGACCGGCGCAATGAACCTCAACTGGGACGACGAGATCGTGAAGGGCGCGGGCCTCACCCGCGACGGCGAGATCGTGCATCCAAGCCTCAAGGGATAGACCATGGAAGCCATCGATCCCTTCGTCTTCCGGCTCTCGATCTTCGTGCTGGCGATCTTCGTCGGTTATTTCGTGGTGTGGAGCGTGACGCCGGCCCTGCACACGCCGCTGATGAGCGTGACCAACGCGATCTCGTCGGTGATCGTGGTCGGCGCGCTGATCGCCGTATCGGTCGCCACTATCGGCGCATCGGCTTGGACCTCGAAGCTCCTTGGCTTCGTCGCGTTGATCCTCGCCAGCGTGAACATTTTCGGAGGCTTCCTTGTCACCGCGCGCATGCTCGCGATGTACAAGAAGAAGGAGGGCGCCCCCTCCAAGGGGCATAAATAATGAGCCCCGTTCTGCAAGCCGACCTCGCTGCCATTCTCTATCTCGTCTCCGGCGTCCTGTTCATCATGGCGCTGCGCGGACTGTCGTCGCCCGTCACCAGCCGTGCGGGCAACCGAAACGGCATGATCGGCATGGCGATCGCGGTCGTGACCACGCTGTGGGTCACGGGTGTGACCGATCCGTTGACCTGGGGTCTGATCGCCGGCGGCATTGCCATCGGCGGCGCGTTCGGCGCGGTGCTGGCCCGCCGCATCGCCATGACGCAGATGCCGCAGCTTGTCGCCGCGTTCCACTCGCTTGTCGGTCTGGCGGCGGTGCTGGTCGCGGGCGCCGCGTTCTATTCGCCGGAAGCCTTCAGCATTGGCACCGAAGGCGCGATCCGGATGCAGAGCCTGATCGAGATGTCCTTGGGTGTCGCCATCGGTGCGATCACCTTCGCGGGCTCGATCATCGCGTTCGCAAAGCTCAACGGCAACATGAGCGGCGCGCCGATCCTTTTGCCCGCGCGCCATCTCCTCAACATACTGATCGCCGCCGCCATCGTCGCGCTGATCGTCTATTTCGCAATGACGCAACAGGCGTGGACGTTCTGGGCGATTGCCGGTCTGAGCTTCGTCTTCGGCATCACGCTCATCATCCCCATCGGCGGCGCGGACATGCCGGTCGTCGTGTCGATGCTGAACTCCTATTCGGGATGGGCGGCGGCCGCGATGGGCTTCACGCTGGAGAACACGGCGCTGATCATCACCGGTGCGCTGGTGGGTTCGTCGGGCGCGATCCTCTCCTACATCATGTGCAAAGGCATGAACCGCAGCTTCGTCTCCGTGATCCTCGGCGGCTTCGGCGGCGATACGGGAGCGGCCGCGGGCGGCAAGTCCGAAACGCGTCCGGTGAAGCAGGGCTCCGCGGAAGACGCGGCCTTCATCATGAAGAACGCGGGCAGCGTCATCATCGTGCCGGGCTACGGCATGGCCGTGGCGCAGGCGCAGCACGCCGTGCGCGAAATGGCAGATCAGTTGAAGAAGGAAGGTGTGAAGGTTTCTTACGCCATCCACCCGGTCGCGGGCCGCATGCCGGGCCATATGAACGTGCTGCTGGCCGAAGCCAACGTGCCCTATGACGAAGTGTTCGAGTTGGAAGACATCAACTCGCAGTTCGCGCAGGCCGATGTCGCCTATGTCATCGGCGCCAACGACGTGACCAACCCGTCGGCCAAGACCGATCCGAAATCACCGATCTTCGGTATGCCGATCCTCGATGTCGAAAAGGCCAAGACCGTATTGTTCGTCAAGCGCGGCATGGGCTCCGGCTATGCCGGCGTCGAGAACGAGTTGTTCTTCCACGACAACACGATGATGCTCTTCGGCGACGCCAAGAAGATGACCGAAGAGATCGTAAAGCACTTGGGCTGACGCGATGAGGGCGGCGCTCGCATTGCTCGCTTTCCTGATTGCCACTAGCGCTACCGTTGCCGATCCAGTCGATCTTTGGTTGACACCGCCAAGGGCTTCGGACGCTGGCATCACGTGGAGAAGCTTTGACTCGAGCCGCTTCACTTTCCTGCCCAAAGGCGAGGACGCAGCGGCGCTCAAGCTGCTCGCGCAGCACAAGATCATCGCACTGAACCGCAAGACCTTTTCTAAGGTTTTGCCCGGCACAACTTATCCACCTGATGCGGATCGGAAGCCTTATTTGGCACGCGGCGTGGAGATGGAACAGTCGCTCGGCGACATTGGAGTGGTCAGCCATGAAGCCGATTTGTGCGTGCTCTATAGTGGTCCTATTGAGCCCGGCGAAATACGTCACCGTGCTGTGATTCTCTATCTTCCTGCCCCGCCGAAGCATCTCTGTGTGTCGATCACTCTGTACAGCTAGCGGATGCCGAGATGACCACATGAACAACAGTCTCACATGGCCATGAGTTTCCTGTGATGCGCATCCGCGAGGCCGATCTCTCTCGCGACCGCGCGGCGTTGCATTCTTTCATCATGGGCTCGCAGCATTTCGAGTATGCAATCGAGCCGAACAGGCGGCTGGATACGCCAGTCGCTGCGGAACATCTCGAGCGGCTTCGCAGCTATCTCAAAGAGCACGATGGCCGCATGTTCGTGGCGGAAGATGCGGACGGCGCACTTCTCGGCTGGGCTGTCGTCGGCGAATTCAAAGGCGAGGCATTTATCGTCTCCGAAGAGCGCGACTACGCCTACATCTTCGAGCTCTTCGTCATCGAAACGACACGCGGGCAGGGCGTCGGGCGCGCACTGATTGCGGCCTGCGAAGAATGGGCGAGGGCCGCAGATTTCAAAACGATCCAGATCGGTGTTCTGGCCGGCAACACGCGTGCCGCGAAGATCTATCGCGAAGCCGGCTATTCGGATTACGCACTAGAGCTGCGAAAATATCTGCGCTGACCGTCGTAGTTCGGGAAAGCGTCCCCATATGCTAGGATGCATCCAACGGGTGGGGGCATCCATGAACATCATTGCACGAATTTTTGTGAACGAAGACCGCAGGCTGCGCCATATCTGGCGCGCGGCGATCTTCTTTGCGCTTGTCACTTATGGCTTCCCGTTCGCCACGCAGCCGGTTGTGGACTGGGCGGTTGCGCACTTCCATTTCCAGCCCGTGCTGAGTGCGATGAATATCGCGATTGAGGAGGCCCTAAACCTTGTCTACGCGCTTGTGGCCACTGCGATCTTCGCAATGTTCGAGCGGCGTGGTCTTGGCGCATACGGTCTGCCGCTGCGCCGCGCGTTCGGCGCGAACACGCGGGAAGGGTTCGTCGCGGGTATCCTGATGGCGGGTGCGGTCGCTGTCGGCATGTATGCGCTTGGCGGGATGCAGATCCACGGTCTCGCGCTGACGGGACAGGCGCTCGCGATGGCGGGGCTCGCGTGGCTCGGCGCGAATGTTCTTGTCGGCCTTGCGGAAGAGCTCTGGTTCCGCGCCTATTTCCTGCAATCGCTGTGGAAGAGTATCGGCTTCTGGCCGGCGTCGATCGTGATCGCGGCAATCTTCGCGGCGCTGCACTACTTCTTCAAGGAAGGTGAGAACGTCTGGGACGTGATCACGCTGGTCTCGATCAGCATGATGCTCTGCTATTCGGTGAAGCGCACCGGGACGTTGTGGTTCGCCGTCGGTTTCCACATCGCGTTCGACTTCATGCAGTTCTTCGTCATCGGCACGCCGAACGGCAACCTGATCCCGCAGGGCCGCATGTTCGATGTGACCTTCAACGGCCCCACCTGGCTGACCGGCGGGGTGCTCGGCACGGAAGCGAGCTTCCTGATGTATCCGGCCATCGCGCTGCTCTGGCTCTACATCATCGTGCGCTATCGCCCCGCTGCTGCTGCTCAAACAGATACTGCTTCCGGGCGCTAGGTGCGGAAATCGATCTGCATATTGAGCGACAGTCATGTGAGTTCTCTCAAGCAGGGCTTGAGCGGCATCGCGCCTGACTTTCCCGATATTGAAACGACGTTCTTCGCCGCACTGCGCCAGGAGTGGAAGAGCATCTCTGTCGATAACGGGGCAATTGTCGCCTCCTCTGAACCGCTCAGGGAAAAATGGGTTCGAAGCGCTCGCGGAAAGGATTCGATAGACGGCGGATACGATGCCTATGTGGTTTATGCGCTGGGCATATCCGCTTGGCGGGCACTGACGCAGAAAGCGATACTTCAGGAATTGCCGTATGACTCCGATGAAATGGCGAATGTGATTTATTTGGGTCTGCAGAGCACGTCCGGGCTGCTTGCGGTTTCCGCGTTGCGAAAGATAACGCGCCGTCCGGTTCTGATGGTGGCCGCTCCGCACATGCCGGAAAGATTTTCCGCGCCCCTGCAGACATTTTCGCCGGAGGCATTGCTTCATCTGGTCGCCCAGTTCCACGCGGCGTGCGTTCGTCTTGCGGGAGAGTTTGGCGTGACGTTTGTGGCTCAACCGAAATGGACCGTGAGTCCGGATGGTGCAACGACCCAGATGAAGTTCTGGTCAGGCAAGGAGGGCGACAAGGCGCATATGAACGCCGACTACGGCGCGGCAATTGCGCGCCCTATTCTGACATCGTTGTGCCAGGCGCTGAGCGTGCGCACCGACGCGGATGCTGGGCCCGCCCGCCGGTAGGGTCTGCGCGGTTGCCGCAAGCTGGCGGCCAGCCCCATCTGCCGCATTAAACCCTTGTGAGATGCGGCAATTTCGGATTGGCGCATCGGGGACGGGCCGTCTATTCTCCGCACCTCTCAAAGTCCTCAGGAGCCTGCCATGTCCGACGCCAATGCCACGCCGCCTGCAAAGGCCGGTCAGCCCCAGTGGGTCCTGATCGCGGCCGCTGTCGTCGCGGTCCTGGTGATCGGCGGGGGCGCGTGGTGGTTCATGCGCGGCCATAACGCCATGACGGCGTCCGCGCCGAAGAAGCCGCTGATCGGCATGATGGGCGACAAGGTCACGGCGTTGGACACGACTGTTCCCGCGCAGGACAAGCTCTGCTCGACGACGCTGACCCGCGCACTCGATTTCGGCGTGCTGCCTCCGGGCGCGACGCTCGTCAGCAGCGACGCAACGGCCGGTCAGCCCGATGGTCACTACACCTGCCAGGCACAAGGCGGCGACGGCAAATACACGCTCGCCATCGACACGACGTGTCCTGGCTCGCAGGACAAGACCTGCTATGCGCTCGAAAGCGTGAAGCGCGACGACGGCACGATGATGTACCGCCGCCGCAACTGGCCGGGCTAGTCCGCGCGCCCCGCGCACGACTGCCGGCCGTCTATGTCAACAAGGATTCATATCATGAAAGAACTCGACCACTTCATTGCTGGAAAGCATGTGAAGGGAACGTCCGGCCGTTTCGGCGACGTGTTCAATCCGTCCACCGGCGAAGTGCAGGCGAAGGTCGCGTTCGCGACGAAGGCCGAGATGCGCACGGCGGTCGAAGCCGCGCTGAAAGTGTTCCCCGAATGGTCGAGTGTGAACCCGCAGCGCCGCGCGCGCGTGATGTTCAACTTCAAGGGCCTCGTCGAAAAGCACATGGACGAGCTTGCGCACATGCTCTCGTCCGAGCACGGCAAGGTGCTGGCGGATTCGCGCGGTGACGTGCAGCGCGGTCTTGAGGTGATCGAGTTCGCATGTGGCATTCCGCATCTCATGAAGGGCGAATACACCGAAGGCGCGGGACCCGGTATCGATATCTATTCGATGCGCCAGCCACTGGGCGTTGTCGCCGGTATCACGCCGTTCAATTTCCCGGCGATGATCCCAATGTGGATGTTCGGCGTCGCCATCGCCTGCGGCAACTGCTTTATCAACAAGCCGAGCGAGAAGGACCCGTCGGTCCCGTTGCGTCTGGCCGAATTGATGATGGAAGCGGGCGCGCCGGCCGGCGTGCTCCAGGTCGTCAACGGCGACAAGGAATCCGTCGATGCCATCCTCGACGATCCCGATATCAAGGCGGTGAGCTTCGTCGGTTCGTCCGCGATCGCGCACTACGTCTATTCGCGCGGCACGGCGAACAACAAGCGCGTGCAGGCGATGGGCGGCGCGAAGAACCACGCCATCATCATGCCGGATGCCGATCTCGATCAGGTGACGAACGAACTGATCGGTGCAGGTTATGGCTCAGCCGGCGAACGCTGCATGGCGATCTCGGTCGCGGTGCCGATCACCGACAAGATTGCCGATGCGCTCGTCGAACGCCTGAAGCCGCGCGTCGAGTCGTTGCGCGTCGGCCTCGCCACCGACCCGGATGTCGATTACGGCCCGATGGTGACGAAGGAACACCGCGCCAAGGTGATGGGTTACATCGACCAGGGCGTGAAAGAAGGCGCGGAGCTCGTCGTCGATGGCCGCGGCTACAAGATGCAGGGTTACGAGAACGGTTTCTATCTCGGCGGCTCGCTGTTCGATCGCGTGACGCCGAACATGCAGACCTATCAGGACGAGATTTTCGGGCCGGTGCTGCAGATCGCGCGCGCGAAGGATTACGCCGAGGCGATCTCACTGCCGTCTAAGCATCAATACGGCAACGGCGTCGCGATCTTCACGCGCGACGGCGACGCGGCGCGCGACTTCGCGGCGAATGTCGAGGTCGGCATGGTCGGCATCAACATCCCGATCCCGGTGCCGCTCGCCTATCACACCTTTGGCGGCTGGAAGCGGTCTGCGTTCGGCGATGTGAACCAGCACGGCACCGAAGGCGTGCGGTTCTGGACGAAGATCAAGACCGTGACCCAGCGCTGGCCCAAGGGCGGCGTGCGTGAGAAGGCCGACTTCAACATCCCGACGATGAAGTAGCACTTACGCGTTGCGGGCCATCAGGCCGCCGTCGACGGGGATCGTCGCGCCGGTGATGTAGCTCGCGGCCGGCAGGCACAGGCTCACCGTCATGTGCGCGACTTCTTCCGGAAGACCGTAGCGGCGCAGCGCCGTGCGGCGTTTGGCGAAGACGTTCTTGTCTTCATCGGGGATCGCCGCGGTCATTCCCGTATTGATCGGGCCGGGGCAGATGCAGTTCACGGTGATGCCCTCCGGGCCGAGCTCGACCGCGAGCGCGCGCGTGAGCCCGGTGACGCCCGCCTTTGCGGCGGCATACGGAGAGTCGCGCGACGTGGCGCCGAGTGCCTCGGTCGAGGCGATATTCACGATCCGTGGCGCTTTGGATTTGCGCAAATGCGGAAGCGCCGTGCGGATGATCTGCTGCTGCGCTGTGAGCAGCACGCCGAGCGCGCGTGCCCACACTTCGTCGTAGTTCTGACTATCGATGGGCGCGAACGCCGAGATGCCGGTGTTGTTCACGACAATATCGAGGCCGCCCCAAGCGGCGACAATCTCTGCGATCACCGTGCGTATGCGCGATGCGTCGGTGACGTCAAGCGCCCAAGCCTTCGCCGATCCGCCGTTCGCCACGATGACGTCGGCGGTTTCACGCGCACTCGCTTCATTGAAATCGGTGACGGCGACATGCGCTCCTTCGGCGGCGAAGACTTCCGCCGTCGCGCGGCCCATGCCGGAGCCGGCGCCGGTGACCAGAGCGACCGAACCTTTGAGAGAACGCGACAGCACTACTTCACGCCGCCGAGTTTGCAGATGTGCTTCCACTCCGCCTCGGTGACCGGCTGCACCGACAGGCGCGGTTCGCGTACCAACACCATGCCTTTGAGTTTCGGATCGGCCTTCACGGCCGCGAGCGTCACAGGCTTCGGCACATCCTTGACCGCTTTCACGTCGACAAGGCCGAACTTGCCGGTCTCGTCGGTCGGATCGGGCTTGTATTCGGCGATGACCTCGACGATGCCGACGATCTGCTTCTCGTCGCCGGTATGATAGAAGAAGCCGAGATCGCCTTTCTTCATCGACTTCATGTGTTTCGCGGCGGCGAAGTTGCGCACGCCGCTCCACGGCTCGCCCTTGGCGCCGCGCTTCTTCTGCATCTCCCAGGAGAAAGTCTCGGCCTCGGTCTTGAACAGCCAGTGGTTCATAGCTTCGCCTCGCAGAAATTCGCGGTCGCTTTCCAAGGACGCAGGTCGGACGATGCGAACAGGCCCGCCTTCGCATAGGGATCGTTGGTCTGCCAGTTGCGTGCAGCGGCGAGATCGGGCTGCTCGATGATGATCATGCTGCCGGCCATCTCGCCTTGCGCGTTCAGGAACGGTCCGCCGAGCCTAACCGCACCGGTCTCTTTCACATAGGCCATATGTGCCTCGCGCGTCGCCATGCGCAGTTGCAGCGAGCCTTCCTTGTCGACAGCAGTGATCACGAACAGCATGTCTTCTCCCTCATTCCGGTTTTAAGGGCCGGCTCATCAACCGTAGCACCGCTTCGCCGAGCGGCAAGCTGCCGTCGAGCACATGGGCGACGGCTTCGGCGATCGGCAATTCGATGCCTTCTTTCTTCGCGCGCTTCACAATGGCCGGCGCGGTCTCAACACCTTCGGCGAGCGCGTGTCCCGGCGCGTCGAGCTCTTTCAACGTACGGCCTTCGCCGAGCGCATGACCGAAGCTGAAATTGCGCGAGCTCTTGCTGGTCGCGGTGAGCACGAGATCGCCGAGCCCCGACAGTCCCATCAACGTTTCCGGTTTTGCACCGAGCTTTGTGCCCAGCCGCGTCAGCTCCGCAAAGCTGCGCGCGATCAAGGCCGCACGCGCGCTTTCGCCGAGTCCCATGCCGTCCACGATGCCGCTGGCAATCGCATAGACATTCTTCGCCGCACCGCCGAGCGCGACGCCGGCGATGTCGTCACTCGCATAGGGGCGGAACGTCGCGTGGCCGAGCGCGGCCTGGAGCTTCAGCGCGATGTCCATGCGCGCCGCGATGGTCACCGCGGTCGGCATGTTGCGCGCGACGTCCTTCGCAAACGACGGACCGGAGAGGATCGCGGGTTCGCAATCGGGTGCGGCTTCCTGAAGAATTTCGGTGAGAAGTTCGCCGGTCGTTTTCTCGATGCCCTTGGCACAGAGAACCAGTGGCGTTCCTTTTGCCGCGTGACGCGCGATGTCGGTCAGGCTCGAACGCAGATGCTGCGCCGGCACAACGAGCAGCAACGCATCCGCTTTTGTCGCCTGCGTGATGTCACCGGTGGCCACAATGTTGGCAGGGAGATTCACGCCGGGGAGATACATCCCGTTTTCCTGGGAACCCTGAATCTGCGTCACGAGTTCGGACTCACGCGCCCAAAGCGTCACATTCCGGCCTGCCTGCGCGGCAGCCATAGCCAAAGCGGTTCCCCAGGCGCCCGCGCCCACAACCCCGATATTCTGATAAGGTACTGTATTTTCTAGATTTTCAGGCATTTTGGCTCAGCGGGGCGTCGCGGAAGATTGAACGGTTTGTTGATTATTCAGAAAATCTACCTATCTTGATGTGAGGAATCGATGACAAGACCGCGATAGCGGCGTCAAAGGGAACGCTTATGGCCGAAAAAGACAATATCCGCGAACAGATCGTTTGCGCCGCGAAGAAGCGCTTCTCCCATTTCGGCTATGCGAAGACCACAATGGCCGAAGTCGCCACCGACTGCGCGATGTCGCCGGGCAATCTCTATCGCTTCTATCCTGGCAAACTCGACATCGCGGAGGCCATCGCGACCGAGGACTACACCAAACATCTGACCGCGATGAAGAAGCTGGCGGTGACGCCGGGCAAAAGCGCGCCGGAACGCCTGCACGATCTTCTGTTCGAAGAATTGCGCCGCACCTATCACAAGCTGGAGAAGGATCCGCGTGCTTATGAGATGGCGCTGGTGATCTCGCGCGAGCGGCCCGAATACGCGAACTGGATGCTGGCGGAGGAACGCAAGATCCTTGTCGAGCTGATGGACGAGGCGGAGCGCCGCGGCGAGTTCGTGCCCGACAACAAAGAGTTTGTCGCCGAGATGATCCAGGCGGCGACGATGAAATTCCGCTATCCGCAGCTTTGGTCGAAGCTCACGCTTCCGAAGCTCGAGCGCGAACTTGAAGGCGTGATTCAGTTGCTGATCAACGGCATCTGCCCCAAGGCGCAGGAAGCCGCTCGTCTGGCACAGCAGCACGCCGCCGCCTGACAGCCCTTCTTTCCGCCGCAAACACCGCCTATATCCCCAGGCATGCGCCGCACACTGATCCTTTGTCTGGGACTTCTCGCCGCCACGTTTGCGGCGCAGGCTGTTCCCGTCGGCCGCGCGCAGTTCACGCCGGCACAGCGCGCTGACCTGACGCGCGTCAACGCCTATCTCAATTCGATCCGAACCATGTCCGGCGGCTTCACCCAGATCGATCCGAACGGCGATGTCGATCAGGGTACGTTCGCCATCGCGAAGCCCGGCAAGATGCGGTTCGAATACAAGCCGCCGACGCCGAACTTGATCGTCTCTGACGGCAAGACGGTCGCAGTGCAGAATTTGCGGCTCAAGACTGTCGACCGTTATTCGCTCAGCGACACGCCGCTCGAGATCATTCTCGGCGACAAGATCGATCTGCTGAACGACCACTCCATCACCGGCGTGGAGCATCAGCAGGATGCGCTGATCGTTCACGCGCGTTCGCGCGGCAGCAATGCGCAGGGCAACATCTCACTGGTGTTCGCGGCACCGAACCTGGAACTGCGGCAATGGACGGTCGTGGACAATCAGGGTCTTCAGACGACGGTCGCGCTGCGCGATGTGCAGATCGGCGCCGACGTTTCCCACGTACAATTCACGGTCCCGCCGAAAAACTGACATCACCGGAAAGCATGGCAGCCCCGCGCTTGCGGGTGTCATGAACCCTTGCTAGGGCACAGACATGGCATCGCGCAAACCCGTCGTCGGCATCCCAAGCGACCACCGCATGGTGGGCAAGCATCCATTCCATATGGTCGGCGAGAAATACATCGCGGCCGTGCGCGATGGCTCCGGCGCGACGCCTTTGATGATCCCGGTTCTCGCCAATCCGATTCCGGCGGAAGAACTGATCGCGAGCGTCGATGGGTTTCTGTTCACGGGTTCGCTCTCCAATGTCGCGCCGAAACACTATGGCGGCACCGCGCCGCGCGAAGGCGTGCTGCAGGATGAGCGCCGCGACGACACGACGTTGCCGCTGCTGAAGGCAGCGATTGCCGCCGGCAAACCCGTGCTGTGCGTGTGCCGTGGGTTTCAGGAATTGAACGTCGCGTTCGGCGGCACCTTGCACCAGCACGTGCAGGAAGTTGCTGGCCGTTCCGATCATCGCGAGGACAACAACGCGCCGCTCGATGTGCAGTACGGTCCCGCGCACACGATTGCGGTTCAACCTGGCTGTCTGCTCGCCGATATTCTGGGCGCCGGAATCTTCCAGGTGAATTCGCTGCACGGGCAGGGCATCGACAAGCTCGCGCCGTCGCTGCATGCGGACGGTGTGGCACCCGACGGCACTATCGAAGCGGTTTCCATGCCGGAGGCGAAGTCCTTCCTGCTCGGCGTGCAATGGCATCCCGAATGGCGCTGGGCGGAAGACGAGGTCAGCACCGCGATTTTCCATGCCTTTGGCGAAGCCCTGGCTGAAACCGCGCGCTGAATTTACTCCGCGCTAACGCCTGACAATCAATCATGGGTGGCACGGGCCCCCATGTCGAAATCTGCGAGACTTCTCGGTTTTGCCTTCGCCAACGCCGACCTTCTGTTCGAGGTCGATCGCGACGGCAACGTGCTTTACGCGACGGGTGCGGCGAACGACATCGCACCACGCGGCGCCGATGCGCTTGTAGGCAGCAGCGCCTCGCAGTTCTTCGAGCCTTCGGAAGCGATGAAGTTCATGGCGTCCGTGCGCGGCCTTGGCGAAGGCGACCGCGCGGGGCCACTTCATCTGAAGCTGAACACCGGCAGCGACGCGGTCGTGTCGATGTTTCGGTTGCCGCTGAACACGCAAGCGATTTCCTGCACGCTGGCGAAACCGGGCGGCAGATCGGCTTTCGCCGGCACCGCGACGGACGGCAAGACAGGTCTTGCGAACCGCGACTCCTTCCTCGATGCCGCCGAAAAGGTTTCCGGCGAAAGCGATGCGCTGACGCTGGTCGATGTGCCTGGCCTCTCCGAGCTCTGCGCGAAGATGCCGGAAGCACAGGCCGCAAAGTTGCTGGAGCTTATCGGTCTTGCGGCGAAAGCATCCGGCGTGAAAGCGTCAGGGCGCCTCTCGGACAGCAGCTTCGGCGCGATCACGAACGCGAATGGCGGCGCTGACTTTGTTTCACGCATCCGTCAGGCATTGTCCGACGGCGGCGCAGGCGCGGCGGAGGTTTCCGAAGCGCAGATTTCGATGAAGGGCGAAGGGCTTTCGATCGGTCAGCGCATGCTGGCTGTCCGTTATGTCGTGGAGCGTTTTGCATCGGGAAAGAAGATCCGCGATTGCGGAAAGGATCTCGCCGGCACTTTTGGTGCGATGATGAACGAGATGCAGGACCGCATGCGCGACATCACGCAGACCGTGACGGCCGGAAACTTCGAGATGGCCTATCAGCCGATCAAATCGCTCAAGAACGGTGCGCTATCCCACTATGAATCGCTGGTGCGGTTCGAGGCGAACAAGACCGCCGAAACGGTGACGATGGTCGAACAGCTCGGCATGGCGGCATCGTTCGATCTTGCTGTGACCTTGAAGGTGATCGGCGCGCTTCAGGCGGAAAAGGACAAGTCGATCCATGTCGCGGTCAACATTTCCGGACATACGATCGCATCGCCGCAGAGCTTCGGGCTGGTCGCGGGCTTCCTCACGCGCCATCGCGCTTTGGCCCCGCGGCTGCTGATCGAGATTACGGAAACCTCCGAGATCACCGATCTGGAGAGCGCCAACAAGGCTGTCTCCGCCCTGCGCGAGATGGGCTATCGCGTCGGGCTCGACGACTTTGGCGCCGGCGCGGCTTCGCTCAACTACCTCCACGGCCTAGCGGTGGATTTTGTGAAATTCGACGGATCGCTGGTGAAAAAGCTCGGCGCGTCGGAGCGTGACGACACGCTGCTGCGCGGCATGCTCAAGCTCTGTTCCGAACTCGGCATGCACACGATTGCGGAATGTATCGAGACAGAGGAGCAGGCCGATCTGGCCCGCGAGATCGGCTTCGACTACGGGCAGGGGTTCTTCCTCGGCAAGCCGGAAAGTACCTTCCTGTCTCGGGCTTCCAGCTTCCTGTTTGCGAAGCGCAGGGGCTCGAGGGAGGACTGGGGTTAGATTTCCCGGTTTTCTGGGCTTGACTATTGGGTAAGTTTATACTTACTGTTAGTTATGGCTTACCAAAATGCCTTTGCAGCTCTATCTGATCCGACGCGCCGGGCGGTGTTCGAGCGGCTGATCGACGGGGCACAGCCGGTGAGCCGGATCGCCAAAGGCATGCCAGTGAGCCGGCCGGCGGTTTCCCAACATCTCAAGGTGCTCAAGGAGGCTGGTCTGGTGACGGATCGCGCCGAAGGCACGCGCCGTGTCTACAGTATCGACCCCAAGGGACTTGGGGCGGTGAGGCGCTATCTCGATCAATTCTGGGACCAGGCGCTGGACGCTTTCGCGGCCGAGGTCGAAAAAGACGCCGCGCGCGATGAGGAGAAGACATGAGCCGCACCATCACTGTCGCACCCGTGCGCAAATCGTTGAAGGTCAACGCGCCGCAAGCGAAGGCCTTCGATGTTTTCACGGCGGGTATGTCCCGGTGGTGGCCGGCGTCTCACACGATCCTGAAGTCGCCCTTCAAGGAAGCGATCGTCGAGCCGCGCGCGGGTGGGCGCTGGTATCACATAGGCGAAGACGGCTCGACCTGTGAGACCGGCACCGTGCGCATATGGGATCCGCCGAGCCGGTTGGTGTTGGTGTGGCGGCTGAACGCGCAATGGCAATACGAGCCCGATCTCGACACCGAAGTCGAAGTTCGCTTCACCCCGGATGGCGATGGTACAAGAGTTGAACTCGAGCACCGTCACCTGGAGCGCATGGGCGAGGCGGGCGAGATTGCACGTGCAGCGATCGATGCGCCCAATGGCTGGGGCGGTATCCTGGAAGAATTCCGCAAATCTGTAGAGGGAGTTTGAGATGCAGACTGTAAGAGCACTACTGTCGGGCGCCGCGGTCGCGCTTGCCTTGGTCACGATGCAATGCGCCGCGCACGGCGAAGTCGTTGACCAGCAGGCGAACGGCTTCAGCCTTCAGGAAAAGGAACAGATCGCGGCACCGCCGGAGAAGGTCTATCAGGCGCTTCTCGCGCCGGAGAACTGGTGGAGCTCGGCACACACCTATTCCGGCGACGCGAAGAACATGACGCTTGATCCGCGCGCCGGCGGATGCTGGTGCGAGACCATCCCGAAGACGCACGGCGGCGTGCTGCACATGACGGTCGTCTATGTGGAGCCGGACAAGGTTCTGCGCATGCAGGGCGCGCTCGGCCCGTTCCAGAGCACCGGCATGCAGGGCGCGATGAACATCGTGCTGACGCCGAACAAGGACGGCACGCTGATCGAGCTAGTCTACAATCTCGGTGGCTATGTCTGGGGCGGTTACCAGGCGTTGCCGAAATCCGCGGACGGCGTTCTGGGTCTGCAGCTTTTTCGGTTGAAGCAACTCGTCGAAACGGGATCGCCGGATACGCCGCGTCCCGCAGAGGAGAAAAAGAAATGACACTCAAGATTCACGCATTCCCCGCGAGCCCGCGTGGCTTCAAGGTTGTGAGCGTCGCCGCACATCTCGGCGTCCCGCACGAATTCGTGTTCTGCGATCTGACCAAGGGCGCGCAGAAGACGCCGGAATTCACCGCGCTGAATCCCAACCAGCGTATGCCGGTTCTCGAAGGCGACGGCTGGACGCTGTGGGAGTCGGAGGCGATCGCACACTATCTGGCGACGCTGAAGCCCGGCCTGCTGCCTGCGGACGACAAGGGCCGCGCCGACGTCACGCGCTGGATGTTCTGGGCGAGTTCGGACTGGGATCCGGCGTGTGCGACACTGATTTTCGAGCGTTTCGTGAAAGGCTTCTTCGGCGGCGGTCCGGCCGATCCGGTCGAGGTCGAAAAAGGCCTTACCAAGTTCAATCGCGGGGCACGGATTCTCAACGCGCATCTCAAGGGCCGCAAATATGTCTGCGGTGATCAGTTGACCGTCGCGGATTTCTCGCTCGGCGCGCCGCTCATCATGGCGAAACCTGCGGGCCTGCCGGTACAGGATTATCCGGAGATCGCGCGCTGGTACGCGCAGCTGGAAGCGCTGCCCGCATGGCAGAAGGCGCTCGCCATGGGGCAATTGCCGCAGGCGGCCTAGTCGAGCTGTTGCGTGACGCTGTCCGTTGGCGGCGTCTGCTCCACCGTGAAGCGTTCGCGGCCGAGCAGATGTCCGTCGGCGGTGGCGAAGTCGACGCGCCATTCGCCCGCGGCCGGATTGCGCTTGATCGTGTAGCCGCGATAGCCGCCGTCGCGTCCGCCGTTGATGGGATAGGAGACGTTGGAGACTCTGACCCAACGTTTGCGCTTCGCGTCGTAGTGCTGCCAGCTGTGTGTGATGCGCGTCGTGAGTTTCACCGGCGCGAACACGGCGGTGTAGGCGTAGAGCGGCTGACCGGCTGCGATATGCACGGTTTGCGTGAACGGCTGCTGATACCACGCGACAGGTTCGCCTGTGCCCATGTAGTGATCGCCGACATGCTTCACGTCGGTGTAGATGCCGGACTTTGCCAGCGCGACTGGAAGCGGTGGCAACACGTTGGTGAACCAGAACAGGTTTATCAGGCCATAGACGACGGCAGACCAGCCGATGATCGCCCATTTGGATTCGACGAACGCCTTCTGCCCGACGATGAACAGCACCCAGAGGAAAACCGTGAACACGACAATCGCGGCAAGACCGCTGAGCAGGAACGCGAACACGCCGATCTGGTGGATGTAGATTGGCACCGTCACGATCGCATACGAGAAGATGCCGAAGAACAGCAAGGTCGCGGTGAACACCAGCCGCTCGTAGTAGCTCTTGAACACCTCGTTGCCGATGAAGATCGCGACCAGCACCAGAAGGAACGGCCACGACGCGAGCAGCACGGCGCTGCGCGTGTAGAAGATCAGAAATCCGCTCCACAATCCGCCGAGCGCGAACTGCGTCGCCACCGGCAGGAACGTCTGCCAGCGCGGCGGCTTCTCGTCCGGCCCGCGCGTCGTGTGCGAGTTGATGCCGTGCAGAATCCAGATCGTCACCATCGCCACGGTCAGATAGACGAGGAAGATGATCTGCGTGTTCGGCAGATCCACGCGCCGGAACATGAAATTGTCGGTCACGAACCCGCCGATCATGCCGGCGGCGGACAACTGGCGCTCGTAGCGCGGGATCCAGGCGAGGTAACGATGCATGGCGTGCGGTTTGCCCCGAACTTAAGGCCCATTCAAGGCGAACACGACCTTCTGAATGGTTACGGCACGGCTTATGCTGTGAAAATGAGCCGCGCCAAGAAATCAGAAACCATACAAGAATTGGAAGATTCGGATTGGGGCGATCCGGCGACGGGCGAGACTCCGCTGATCCAGAAGTGCCTTGCGCTCCGACGCAAGCCTATGGCCGACTTTTCGATTGAGGATTTGCGCCTGGCAATCGGGCAGAAGATGGGTTTGCGGTTCCTCGTTCCGCTCGCGATGGACCGGCTCCGGCAGAACCCGCTCTCGGAGGGTAATCTCTATCCAGGTGATCTCCTGCGGAGCGTGCTTCGTGTTCCTTTGGAGACATGGGCCGAAACGGAGGACCTTCGCTTTCTGGCGGCGGATGTTCCTTCGATAGCAAGGCGTTTTCTCGATTACGCGAAAGGGATGGATGAAGAGCAGCGGGAGATCCTCGGTGACCTCATTGACGCCGCCGAACGCGCCGCAAATATTCACTAAGCGCCCGTGACCTTTGACGGTTGCCCTGATACAGTTACGGAATGTCGAACAAGCGTTCGCTCCTCGTCCTCTGTGCCCGGATCGGCTACAACCCGCCGCGCCGCTAAAGCCTTTGCGCGTCCGTCGCGCACCCAAACCACACGACTTCACGGCAAACGGCAGAGGTAAGCCATGTCATCTCCCCAGCACAACCAGACCAAGCATTGGCAGGCGCTCGACGCCGCCCATCACATCCATCCGTTCTCGGACACCGCGGCGCTGAACAAGGAAGGCGTGCGCGTCATCACCCGCGCCGACGGCGTCTATCTGTGGGACAGCGAAGGCAAGAAGATGCTCGACGGCATGTCGGGCCTCTGGTGCGTGCAGATCGGTTACGGCAATCACGAACTCGCCGAGGCCGGATACGAGGCGCTGAAAACGCTCCCGTACTACAATCACTTCTTCAAGACCTCGAACCCCTACACGATCGAACTCGCGACCAAGCTCGCGCAGATCCTCCCCGAAGGGCACGAGCGCGTGCTGTTCGCGAACTCGGGATCGGAGGCGAACGACACCGCGCTGAAGCTCATCCGCTATTACTGGAATCTCAAAGGCAAGCCGGAGAAGAAAATCCATCTCTCGCGTGAGATGGCCTATCACGGCGTGACGATGGCGGCGGCATCGCTCTCTGGCCTCACCCCGATGCATCCGCAATTCGATCTGCCGCTCGCCGGTTTCGAGAAAGTGCCGGCGCCGTACTGGTACGGCGCGAAGGCCGCGGGTCATGGCGACATCGCACCGGAAGAATTCGGCGCGCTCATCGCGCAGAAACTCGAAGAGCGCATCCTCGAGATCGGGCCCGACCGCATCGCCTCGTTTTCGGGCGAGCCGGTGCAGGGCGCGGGCGGACTTCTCTTCCCGCCGGAGAATTACTGGCCGCTGGTCCAGAAGATCTGCGCGAAATACGACATCCTCATCCACGCCGACGAAGTCATCACCGGCTTCGGCCGCATCGGCGAATGGTTCGGCTCGCAGTCCTACGGCTTCGTGCCCGACATCTCGACCATGGCGAAGGGATTGTCGTCCGGCTATCAGCCGATTTCGGCGATCTCGCTCGGCCCGCGCATGGGCGACGTCATCGCCAACGCGAATGAGGAGCTGGTCCACGGCTACACCTATAGCGGCCATCCGGTGGCCAGCGCCGTCGCGCTCAAGAACCTCGAACTGATCGAGCGCATGAAGCTCGTGCCGCGCGTGAAGAACGACATCGGTCCCTATCTGCAACGCCGCATGCGCGAGACGTTCGAAGGCCACCCGATGGTGGGCGAGGTGCGCGGCCGCGGCCTTCTCTGCGCGATCGAACTCGTCGCCGACAGACAAGAACGCAGCTTCTATCCCGACCCCGGCACCGTCGGCACGCATTGCCGCAACTACTGCTTCAACAGCGGCCTCATCATGCGCGCCATCCGCGACACGATGGTCTGCGCCCCGCCGTTCATCATCAGCGAGGCGGAAGTCGACGAACTCGTCGCCAAAGCCAAGGACGCCATCGACAAGACGGCGAAGGATTACGGGAAGATGTGAGGGGGCGGGAGCCTGAGGTTCACCCTAGATCCTCGTAAAACAACGTGCTATTGGTTGTCGCGTGTATAAGCCACATTTCCAAATCAAGTATGGCAGCAGCGCAGCGAAAGCCTACAAGGCAGACGCTCTGCTGCTGCTTCAGCAACTCCCTTCAAATAGCGTCGACCTCATAATCACATCTCCCCCTTACTGCGTCGGAAAAGAATATGAGAAATCGACTTCCGTTCAGGACTTTCTGACGGAGCACATACGAATATTTCCGGAACTGGCGCGCGTGCTGAAGCCTGGGGGTAGTTTGTGTTGGCAGGTAGGCAATCACGTTCGCAGCGGACGACTAACGCCGCTTGACGCGCTTGTTTATTTTGCTAGCACCTTCACACCGCAGCTAATTTTGAGAAACCGCATCGTTTGGACCTTCGGTCACGGTGTTCATTGCGCTAACCGCTTCAGCGGTAGGCACGAGACAATTCTTTGGTTTACCAAAGGCGAAAAATACAAGTTCAATCTCGACCCTGTCAGAATTCCACAAAAATATCCCGGCAAGCGATACTACAAGGGGCCGAAGGCTGGGGAATGGAGCGGAAATCCGAAGGGTAAGAATCCTGGCGACGTTTGGGACATTCCCAATGTCAAAGCGAAGCACCCGGAAAAGACGAAGCATCCCTGCCAATTTCCTATCGCGCTTGTTTCGCGCCTAGTTACGGCTCTTAGCAAGCCGGGAGGATTGGTGATGGACCCTTATCTCGGATCCGGCACCACCGCGGTTGTTGCCTTGAAGCAAAGAAGGAATTTTATCGGCAGCGAGAAAAAAGCTGCTTATCTGAAAATAGCAAAGGGCAGGATTGAGCAACTAAAGTCGGGAACACTGAAGATTCGAGATGATGTTCCGGTGCGAATCCCTGATCCCACAGAGAGCGTATCGATTATTCCGCCCCACTTCGCGGCGTTTAAGAAGTCCGCCAGAACAGCAAAAACTAAAAGACTTAAACAAACTGAGTGATTTTTCCCGCACTACTTAATTCGCCCGCCGCCGCAAGTATACGACCCACGTTTTCACGATAAAGTTCGTCAGGCAACTTGCCTTGGGCCTGAGAGAACCGCATAGCCCACGATACCATTGGTGCTTTTGAGGTGCCCGGCGTGCCGTATGCATAACCCCAAGTTGTTTCCACATGCCAGTTCTGTTGCCGCACGTGATCGGAAACAAGCTTAGGCACTAGAGCGAGCAATAGTCGTTGATGAAATTCAGCCTGCTGAGAAACAAATGCGGCATCTCCTTGCTGGATGCGGCCATGCAGATCGTCACCCAAAATTGCTTTCGCATGGTCGGAAAATTCTTGGACGCTATTCATGTTGTCTCGAAGGTATGTTCCACGAATCCCTCCAATGATGCTAAAAATAAATTTTCTCTTGGGGGTTGAATCGCCTTTTCGCGTCCCCATTTCTCCCAAGCCATGACTGTCTTGCTGCCCCGGGTTCACACCCGACGTCGGCGTAGGACCATACAGGGCTAGGGTGTCCCTACGCGCACCCGTGCGAACGTTCGACATTGGAAGCCTGCCAGCGCGGTGAGATTCTCCGCGGGCGGCTTGTCGTGCGTTTCGCGAAGCCCGGGGAGGAGTGAAGGTGCGGTGCTAGCCCGGTTCAAACCGGCGGATGCCCGCTGCCGCAGCTTCGATGCGCGGGGCGGAGACTGCTCGCGGCATATCGGTGAGCAAAAAGAAGCCGTGCCGCGAAGTGGTGCCGCCTTCGCGCTTTTTAGGGCTCCATCTGCGCCTGCTCTTCGACCGCTTCCTGTTGTTTGCGAACCGGCGAGATGAGCTTGCGGGTTTTCCAGCTGCCGCGCGCGAACCATAGGGCGGAGACGGTGGCCGTCGCGACGTTGGCGATCGGCGTCGACCACCACACGCCGTCGATGCCGAGCGCGGTGTATTTCGACAGCGCGATGGCGAGCGGGATCTGCAGGAGCCATTGCGACGCGAGGCCGATCACCATCGCGGGGATCATCTCGCCCGCGGCGCGGATCACGCCCATCAGCGCAAACTGGAGGCCGATGAAGCCGAAGCTCCATGCCACCAGGCGGATGTAGTGCGCACCTTCGGCGATCACGCGCGGATCCTCCGGCACGAAGAAGCGCACGATCTCAGGCGCGATCAGCATGCACAGAAGCCCTACCGCGGTGAGCGAGGAGAACGTGATGACGGCGGCGAGTTTGGCGACTTTCTCCGCGCGCGCGATGTTGCCGGCGCCGATGCTCTGGCCGACCAAGGTCGATGTCGCCATCGAGAATCCCATCGCGGGGATGATGACGACGTTGAACAGGTTGCCGCCGACGCCGAAGCTCGCGGTGACGACGGTGCCGAAGCTCACGATCAGGAACGTGAGCAGCATCATGCCGAGGCCGCGCGCCGATTGCTCGATGGAGGCGGGATAGCCGAGCAGGAACGCGCGCTTCACGAACGCGAAGTCCGGCTTGAAATCGTTCCAGTGGACGTGAATGCCGAAGCGCCCGCTGAACAGAAGACGAAGTGCCACCGCCGCCGCAATCGCCTGCGCGATGAGGGTTGCGATGGCCGCGCCTACAACGCCCCACGCCGGCATGCCGAACTTGCCGAAGATCAGCACCGGATCGAGCACGAAGTTGATGAGGACCGTAGACGCCACGATGTAGAGCGGCGCGCGCACCTCTCCCACGCCGCGCATCAACGCCTGCGCCATCGCATAGATGAAGGTGAAGGGCAGGGCGATGAACACGATGCGCATGAACCACAGCGCGCCGTCGTATACGTCGGGCGCGACGTGCAGCATGTGCAGCATCACCGGCGCTATGAAATACCCGATGGCGCCCAGAATGATGGACACCGCGACGATCGTCAGCAGCGTCTGCGCTGCGACATGATCCACCATCTTGTGGTCCCGCGCGCCGGTGTATTGCGCGATCAGCGTCGTGCCCGCGATGGCAAACCCCATGCCCAATGCGATCAGCACGAACATCACCGGCATGGTGATCGACACCGATGCGACGGCCGCAGCGCCCAGTCGCCCGACCCAGAACGCGTCGATCACCTGATACGCGACCTGGAGGATGTTCGCGCCCATGATCGGTACCGCAAGCAGGAACAGGGCACGCGAGATCGAACCTTCGAGGAGGCGTGGATCGAATGCGCGGCGTGCAGGGCTGCGTTGATCTGACATGCTTCGTGATCTCTCGGTGTCGCTGTTAGGGTGCGCTGCATGGACCTTCGAATCCTCTCCGTCAATCTTGGCCCCGCGCGCGTTATCGGCTATAAGAATAGCGAGGCCGTGCTGTCGGGAATCGACAAGCGTGCGGTCGCCTCTGATGCGGTGCATGTAGGTACGCTCGGCATTGACGGCGACGAGCAGGCCGATCTCTCCGTTCATGGCGGCCCGGACAAGGCGGTCTATGCCTATCCCGCGGATCACTGGCCGTGGTGGGAAACGGAAAAGAAGTTCCCCTGCCGCTTTGCCAGCTTCGGCGAGAACCTCACGCTGAAGGGCGCGGATGAGAACGATGTCGCGATCGGCGATCGTTTCCGCTGGGGCGATGCGATTCTGGAAATCAGTCAGCCGCGCGCACCTTGCTACAAGCTCGGCATGCACGCGCGCCCGGATATCCCGCAGTTGATGACAATCTCTGCGCGCTGCGGCTGGTATTTCCGCGTTGTGCGTGAGGGCAAAGCGCCGACACATGGCGCGAGTCTCGAACGTGTCGTCAAAAGCGATGCACCGTCCGTATATGAAACATTTGTTGCGCTTTTCGGGCGCGGAATAAGCGACGATTCACAGTTGCGCGTGCGCGACACGCCGGGACTCGCGGACAGTTGGCGGCGGGCGATCTCCGCGAAAATTGGCGCTTCGGGGCGCTGAAAACCCCCTTCTTCGAGTGGTGCAAATTCACCACTGTCATTAAAAATCTCTAAGATTATGGGATTTAAGAGAAAATAGTTGAAACCTGTGGCTCGAATGCATAGGTTCAATTTCGAAGGACGAACAACGACCTGGCAAGCACTGCCCCCCCGCTCGCAAGCCGGGTCTCGTCTTTCGCGGTGACCGGTCATCCCCTCCCGGCACCACGCGCGTAACGGCGCATCCGGCGCCCGATCAGCCCCCTGGTCGGGCGCCAATTTTATTTGGGCGGCACGGTGACCCGGCGCAGCGTGAGATTGATCCGCCCGCCGTCGGGAATGAGCGTGGAGCTTCCGGCGACGATCCTGTCGATACCGTGAAACGCGCGCCGCGCGGGACCGCCAAACGTCAGCACATCGCCGGACGATAGTTTGACGCTCTGCGTTGCGCCTTTGCGTGTCGTGCCGCCAATCCGAAAAATCGCGTCGTCGCCGAGCGACACGGACAGCACCGGCGCATCTTCCGCCCGCTCATCGCGATCCTGATGCAAACCCATCCGCGCGCCCGCGCGATAGAGATTCACAAGGCAGCATTCCGGCGGCGCGGGATATTCCGTTGTCTCGGTCCAAAGCTCCAGAAGCACATCTGGAATGGACGGCCAAGGTTCGCCAATGACCGGATGATGAGGTGCGTAGCGATAGCCGTTCTTGTCGGACACCCACCCCAGCGGACCAAAGTTCGTTTCCTCTACAGAAAATGGTGCCCCCGATCCCGGCATCTGGGGGCGATAGAATGGCGCTTGCTCGACACGATTCAGAACATCGGCGAGAAGCGATTGCTGTTCGGTTCGGCTGAACTTCTCGCGCCACAATGTGACTCCGGGCGCGAGGCTGAGTGGTTTTCTCATCGCGGTGCGGGCGGCTTCCACGGTTCCCAGATGCCGTCATAAGCGCCGGCAAGGCCATTCTCGTTCAGCCAGTGCGCGAACGCTGCCGGGTCGTATTCTTTGCGCACCCAGTCCGCGAGTGGTGCGCCTTTGGATTGCTCTTTGGCGAACGGCAGGAACTGGCGCAGCCAGCGCTGATGTGCGCGCGGAAAATGCAGATAGGGAAAGCGCGAGAATTGCAGTTGCGCGCGCTCCATCGCGTCCCAGCCGTGGCGATGCACGATATAAAGCGCGGCAGCCAGGCTGGTCCGGTCCTGACCACCCGCGCATTTGACGACGAAAGGTTTCGCTGCTGCGTCGAACGCCTCGAACAACGAGGTCAGCATGTTGCGCAACGGCAGGCGTCGCGAATTCAGGGTCACGTCCAAATGCGCGATGCCAAGGCGCACACAGGTCTCGGATTCGTATCGCCACCACGTGACCTTTGGATGCGCGCCGCGAAGATTGATGACCGACTTCAATCCGTTCGATGTCAGGAACGCTTCGAGAGCCCCCAGATAGGCTTGCGATGCGCGTGCTGCGTCGCCGCGCTCGATCCAGAAGAAATTGTAAAGCCGGTTGAGCAGCACTAGCCGAGTGTCTCCAGAATCCTCGCGGCCGCGGGGTTGGCGTCCGAAGCGGCCAGATCGTTACGGTCGAGCGGCACGAGATACCTATACTTGAGGAAACCGAGGAACCGCTCCGTCAAGTCGCGATCAACCGGCGTCTCGAGAACACGGGTGAGGATGTCGCTCAGACTGTCTGTCGCGCGACAGGGCGTGACCAGTCCGGAGACGGCATAGAACGCCTGGCCCAAAGTGATGACAGGTTTCAACCGCAACATCGCTTCGATGCCGACCGTGGAGTTCACCGTGATCACGGCGGATGATTTTTCGATGAGCTGCTGCGTGTTCAGCGTCTTGGTGAAGATCACGTCAGGGAATTCGCTCGCCAATGCCGTGTAGTCGACCCGCCCATGATCCGAGGGGTGTTCTTTCACGACCAGTTTCAACGGCGCCTGAGTGTTGGTGTTGTAGGCAGCGACACCCGCGGCGCAAAAGCGCACGACCGACGGCATATCCGGAAAATCCGGCGAGTAGAGAAGGATTTGGCTGTCGTCATGCACTTGTAGCGGAAGAAAGACATACTGCTCAGGCAGAACAATGTTTTCGCTAGCGGCTGATCCCTTCTTGAACGGGCGCACGACCAAAGACATATCGAACAGCTGCCTTCGTTGGTCTTCGGAAATCTCCATCGCCCGATAGAACGACGCATCCTTTCCCATCAGCGAATTGCCGGCGTTGATGCCCGCGGGGTCCATCACGATGGTTTTCGGTAGATATCCGTTCTCGCAGTAGAGCGTCCGAATACCTGCCTCGCGCGCAGCAGCGAGCGCGGCAGCGACAGGAAGTTGAAAGCCACCCCAGACAACGAGGAGATTGGCGCTTTGTCGGCGCAAACGCTTCTTGAATAGAACGACATAGATGGAGGCCACCAGCCGCCAGACTTGTTCGATCAGTGCGTCGAACGGTTTCAGGACTGGAGCACGATTGACCGCATACTTCCCATAGTCGAGCGCGATGATCGGATCGGTGATCCTGTCAGGCTGTCGTCCCGCAAATAGGACATGCAATGCGGCGGTCCAGAACTGGGGCGTCAGCGGCAACAGATTGACGTTCACCAGGGTCGAGCGGACGCCCGACGGAAGCGCGTTGCGCATGAACGCGAACAGCCTTGTCTGATGCGGCGCGCAGGAAATGAACGCGACCGTCTTGCGGGCGTCAGCGCTGGGGTCTGGCATGAGGGCGTTTGCGCATGGGATGGCGCGGAGCTTATCTTCCGGCGCATGGTTTCACACACGAAAAACATGCGCATCTTCGTGATAAATCTCGCCCGCCGGCCCGACCGGATGGAGGCCATGGCGGCGCAACTCGGCCGTCTGGGGCTCGCGTTTGAGCGCTTCGACGCGGTCGACGCGAAGACCTGCGATCCGGTGGCATTGAATGCGCCGTTTGCCACGCGAGGTGCCATGGCGGAGCTGACGCCGGGCGACAAGGCCTGCACCACCAGTCACATGGTGTTATGGCGGCAGATCGCGGCGGGCAGCGACAGCCATGCTGTGATCCTCGAAGACGACGTGCTGTTGAGCGACGCGGCCACGTCTTTTCTCAAGAATGCCGAGTGGATTCCGCGGGGCGCCGGCCTCATCAAGATCGAACGCTACGGCAATGCGGACCAGCTGACCTTGGTGGGGAGAGGCGAGTCCGCGCAGGATCGCGAGGTCGCGCCATTGCTGTCACGCCATCCCGGCTCCGGCGGCTACATCATCTCGCGCGAGAAGGCGGCGCTTCTGGCCGCGATGACAGACAAGATCGCGGTACCGATCGATCAACTGTTGTTCAACCCGATCTATTCGCTCGTGTTCCGCGCGCTGTCGCCGTGGCAGCTGATACCGGCCATTCTTGAACAGCAGGTGGAAGTCGGTGGTGGTTCCGATATCCGGCGCGCAAAGCCGCCACGCGGCGTGAAGCTCCAGCGCAGTCTGCGTTCTCTGGCGGCGTTGCCCGGACAAATCTTTGCTGTGCTCTCCGGCAAAGCACGCGCGCTGAAAATACGACGCGTCTAGAGGATCGGCTTCACGCCGTCTTTCTCGACCGAGAGGCGCGAAGACTGCAGCATGCCGCCCGATGATGGCATCGCCGACACCGATACCGACATCCCGGGCAGCAGGAGCGACTCGTCGCCAACCATCAATCCGATAATCGGGATGCCCGGAGCGACGACGATTGTTGCCTTGCCAGTGCAGCCTGTCGCCGCGCTGGCGCGACCGGTGCATGAGCCGTCGGCTGCAGCGGTTGCGCCGCGATAGTTCAGCGTGATCGTTCCCTTGTTTGCGGCTGTGGCCGCGACCTCGGCGACCGTGGCGTTGGTCATCAGGCGTCCGGGATTTGCATCGCTCGCCGCGTATTGGCCTTCGCCGGCGCCACGCATCGTGTCGGGAAAGACATGCACTTCCTGCGCGCGCAACGTTCCGTCCGCGGTCTTGAGCGTTGTGGAGCCGACGAAATTGCCCGGCTTGATATCGGCGAGCTTGAGCCGCGCGTTGTAGATCACACGCAGATCGGGCTCGAGCGTTATCAGAACCGGCTTCTTGTCCGTCGTCGTGATGTTGAGCATGCGCGTTGCCGGGTCGTAGGCGTCGATCTTGCCGCGGATGCGCTGCGCGGCCGGTGCAACCGACGGTGCGGGATTGTCCGCCAGCGCAGGAACAGTACCTGCGGCCATCAACAACACGGCAAGACAGAAACGCATTTTGTACAGTCCTCTAAGGCGTCAGCGCTTGGGCTTGCGGAAGATCAGGATGAACTGATCCGTCTTATGCCGGATCGAAGGGTCGAACACCTTTGCCGTGCGTGGATCGGCAGCATTGCGCAGGATATTGCTCTCGCTCGCCAGCTTGAATCCTGCCGCCGTAACTTCGCTTTTCACCGATGCTTCGTCGATGCGGTGCAGTGTTTCGGTGTCGCGCAGGCCGGAGCCTTTCTCTGCCGAATGGTCGAGCACGATGAACAGACCGCCGGGCCTCAGCGCATCGAAGACCTTCTTGTTGATGACGGCGAGGTCGGCCGGCTTGGCAAAGCTGTCGTGCAGGTCGTGATAATTCTGGGAAGTCCAAACGATGTCGAGCGTCTCGGGCGCCGCGAGATCGTTGGCCGGCGCTTCGATCACGCTGACGTTGGAATACTGCGCCGCCACCGCGCGCACTCTTGCGGGTTTGCCCTTGTTGAAAGGCGCAAACTCCGTCGGCTGATAGGCATAGACATATCCCTTAGGCCCAACAGCCTTTGCGAACAGGCGGGTGAAATATCCGCCGCCGGGAACCAGATCCATCACCTTCATGCCCGGTCTGATATGCGCCAGCGCCAGCATCTCCGCTGGCTTACGCTCGGCGTCGAGTTGCTTGTCGTCGTCGGGCCGCGCGGAATCGCTGACCGCTGCGGCGATGTTGTTTGTCGCTTTCGGTCCGGCATTTGCGGGCGCGGTAAAGAGAAGTGCCAGTGCAGCGCAGGCCAGGATTGCAGTGCGGATCATGTCGTCCTCCCCGTTTAACGTAAGCCTACCGCGTCCGTCCGGAGGTTTCACCTGTCCGTCGACGCAATTACGGCTTTGTCACCAGCGCGCCTGCAACAAGCGCGCGATAGAACCGCTCTTTCACACCGTGCGGTTCGTTCAAACCCATGCGGGTCAAAGCATCCTGATCGCCAGCCGATGAACCGCGCATGAACCCCGTCAACGCGGTCCGGGCGATTTGGGTTGGCGTCGCGTGTTGCAGCTTTTCCAGTGCGAACAGCAGGCGTTGCTCGACCGGCGTGAAATCGGTTCCGGCCGGGAAGGGGGGAAGGTCGAATGGCGCGAGGGCCCCTTCGATCCGGTCCGGTGTGTTGTCCCGGTAGGCGTCCGGAATCTCGT
>JADMIO011251678.1_pt1 | contig 29824 bp, 29 predicted proteins | sample 8958161 | NCBI WGS metagenome assembly JADMIO01 (sample SAMN16585339, study PRJNA669376) | soil metagenome | isolation source: Crop rotation soil | place: USA: Cullars Rotation, Alabama | collected 2011 | reverse complement strand
GCACGTGCCGGTCGGCCAGCGCCCGCAGACCCGCGGCGGCTTCGACCCGAACGGACGGCTCGGCATGGCCCAGCACGGTTACCTGCTCGTCTACGCGTCGCAGGACGCGCTGCCGTACAACGCCCTCTCGACGAAAGTCAGCGGCATCTCGATCCCGATCGACGACGACGACGCGCTCAACACGGTGACGAAGCTGATCCGCGAGACGACGCGCACCGCGGGCCAGTGGGCCGCGTACGCGGCGGAGTTTCCGCTCTAGGTAGCACGCACGAATGAAGGGCCACGACAGAGTTTGATCTGGCAGAGCTCTACTCCTTGGATACGTCGCGACGTATCCAAGGAGAAAGGAATCCAGGAAAGGTTTTACGCCGTTGCTCTCGCCTTCCTCAACATCCACCCATACAACCAGACGATCGCCGCAACGAACCCCATCAACCCCAACACCTTCGCCAAAGCGAAATCCTCCGGCACCAGCCCGATCGGCGCATCCTTCGACAGCCCCACGATGAGCCCCGCGTTCAGCACTCCCCACAAGCTCTCGCCGACGATCAGCCCCGACGCCACGAGCGTCCCCAACCGTTCCGCCCGCGCCGGATCCGCCGTATTCCGAACCCGACCGTCGTACCACCGCGAGAGCACCGCACCGATGACCACCGCGAACGTCGCCGACATCGGCAGGTAGATGCCGATCCCCACCGCGAGCGGCGGAACCCGTAGCCGGCCCATCGCGCCCAATACCGCATCCAGCAGAATGAGTCCGAGGCCGACGAGCGCGCCGATCCCGATCATCTTCCACTCGAGGTTGCCGCCGATCACGCCCTGCGCGAGCGCCGAGATCAGCGTGGCCTGCGGCGCCGGCAACGGATTCGGCGCGAGCACGCCGACGTTCGCCGCGCCGGCGAACCCGTACGCCTTGGCGAGCAGGTTGAGGACCGACGGAATCACCGACGCGCCCGCCGCCACGCCGACGATCAACGCGATCTGCTGTCGCCGGGGCGAGGCGCCCACGAGCTGGCCGGTCTTGAGATCCTGGAGGTTGTCGTTCGAGATCGTGGCGCACGCGAACACGATCGACGTCACGAACAGCGAGAACGCGACCGCGGGCAGACGCGTCTCCGCGGTCACCGGAACGACCATCGCCACGAGCGAGGCGCACACCACGATCGACAGGATGCCCACCCCCGAGATCGGACTGTTCGACGAGCCGATGAGACCCGCCATGTAGCCGCAGATGCCGGCGATCAGAAAGCCGACGAGAACGACGAACGGCACCGCGAACGCGGTGAGCGCGAGGCGATTGCTCGCGAGCGGCGTTCCCGTCACGAAACCGTACGCGATCCACCCCGACACGAGCACGCACGCTCCGACGAGCGCGAAAATCCACGGCGGAGACATGTCGCGATCCGTCTCGTCGCCGGTGTGTACCGTCTTCGAGGCGGAGAGCGTCGCCACCAGGCCGCCGAGCACCGGCTTCGCGAGCCGCGCCAGCGTGTAGATCGCCGCCACGCCGATCGCCCCGGCGCCGATGAAGCGGACCTGCGTGCGCCAGATGCCGGCCGTGAACGCCGCGAGCGTCGCGTCCGCCGGCATCGGCGTCATCGACGTGAGAATCGGCACGGCGATCGCCCACGCGATGATGAGTCCCGTGAGCATCGCCATGCCGACCGAGAGGCCGACCAGATGTCCCGCGCCAAGCAAGGCGAGCGACCAGGCGGCGTTGTAGCCGCTCGACGCCGTGACGCCGAGCCTGAAGAAGCCGGTCACTTCGACCGCGGCCACCCGCGTCGCGCCGACGATCGCGAGCCCCGCCGACGCGACCGTTCCATAGATCACCGCGCGAAGTCCCTCCTTCGCCTCGCCCGCCTCGTCCTTCGTCTCGCCGCGCGTGCCCGAGCCGACCTTGAGCACTTCGGCCGCCGCGACCCCTTCGGGATACGGCAGATCCGACGTCGTCACCAGCGCGCGGCGCAACGGGATCGTGAACATCACGCCGAGCACCCCTCCGGCGACGCAGACGAGAAACGACTGCCAAAATGGAAACCCTTGCCACCACCCGATGATCACCAACCCCGGCAGCACGAAGATGATCGACGACAGCGTTCCCGCCGCCGAGGCGACGGTCTGCACGATGTTGTTCTCGAGAATCGACGAATCCTTCACCGCGCTCAGGATCGCCATCGAGATCACGGCGGCGGGAATCGACGAGGCGAACGTCAGCCCGACCTTGAGGCCGAGGTAGACGTTCGCCGCGGTGAACACCGTCGTGAGGAGTGCGCCGAGGACGAGGCCGCGCAGCGTGAGCTCTTTGGGTCGCATGGGCGACAATCATACAGCCCTGGCCCCTTCGACGCACGGCGTGCAATATGGGGGTCATCCGGAGCGCGAAGCGCGACGGATGCCATCGGAGCTCGAATGAGACGGCTCGTCCCAACCTCGGTCCTCGCCTTGCTGGCCTTGTCGCTCCCCGCCGCCGCGCAAACGCTGCGCACCGGCGCCGTGAGCGGCGTCGTGAAGGACAGTCTCGGCCACCCCATCCCGAACGTCGAAGTCACGGCGTTCAAGTCGAGCGCGTCGGTCCGGACCGACAGCGCGGGACGCTTCTTGCTCGCCGCGCTTCCATATGGAAGGACCGACGTGGGCTTCCGGCGCCTGTCGTTCGAGCCGGTCATCCTCGTCATCACCATCCCGCCCGCCGATACCACCGAGGTCCAGGTCATCCTCGGCGTCGCGGCACAACAGCTCACCGGCGTCGTCATCGAGGCCCACCCCGATCAGTTGCGGCAGCTCGTCGCGTTCGAGAATCGCCGCCGCCAGGGCGTCGGGCACTTCATCACCCGCGAGCAGATCGAGAAGCGGAATCCGCTCCTGCTGAGCGACATGGTGCGCAGCATTCCGGGAATGATCCTCATCTCCGAGACCGGCCGCACGACGCTCCGCTTCTCGCGCACGGCGCGCAACAACTGCCCCCCGCAGTTCTTCATCGACGGCGTTCAGGCGGCGCAATTCAACATCGACGACATGCCGGCGCGCGACGTCGAAGGCGTCGAGCTGTACGCCGGCTCCGTCGGATTGCCTCCCGAGTACAACCGCGCCACCAGCACCGCGATCTGTGGCACGGTGATCATCTGGACGCGAATTCCGACCACCGCGAAGACGAGGAGCTCGCCGCCAGGCTCGTGATCCTCCAGCTACGCGCCACGTTTTCCTGATGCCATCCAACTCGACTCGATAGAGATGCGACTCGCGCTAATCCTTTCGGTGCTGTCGTCCGCGCAACTGATCGCGCAGAGACCGCCCGCGGAGCTGATCGTCACCAACGCCAAGATCTACACCGTCGACGACTCGCATCCGTTCGTGAGCTCGATGGCCGTCTCCGACGGCCGCGTCCAGTTCGTCGGCTCGGCGCGCGAAGCGATGGCCCTGCGCGGCCCCTCCACGCGCGTCATCGACGCCGGCGGGAAAACCGTCATCCCGGGCATGACGGATGCGCATGCGCACCTCTTCGGACTTGGCGAGTTCCTCCGCAACATCGACCTCACCGACACGCGCTCGTACGACGAGATCGTCTCGCGCGTCGCGGCGAAAGTGAAAGACGCTCCCCCCGGCCGTTGGATCGTCGGCCGCGGATGGGATCAGAACAAATGGGGCAACACCGCGTTTCCCACGCACGAGGCGTTGTCGCGCATCTCGGCCGACAATCCCGTCATGCTCGAGCGCATCGACGGCCACGCGCAGCTCATCAATGCCGCCGCGATGAAGCTCGCGGGAATCACCGCCGCGACGAAGGATCCTGCCGGCGGCAAGATCGAGCGCAACGCCAACGGCGAGCCCACCGGCGTCCTGATCGACAACGCGATGGCGCTCGTCGAACGCATCGTCCCCCCGTTGTCGCACGACGAGATGAAGAGCGCCACGCTCGCCGCCATCGCCGAGTCGAACAAGTACGGGCTCACCGGCCTGCACGACGCCGGCGAGCCGCGGGCCGTGCTCGACGTCTTCGAGGAGCTCGCGAAGGCCGGAACGTTCAACCTTCGCGTCTACGCGATGATCGGCGACGACTCGGCCGCGATCGCGCATTACTTTCGGCTCGGGGCCCGAAGCGCGCTCTATGATGGCAAGCTCTGGATTCGCTCGATCAAGCTGTACGCCGACGGCGCGCTCGGCTCGCGTGGCGCGGCGTTGCTCGACCCCTACGCCGACGATCCCAAAAACGTCGGGCTGCTGCGCACGACGCCGGCGCACCTGCAGGACGTCGCCACGCGGGCGCTGCGCAACGGGTTCCAGGTGGCCACGCACGCCATCGGCGATCGCGGCAACCGCGTCGCGCTCGACGCCTACCAGGCCGCGCTCGCCGCCGTGCCGACGACCGACCATCGCTTTCGCATCGAGCACGTCCAGGTCCTCGATCATGCCGACGTCCCGCGCTTCGCGCGGCTCGGCGTGATTCCGTCGATGCAGGCGGTGCACCAGACGAGCGACATGTACTGGGCGTCGACGCGCTTGGGGTACGCGCGCACCCTTGGAGCGTATGCCTGGCGATCCCTGCTCGAGACCGGCGTGATCATTCCGAACGGCAGCGACTTCCCCGTCGAACGCGTGAATCCGCTTTACTCGTTCCACGCCGCCGTCAGCCGCAAGGATGACAACAGTTGGCCGCCGGGCGGTTGGTTTCCCGAGCAGATGATGACGCGAGAGGAGGCCCTCAAGTCGATGACCATCTGGCCCGCCTTCGCCGGTTTTCAGGAGAAAGAGCTCGGATCGCTCACGCCCGGCAAGTGGGCCGATTTCGTGATTCTCGACCGCGACATCATGACGGTTCCGGAGTCGGAAATACTCGGCACCTCGGTGCTCGCCACGTATATTTCTGGACGGGTGGTTTTCGAGCGCAGCCGCTAGACACCCCCGCGGCCCTTTCTCAGGTGATTCTGCATGGTTCCCCCCCGGCCGGTTGCGGAGCTCGGCCCATCCGCGAATGCCGCCGACGCGCGGTACGCGCGATACCCCTGGCTCACGCCTGAGCGTCTCAGTCGGGTTCGCGCGATTCTGCTCGCGCTGTCGCTCTTTTTTGGCTTGGCCGTTTACGTCTTTCATACAGTGAGCACGGCCCGCGATGCGTCGCCCCTGCTCATCACGAAGCTGCGCGGCGTCGGCGTGCTCACCTGGCTCTACGCCCTGGTGCAGATGATCGACCTCCGGTTCTATAACAGCCGATGGGCCCAGCGCCGCCGCCACTCGACCGGCATTCCCGACAGCCTGCACGGCTGGCTGTTTGGCCAGATGCTCGCCTGGTTCGGCATTCTGTACTATGGGCTGACCGAAGACCTTCGTTGGTACGTCGCCGGGCTGATCATCCTGGCGTTGAGCTTTCTGGCATTTCCGATCCGTAGAGTCTAGGCATCCCGAGCGTCCGGCGTCATCCCGGGAGTCGGGGCGTCATCCCGGGCGTCGCGAGGGACCGCTGCTGGTTTGTAAGGCTCCGGATGACGCCGCCTACCATCCGATAGTGAACAGGACTACCATTTCAGGCTGTCCTGACCCCAGCCATTAGAACATGCTGAGTCCGTCATCGTTGGCGTTTCTGAAGCGTTTGCTGGATACCCCGGCCCCGTCCGGGTTTGAGGGGCCCGCCGCTCGCGTCTGGCGAGACGAAGCCTCCACCTTCGCCGACCGCGTCACCACCGATGTCGCCGGCAATAGCATGGCCGAGATCAACCCCGGCGGCTCGCCGACGATCATGCTCGACGGCCACATCGACGAGATCGGCCTCATCGTCCAATACATCGACGACGACGGCTTCGTCTATCCCGGCCCGATCGGCGGCTGGGACCCGCAAGTGCTCGTCGGACAGCGCATCCGCTTCCTCGGCAAGGGCGGCGACGTCCTCGGCGTGGTCGGCAAGAAGCCGATTCACCTCATGAAGCCGAGCGACCGCGACGCCGCCTCGAAGATGACCGACTTGTGGGTCGACATCGGCGCCTCGAATCGCGCCGAAGCCGAGGGCCGGCTGAGCGTCGGCGATCCCGGCGTCATCGACTCCAAGACCATCGACTTTCCGAACAATCGCATCGTATCGCGCTCGATCGACGATCGCATCGGCGCGTTCACGGTGCTCGAGGCGCTGCGGCGCTACGCGCAGAATCCGGGCTCCGCACGCGTGGTCGCGGCGGCCACGACGCAGGAAGAGATCGCCTGGCACGGCGGCGGGGCGCTCGTCTGCACGAACTGCGTCAATCCGCAGATGGCGATCGTCGTCGACGTCACCTTCGCGACCGACCATCCCCAGATGGAAAAGAAGGAGATCGGCGACCATCGCGTCGGCGGCGGTCCCGTGCTCTCTCGTGGCGCGATGATCTCGCCGGTGGTGTTCGAGATGCTCCGCGCGTCCGCCGAGCGGCAGGGTCTCAAGTATTCGCTCCACGCCGTCGGCCGCGACACGTCGACGAACGCCGACGCGATTCACATCTCGCGCGAAGGCGTGGCGACGGGTCTCGTCTCGATCCCGAATCGCTACATGCATTCGCCGAACGAGCTGGTGAGTCTCGACGACGTGGACAAGACGGCGACGCTGCTCGCCGAGGTGTGCCGCGAGGTCACTGGCAAGACTGACTTCACTGCTCGTTGAGAGGTGTTGTGATTTTACCGCAGAGGGCGCAGCGAGGCAGAGGACGCGGAGAAAAAAACAACGATCGGTCTTCTCTGCGTTCGCTGCCCCTCTGCGCCCTCTGCGGTACCCTTGCCGCCGCGTGCGTCACGCAGACGCGTCCAACGCCCGGCACATCCCCGGACTCCCTCGCACTCCGGCGGGACATCGCATTCCTCGCGAGTCCCGCGCTCGCCGGCCGCATGACCGGCACGCCCGGTAACGACTCCGCCGCCGCATACATCGCGCGCCGGTATGCCGCGCTGGGCCTCGAGCCGCTCACGCCGCGGTACCTCCAGCGCTTCGTCGCGCGTCCGCCCGCACACAACGGCTCGAGCCCGCAGCTTCCGACACAGAACGTCCTCGCCATCGTCCGGGGCACCGATCCGGTGCTGCGCAATCAATACGTCGTCGTGGGCGCGCACTTCGATCACCTCGGCTTCACGACGGAGTTCTCGCTCGATCCGAGCAACACGACGTCGCCCCGCGTCGGAGCGGACGACAACGCATCGGGCAGCGCCGCGGTGCTCGAGCTCGCGCGCCTCGTCGAGCGCGCGCCGGCGAAGCGCTCGGTGATCTTCGCCAACTTCTCCGGCGAGGAAGAAGGCATCCTCGGCTCCTCGTACATGGTCGAGCATTTTCCCGTGCCGCTCGACAGCGTGTCGGCGATGCTCAACTTCGACATGGTCGGCCGGCTCCGAAACGACGTGCTCATCGTGTCCGGATACGGCACGGCGGCGGAGCTTCCATCGATCCTCGCCGCGGCGAACGTCGCGCCGATGCTGCGCATCACGGGCGACTCCGACGGCTTTGGCCCGTCGGATCACAGCGCCTTCTACGCGAAGAACGTCCCCGTGCTGCACTTCTTCACGAACCAGCACGACGACTATCACAAAGCCAGCGACACGCCCGACAAGATCAACGTGGCGGGTGAAGCGCGCGTCGTCGCGCTCGCCGAGCGGATCCTGCGCGACGTGGCGAATCGCCCGGCGCGGCTGACGTACGTGCGCATCGCCGCGCGTCCGCAGGCAGCCGGCTCCGGCTCCGACGTCTATCTGGGATCTATTCCCGACATGGCGGGTAGCGACACGCCGGGTCTCAAGCTCTCGGGGGTTCGCGCCGGAAGTCCGGCGGACCTGGGCGGACTCAAGGCGGGCGACGTGATCGTCGAGTTCGGCGGCACGCCCGTGAAGGATCTATACGAGTATTCGAATGCCCTGTACGCGCACAAGCCGGGCGACGAGGTGGATGTCGTCGTCCTGCGTGACGGCAAGCGGATGAGGGTGCACGTCAAGCTGGGCAAACGCGGCGGATGAGGATATGGACGGATGCTCGCGACGAACGGTCCACGCTGGTACGACCGTCGAGAACCAGACCCGGGCTGGTCGAGCTTCGCCGTCTCCGTCGGACTTACGCTCGCCCTGTTCGCGTCGGCGTTCGTCGCCATGCGAACGGTACCGCGCTGGATCTCCGCTCCGCCGACTGATCGCGAACGATCGACGATCGTTCGGCTGACTCCGCCCGCGGCGGTTCCGCGACCGCAACCGCCGCCCGAGCCCACGCGAATCGATCGCGCCCCGCGCCCGGCGCCCCAGGCCCCCCGACTCGAGACGCCGCCGGCCCGGACAGCCGTCCCCGCGCCGCCGCCCATCTCCATCGCGCCACCGCAGGCGCCGCCGGCCACGTCTCCCTCCCCGCGCGCCGCGCCCCTCACGAACGGCGTTCCGATCGGCATCGTTCGCGATACCACGGGGCGCGGCAATCAGCCGGTGATGGGCCGTCGCGGCGGCGCACCCGTCGCTCCGTCGGGTCTCACGATCGGCGACCGCGTGAAGAACACGCCCGCCTATCGTGATTCGATGGCGCGCCTGGTACTTGGCTCGATACCGCAGCTCGCCAAGCTGCCGCCGACGACGGCAGAGAAGCAGGAGCTCGAGGCGAGCAAGCAAGCCGGCCGGGTATTGGTTCGGCGGCAGACGACGGCGGGCAACCCGAACGTCCACGTGATGGAGGGCGAAGGAAGAGGGGGAGAGGGCGCCGTCGGCGGCCAGAGCGGCGGCGTCTCCGCGGGACCCGGAAGCGTGACCGTGAGCGTGCCTTTTCCACTGTTCAGCCCCGGCCCGTCGCCGGAGCAACGCAAGAAGAACGAGGCGCTCGAGAAGGACTACAGTCAGCGGCTGGGCCGCCTCAACGACCGGCTTCTACTCATTCGCGACTCCATTCGCGCAGATTCCCTGCGTCGCGATTCCTTGCGTCGCGATTCGCTGCGTCGCGATTCGCTCGCGAAAGCCCGTAAACCGGTCCCATAGTTTCCGCCCATCGCCCATCGCCCATCGCGATGCACCTCTGGTCCAGCGCGAGCTACACCTTTCCTCTGCCTCACGGGCACCGCTTTCCGATCGAGAAGTACGCGCTGCTCCGCGACCGGGTGATCGCCGAGGGAATCGTGCCGCGCGAGCACGTTCACGATCCGGACCGCGTGTCGCGCGAGGATCTGCTGCTCGTGCATGCCGCGGACTACGTCGACCGTTTCAGCGACGGGCGTCTCACCCCCGGCGAGATCCGTAAGCTCGGCTTTCCGTGGTCGGAGGGATTGGTCGAACGATCGTATCGCGCGGCGGGCGGAACGGTCGAAGCGTCGCGGTATGCGGTCGACCACGGCATCGCGATGAATCTCGCCGGCGGCACCCACCACGCCTTCCCATCACACGGTGAGGGGTTCTGCGTGTTCAACGACGTGGCCATCGCGATCCGTGCGTTGCAGCGCGATGGCCGCATCGCCCGCGCCGCCGTGATCGATCTCGACGTACACCAGGGGAACGGCACGCACGCCATCTTTGCCGGCGACGATCGCGTGTTCACGTTCAGCATGCACGGCGGCCGCAATTATCCGTTCCACAAGGTGCCCGGTTGCCTGGACATCGAGCTCGCCGACGGCACCGGCGACGACGAGTATCTCGCCTTGCTCGCCGGCGCGCTCCCCGGCGTCCTGGCCGCATCGCGTCCGGACCTCGTCGTCTACCTCGCGGGCGCGGACTCGCACGAGCGCGACCGGCTCGGCCGCCTCGCGCTCACGTTCGACGGTCTCGCTCGCCGCGACAACATGGTCCTGGAGCAATGCCGCGAGATCGGCCTGCCGGTATTGATCACCATCGCCGGCGGCTACGGCGACCCAATTTCGGGGACAATCGAGGTCCATACGCGGACCGCCCGGATTGCCTGTCGATACTAAACATGTGAACCATTTTTCAGGATAGTGGCAGTTTGCATGGAAGTCGTGCAAATGACGGGAACATGAACGCGAATTTGGGCTCGAAACATCCGTCATCAGCTACATATCTCTTTGGCGGACAACGACCTGAGAAAATGGCCTCTGGCGGTCTTAGCCTTGCCTTGTACATTGGTCGCCAACCTTACGTACCGTCCCTACGGCTCAGTGGGCCAGCGACGGCCCGAGAGAGTCCATCCCCACCACCAACGCCCAGGAGCTGTAATGCTTCGCATGCGCAAGGGTTTCACGCTGATCGAGCTGTTGATCGTGGTCGTCATCATCGGCATTCTCGCCGCGATCGCGATCCCGAAGTTCGCGAACACGAAGTCGAAGGCGTACATCACCGCGATGAAGTCGGATCTCCGCAACCTCGTGACAGCGGAAGAGGCGTTCTTCTCGGACTCGTCGAAGTACACGGCGACGCTGTCGCAGCTCAAGTTCCAGGTGTCGACGGGCGTGAACTCCCCGACGATCGCCACGGGCGCGGGCTTCTGGACGGCGACGAACACCCACACGCAGCTCAGCGGCCAGACGTGCGGCATCGGCATCAATACGACGAATCCGCTGTCGGGCGTGACGGCGGCGGAAGGGGAGCCGGCGTGTAAGTGACCAGCCGGATCCAATCCGGAGACCAAGCGGGGCCGCCGAAAGGCGGCCCTTCTTGTTCTCCGGTGATCCGGCTGGTCATCCTGAGCTCTTTCGTCGCCGTCGCTCCGCGGTGCAGGCGACGCCGAAGGATCCGCCCTTAGGTTGCAGCGAATGCCGCCCATCCCCGTGCCACGCGACTCAGGCTTCACGACTACCACCGCTCACCCGCTCTACTGGGTGAAGTACGGTCCCCCGGGCAAATCTCCGTTGCTCGTCCTCCACGGTGGACCCGGCGCCGATCACGGCTATCTCCTCCCGCAAATGCTCGAGCTCGCGCGCGATCACGAGCTGGTGCTCTACGATCAACGCGGCGGCGGCAAATCGAGATCCGACGACCGTGGCCCCGTCACCTGGCACACGCACGTCGAGGATCTCGACCGGGTCGTCGGCGAGATGCAGCTCGATCCCCTCGTCATCGTCGGCTATTCATGGGGCGCGCTGCTCGCGCTGCTCTACTCGGTCGAGGCCGCGGCGGGACGCACGGCACACCGTCCCGCGCGCCTCGCGCTCATCGATCCCGCGCCCGTCACCCGCGAATTTCGCCGCCAGTTCGAGGCGGAGTTCGATCGTCGCCAAACCAGCGCTGCGGTCGTTCAGCTCCGCACCGCGCTCGCCGCCTCCGGCCTTCGTGAGCGCGAGCCCGATGCATACCGTCAGCGCGCGTTCGAGCTCGGCGTCGCGGGCTACTTCGCCGATCCGGGCGCCGCGCGCGACCTCACCCCCTTCCGCGTGACCGGCCGCGTCCAGCAATCCGTCTGGGCATCACTCGGCGACTACGACCTGCTCGCTCCAGGGCAGCTCGACTCCATCAGGGTCCCGGCCTTCATCGCTCACGGCCGCCAGGATCCGATCCCTCTCGCGTCCTCCCAGGCCGCGGCCAAGGCGATGCACGCTGAGTTGCTGGTGATAGAGAACGCTGGTCATGTCCCGTACGTGGAACAGCCGCGGGTGCTCTTCCCGGCGCTGACGCGTTTCCTTGCCGGCATGTAGACTTCCGGCGGTCTAGCGGTCCAGCGGTCAGGCGGTCTAGCGTTCCCCCAGACGAATGCCCCCCGAATCCCAGCATACTCATATCGCCATCCTCGAGCATCAGGGCCGCCGCTACGCGGTGACCTGTCGCATCGTGTTCGACGGCATCGAGTATGTGGGCCGGCTCTGGTTCGCCGAGGAGGATTGGGAGGACGCGGGCCTTCCCGACCGTGCCGCGATTCCCGGCCGCTCGCGCGAGGAGGTGCTCGAGCTGGCGCGCCGCCTCACCCCCAACGAGCTCACCCTGCGTCACCGCCGTGCCCTCGCGGAGAAGCGCCGATTCATCCGCCTGCGCCGCGTGACGGACGACATCCTCACGAAGATCCGCTACATGAACCAGATCGCGATCTCGATGCGTGCCGGAATGCTCGACGAGGACGGCGCGCATCAAGAGATCGATCTCACCGAGAAGCAGCTTCACGAGTGCGTCGAGCGACTCCGACACGCCGCGGGCGTCGAAGAGTAGTGGGGTTGTAGGGGTGGACTCCCGCACCGCCGCACACGTTCTCTCGCAGATCGCCGCGTACCTCGAGCTGAAAGGCGAGAACAAGTTCAAGATCCGCGCATACGAGGGCGCATCGCGAAGTCTGCTCGCGCTCAACGCTGATGACCTCGCGCCGCTCTACCGGACCGGAGACATCGGCAAGGTCCGCGGACTGGGCCCCGCCACGCTGGCCGTCGTCAAGGACCTGATCGAGACGGGCGAATCGAGCTATCTCGAGCAACTGCGCGAGTCCACGCCCGAGGGATTGCTCGAGATGCTGCGCGTCCCCGGCATGTCCCCCGAGCGCATCCACAAGGTCTACGACGAGCTCGGGATCGAATCGGTCGAGGAACTGGAGGCGGCGGCGCAAAATGGACGTCTCGCGAAGATCGCCAAATGGGGACCGAAAACCTCCGAGAAGATCCTCAAGGGCATCGCGCAGATGCGCGAGCAGGGTACGATGCGCCTCTGGCATCACGCGATCGTCGAGGCGAACGCGCTGCTCGCCGCGGTGCGGAGCCACCCCGACGTCGAGCGCGCCGAGCTGGCCGGCGATCTTCGCCGCTGCCTCGAGGTCGCGAGCCGCGCGGATATCGTCGCCGCGTGCAGGACCGATCCCGTCGGGGTCGCGCAATCGTTCGCCCGGCTCCCCGGCGTCGCCCGATCGAGCGGCGAAGGGGCATCGGTCAACGTTCAATTCGTCGACGGCCAGCACCTCGAGCTTCACTGCGTCACGCCGCCGCTGTTCATCGCCGCCTGGTGGCACAGCACCGGAAGCGTCCCCCACGTCGCCGCGGTCGCCGCCCGTCTCGCGGCACGCGGCGTCCCGATCGGCTCCGCGTTCACGGACGAAACGGCACTCTACGAGGCCGCGGGGCTCGCGTACGTCGCCCCCGAGCTGCGGGAGGATCGGGGCGAGGTCGAGGCGGCCGCACGAAACGGATTGCCCGATCTCATCGAGTACGCCGACATTCGCGGCGTGCTGCACTGTCACACGATCTATTCCGACGGCCGTGCGTCGGTTGCCGAGATGGCGCGCGGCGCGCGCGAACGCGGCTGGAGCTACATCGGCATCACCGATCACTCGCAGGCGGCGTTCTACGCCGGGGGGCTGTCGGTCGAGCGCGTGCGGCAGCAGCACGGGGAGATCGACGAGCTCAACGCCACGCTCGACGGCTTTCGCGTGCTCAAGGGCATCGAGGCCGACATCCTCGCCGACGGTTCCCTCGACTACGGCGACGCCCTGCTCGACGAGTTCGACTTCGTCGTCGGCTCGATCCACGCCCGCTTTTCGATGGACGGCCCGAAGATCACCGAGCGCGTCCTCAAGGCGCTCGACGATCCGCGGCTCACCATCCTCGCGCACCCGACTGGCCGCCTGCTGCTCTCGCGCGAGCCCTATCCGCTCGACGTCGAGGCCGTGCTGCAGAAGGCCAAGGAGAACGGCGTGGCCGTCGAGCTGAATTGCGATCCCAAGCGCATGGATCTCGACTGGCGCCACCTCGAGCGGGCGCGCGAGATTGGAGCGACGATCGCCGTCGGCCCCGATGCGCACTCGGTCGCCGCGCTCGACAACATGCGGTTCGGCGTCGCCGCCGCGCGAAAGGGCTGGCTCTCCGCCGGCGACGTCCTCAACACTCGCCCCGTCGAGATGCTGTCATCCCGAGCGTAGCGAGGGACCTGCTGTTCGCCCAGCTGTCATCCCGAGTGCAGCGAGGGACCTGCTTTTACGTTCTTGACAATGCCTCGTAAGAAAAAACCCACCGCCGCGTACGCCGCCGAGATCTACGATCGCCTCGTCGAACACTACCCCGACGCGCACTGCGCGCTCGACTTCAATTCTCCGTTCCAGCTCCTCGTCGCCACCATCCTCAGCGCGCAGTGTACCGACAAGCGCGTGAACATGGTCACGCCGGCGCTCTTCAAGAAGTACAAGACGCCCAAGGCGATGTCCGTGGCGAAGCCGGAGGAGCTCGAGGAGATGATCCGATCCACCGGCTTCTTTCGGAACAAAACGAAGAGCCTGCTCGGCATGTCCGCGGCCGTCGCGGAGCGGCACGGCGGCGAGATTCCCGACGAGATGGACGACCTCGTGAAGCTGCCCGGCGTCGGACGCAAGACCGCCAACGTCGTCCTCGGCAATGCCCACGGCAAGAACGAGGGCGTGGTCGTCGACACGCACGTCACGCGCGTGGCCGGCCGGCTCGGCCTCACGGACAACGCCGATGCCGTGAAGATCGAACAGGATCTCATGAAGCTGTTCCCGCGCGACAACTGGACCTTGCTCTCGCACCTGTTCATCGAGCATGGCCGCCAGATTTGTGACGCACGGCGGCCGAAGTGCGAGGAGTGCTTCCTGAACGACCTTTGCCCGTCCTCGCGGGTGGTGTCATCCCGAGCGTAGCGAGGGATCTGCTTGTCGGCTAACTTTTTCGCCATGGCAAAAACCGCTACGTTCGACACGAACAAGGGCCAGATCGTCGCCGAGCTGTTCGACAAAGAAGCACCGAAGACGGTCGAGAATTTCGAGAAGCTCGCCAACTCGGGTTTCTACGACGGCGTGAAGTTCCACCGCGTCATCCCCGACTTCGTCGTCCAAGGCGGCGATCCGCTCTCGCGCGACCTGCCGGCCGGCGATCCACGCATCGGCACCGGCGGACCAGGGTACAAGATCAAGTGCGAGACGGCCGGCAATCCGCACAAGCACGAGGTCGGCGCGCTCTCCATGGCGCACGCCGGAAAGGACACCGGCGGCAGCCAGTTCTTCATGGTGCTCAACGAGGACAACACGCGCCACCTGAACGGCGTACACACGGTCTTCGGCAAGATCACCAAGGGCGTCGACGTCATGAAATCCATCACGAGAAACGACGTGATGAATTCCGTCCGAGTCGCCTGACCCCCATCGCCCCTCGCCCCCTATGGCTCACGACCATCATCCTCACGCCACCGACGCCAAGGCTGCGTTCACCGGCCTCATCGCCGGCGCGATCATTCTTTTCGCGATCGTGCGCACCATCGTCTATCTCACCAACGCGAAGTACCAGGGCGAGAAGACGCACGCCGAAGCGACGAAGTAGCTCGGTGTCGTCCCGAGCGTAGCGAGGGACCCGCTGTTGTGCTCGAACAGCAGGTCCCTCGCTGCGCTCGGGATGACGACTTGCTCGGCATCGAACCCGGAGACATGATCGCCACATGAAATACGCTGCGCTCGAGAATTACGTCGGCGGCCGCTTCGTACCGCCCGCCCCTGAACGCCCGTACCTCGACGTTCATAGTCCGCTGAGCGGAGACGTCATCGCCAAGGTGCCCCTCTCCACACCGTCCGATCTCGACGCCGCCGTCGCCGCCGCGAAGCAGGCCTTTCCCGCGTGGTCCGCGCTCCCCATCAAGGAGCGTGTCCAGGTCTTTTATCGGTACAAGGCGCTCCTCGAGCGCGACATCGACGACCTTGCGGCACTGATCACCGAAGAGAACGGCAAGATCGGAAGCGAAGCCCGGGCCGAGATTCTCAAGGCCGCCGAGCTGACGGAGTTCGCCTGTTCGCTCCCCCAGATCGCCTCCGGCGAAGTGCTCGAGGTGAGTCGCGGCGTCGAATGCCGGATCGAGCGCTTCCCCCTCGGCGTCACCGCGTCGATCGCGCCGTTCAACTTCCCCAGCATGGTGCCGCACTGGACGATCCCCAACGCGATCGCCCTGGGCAACTGCATGATCCTCAAGCCGTCGGAGCTCGTGCCGATCAGCGCCGGCCGAATCGCGGCGATGCTGAAGGAGGCCGGTCTACCCGACGGCGTCTTCCAGGTGGTCCATGGCGGCCGCGAGGTCGTCGAGGCGATCTGCGATCATCCGGACATCGCGGCGGTGAGCTTCGTCGGCTCGACGAAGGTGGCCAAGATCGTCTACCGGCGCGCCACGTCGAACCTCAAACGCTGTCTCGCCCTCGGCGGCGCCAAGAATCATCTCATCGTCATGCCCGACGCCAACCGCGAGATGGCGGCGACCAACATCGTCGCGTCGATGTCCGGCTGCGCGGGCCAGCGCTGCATGGCCGCGAGCGTGATGGTCGGCGTCTCCGGCGTCGATCACATCATCGAGCGCATGTGCGAGGTGGCGCGGGCGATGGTGCCGGGCAAGGACATCGGCCCGGTCATCACGGCCGAGGCGCGCGCGCGGATCTCGCGATACATCGATGAGGCCGAGGCCGCGGGCGCCACGGTTCTCGTCGACGGCCGGACGACCGTGGTGAAAGGCAAGGAACACGGCTTCTACCTCGGCCCCACCATCATCGACCACGTGACGCCCGACATGCGCATCGCGCAGGAAGAGGTGTTCGGACCCGTGCTCGTCATCGTCCGCGCAAAGGACGTCGATGAAGCGCTGCAGGTCGAGAACGCGTCCCCCTACGGAAACGCCGCGTCGGTGTTCACCGAGAGCGGCGGCGTGGCGCGCCACGTGATGGAACGCGCGAGCGCCGGCATGGTCGGCGTCAACGTCGGTGTCCCGGTTCCCAGGGAACCATTCTCGTTCGGCGGCTGGAACGAATCGCGCTTCGGCGTCGGCGACATCACCGGCCGCGGCTCGATCGAGTTCTGGACGCAGTCGAAGAAGATGACCACGAAGTGGAATCGAGAGGCGGGCACCAACTGGATGTCGTAGACGCTCGCGCCGCGCGCGCGCGAAGCGCGCGCATCAAAGATGCCTCAGGAACCGCTCGGGATCGTTGAGAAAATCCCGCGTGATCGTCACATGGTCCAGCTCGCCGAACGCTACCTCGCGAATCGGCACGACGTCGCAGGAGTAGATTCGCGCTCCCGGAAAACCGAGCAGGATCGGCGAGTGCGTGGCGATGATGAACTGTGAATCCTGGGCCACCATCTCCCGGATCATCGCGATCAGCGCGAGCTGACTCTGCGGCGACAGCGGCGCCTCGGGCTCGTCCAGCAGGTATAGGCCGTTCGGGACGAACCGCGACTGGAAAAGCTTGAGAAAGCTCTGGCCGTGCGAGTTGGCGTCGAGATCCGTGCCGTAGCGGTGCTCCATGTCGGCCAGGGAGTGTCCGACCGGCATCATCGCCAGCCCCTTGGCATAGTCCCGCCCCCGATACTCCACCTCGAGCTCCGCTTTCCGCCGCAACAGGTCGGCGCGCATCTTCGCCAGCGTCTTCGTGAAGCCGAAGAAGTCCTCCGCGCGCAGGAAGAACCCGCGCAGCGCGCGGAAATTCCACGTCAGCTTGAGCTGCGTGCCGAGGTGGCGCTGCGAGGCCAGCGTCTCGTCGTCGCGCACCTCGACGCTCCCGACCGTCGGGAGCTTCGCCGCCGCGGCGATGCCTTCGAGCAGCGTCGACTTCCCCGACCCGTTCTCCCCGACCAGAAACGTGACCGATGCGTCGACGTCCAGTCGCCGGAGCTCCCGGATCACCGGAACGTTGAACGGAAACCGGTCGTTTGCCGCGCGCTTACGCAGCTCGATCGAACGAAGATGGGCCATGGATCGCTGTCATCGTGACGTCGAGCGGAGCGGGACGGAGGCGAGCGGGAGGGGTCTGCTGTTCATCCGTATCTATTTAGTCGCTCGATCGTCCAAATGGCTGAGCGCGCCACCGAGGGCGCCCGAGCCTTCCCCCACGCCGATCCACCCTTGAGCGACGACTACTCTCGCTCCGCCGAAAACGCATCGACCGTCATCGCCGGACACCGCGTCCTCGGGCAAACCGAGAGGCTGGCGTCCGTGGGCCAGGTCATTGCCGGTGTCGCGCACGAGCTGAACAATCCGCTCTCGGCGATCCTCCTTTTCGCCGAGGATCTCCTCCAGATCGAGCGCCCCGGCGACGAGGCCGAGGCCCTGACGATCATCGTGCAGCAAGCGCGCCGGTCGCGGGCCATCGTCCGCGATCTCCTGTCCTTCGTCCGCAGCCGCGAAGTGACTCGAGTCCCGATCTGTCCGAGGGCCCTGCTCGAGCGCATCAGCCGGACGCTCCGTCCCCAGACCGACGAGATGGGCGTTGCTTTCCACGTGGAGGTCTCGGCCATCGATCAGATCTACGTCGACCACGCGGGGATCGAGCAGGTCGTCACGAACCTGGTGATGAACGCCGCCCAGGCGACCGGGGCGGGCGGCAACGTGTGGATGCGCTGCTACGCCGACGCGAGCGACTACGTGATGGAGGTCATCGACGACGGCCCCGGCCTTTCGCCCGACGTGCAGGCGCACATGTTCGAGCCCTTCTTCACGACCAAGCCCATAGGCCAAGGAACCGGGCTGGGCTTGTCGGTCTCTGTCGGGATCGTGCAGCAGCACGGAGGAATGATCACCGCCGCCAATCGCGACCCGCGGGAAGGCTCGGGCGCCCGCTTCATAGTGCGGTTGCCGTCCCCCGCCCAGGCCCATCCGATCGACCCGTCCGAGGAGTCAGGAAATAGTATATTGGTGGCATGACCACCCCCTCGTCGCCGAACGGTCTCCCGTCGCGGGCGGACGCGCTCGCGATCGTGCACGAATACACCGCCAGCGAATCGCTCCGGAAGCACATGCTCTCCGTCGAGGCGGCGATGCGCGCGTACGCCGAGAAATTCGGCGAGGATCCGGACCGCTGGGGCCTGGCCGGGTTGATTCACGACTTCGATTACGAACGCTTTCCGAATAACGCGCACTCCGCCACCGAAGAGCACCCCGCGGAGGGCGTGCGCATCCTGCGATCCAGGGGTTGGCCCGAGGACATCCTCGAGGCGATCCTCGGCCACGCGACGTACAGCGGCGTGCCGCGGACGACGAGAATGGCGCAGGCTCTGTTTGCCGTGGACGAGCTCACCGGCCTGATCACGGCGACCGCGCTCGTGAAGCCGTCGAAGAGCGTCCACGACGTCGACGCGAAGTCCGTGAAGAAAAAGATGAAGGACAAAGCGTTCGCCAAGGGCGTGAATCGCGACGACGTCCTGGTCGGCGCGCGCGAGCTCGGCGTGGACAATGACATGGATGCCCATATTCAATTCGTGATCGACGCGATGCGGCGAGTTGCCGACGCGATCGGGCTCGGTGGTGTTTCGGGTGCACCGGCCGGCGACCAGAGCCGGTAACCGCCTTGCCTTTCAGCGGTTTGCCAGGGTGCCGCGTTTATGAGAGTGGACACCGGCCACGACTCGATGCCCGCTGTAGCAGAGCGACTAGCACCTGCCGCACTCACAACCGAAGCGTCGTACCGCATGCCGTCACCGAGTGACGCCAGAGCGGAGGAACGGGCGCTTGTGATCGCGGCGCAGCGCGGGGAGAGCGACGCATTCGCTCGTCTCGTGCGGTCGCATCAGCGTCGAGCGTACGCCGTGTGTCGCGCGATCGTGCTGTCGCACGAGGACGCGGAAGACGCGGTCCAGGAGGGTTTCCTCCATGCCTTCAAGGCGCTGGATCGTTTTCTTCCCGATCAACCGTTCGGCGCGTGGCTGTACCGCATCATGGCCAATGCGTCGCTGGATCTGGTGCGGCGGCGGAAGGTCCGCGACGCGGACGAGCTGCCGGATACGGTTCCCATGCCGTTTCGGGATCCGGGCGAGTCGGACGAGCTGCGCCGGCGTCTCAACGAGGCGCTCACGAAGCTCACCGGCCGACAGCGGGCGGTGATCGTGCTGCACGATCTGGAAGGGTTTACCCACGGAGAGATCGGCGGGATGTTGGGGATCCCGGAAGGCACGGCTCGATCGGACCTTCATCACGCCAGGGCGGCGCTACGCCGCCTGTTGAAAGACGTACGGAGCGACCTATGAGTGATCTTCGATTCTTCCATACTGACGACGACGCCGATCCGGCGGTGGTACGCGGGCTTCGCTCGCTGTACGCCGCTCCGGCTGGCGACGCGTATTGGAACGAGCTCGAGGCTCGCATCATGGCCCGCGTCGCCGACGTGGAGCTTGGCTGGTGGACGGAGCTGGACCGTTGGGTTCGCCCCGCGATCGCCGCGGCCGCCATGCTGCTCCTTGCCGCGGGCGCGGCGATGGTTCGCGCCCATCACGCGGAGCAGGAGATCGCCGCCGAAAGCATGTTGTCCTCTCCGTCCGTGCCGGTGTCCTCGGCCGTCCGGCCAGCCCTCGATAACGACCGGGAAGCGCGCATTCGCTTCCTGTTTGGTCGATAACCCGGAGCCATCCAAATGCAGCGCACCAAGCAACAGGCGCTCATGTTCCTGCTCGGCGCCGCGCTCGTCGGCGGCGCCGTCGGCTTCTCCGCGGACCGCTACATCGGTCACGAGAAGTTCGCGGCGCAGTACGGTCCGCGGCAGAAGTTCTATGACGAGATGGGATACTCGCAGGACCAGCGGAACATCCTCGACTCGTTGGCGTTTCAGCAGGAGTGCACGCTGCGCGCCGTCCTGTCGCCGCAGAAGCCCGTCCTCGACAGCATCAAGGCGCGCTTCCGGGCGCAGCGCGATTCTGTCCTCACCAAAGCCCAATTGGCGAAGCTCGAAGCTCGCCGTAAAGAAATGGATGCCCGGCGCGAAGCCGAGCAGGCCAAGGAGCCCAAGAGAACATGCGTGGTCAACTGATCGCCCTGCTCGCCGCGCCGGCGCTGCTCGGCGCGCAGCAGAGTGCGTCGCCGCCGGGAGCGAATGACACGGCGGGATTCCGTCCCATCTCGCTGCAGGAAGCGCTCCGCCTCGCGCGCGAGAACAACGTCTCGAACATCCAGGCGGAGAATTCGGTTCAGGCGGCGAGCAATCTCGTTCGCGTCCGCCGGGCCGCGGTATTGCCGACCCTCAATGCCACCGCCGGCCAGAGCAAGAGCGCCGGCCAGAATGTCGGACAGAGCGGCCAGCTCGTCGACTTCACGGGCGATTGGCGTTACAACACGGGGCTCACGTCGCAGATTACGCTGTTCGATGCCGGCAAGATGTTCGCCGACGTCAAGACGGCCAAGGCGCAGCTCGCGGCCGCCGAAGCCGGCGAGGTGCTGACCGAGTACAACATCGCGCAGCAGGTCAAGCTCGCGTACAACAGCGTGCTGGCCGCCAAGGAGAGCGAAGGCGCGGCACAAGCGCAGCTCGCGACGGCCGTCCAGCAGTTGAACGTCTCGATCGCCAAGGTCAACGCGGGTACGGCGAACGTGTCCGATTCGCTTCGCAACGTCGTAACGGTCGGGAACGCGCAGCTCGCCGTGCTCCAGGCGCAGAACGCCTTTCGCACCGCGAACGCCCAGTTGACGCGCCTCGTCGCCACGCCGTATTTCGTGACGGCGCAGTTGACCGACACCCTGGATCGTCCGTTCCAACCAATCGACAGCGCGGCGATCATGCAGCTCGCGCTTGCCGGGCCCGCCGTGCGCCAGCAGGAAGCAACGGTGAACGCGCAGGCGGCGGCGCGGCAGTCGGCCAAGACCTCATACCTTCCGACGCTGACGGCAAACCTCAACCTCGCCGGCAACGGAAACCGGGCGCTCTACGGGTTGAACGACAGTCCGTACGCCTATACGCGCGGCGTCAGCTTCAGTATCAGCTATCCGATCTTCGATCGGTTCCAGCGCAACAACGCGCTCGCCAACGCGAACATCGCGTACGAGAACGCGCAGGCCGCGGCGAGGAACGCACGCCTCCAAGCGCAGCAGGACGTGATCACGCAGATCGCGCAGCTCCGCAACGCGGACGCCTCGATGCGCGTGCAGCAGGCGAACGTTCGCGCCGCGGAAGAAGACCTCCGCGTGGTGCAGCAACGCTACAACCTCGGCGCGAGCACGATCCTCGACGTCCTCACGTCGCAGCAGAACCTCGTGAACGCCCGCCAGCAGCTCATCACCGCACGGTTCAACTACCGAAACGCCCGCGCCCAGATCGAAGCGATCATCGGCCGCGATCTGCCGTAGGGCCTGTTGGCCTGCTAGCCTGTTGGCCTGTTGGCTGAACACCGAGGGCACATTGGAGTCATCCAATGTGCCCTCCCCTTTAGCTACCAGGTACCCGGCTAACAGGCCAACAGGCAAACAGGCTAACAGGCCCCCGCCCGCCAGCAAATCCGCCTCGCCGGCCGTATCATAAGCAGCTAGCCACGAACTTGCTCGGCCGCCCGACCCCGGCCGATTTCAGGAGATTGATCCAGTGAAACGAATCCTCGGAGCGGCGCTGTTTCTCGCCGCCGCCTGTGCGAAGAAGCAGCAGGCGCCGACGGTCCAGACCGCCGTCGTCAGCCGCCGCGACATCATCGTCGACGCGCAGGCCAACGGCATCGTCGAGCCGATCGCCGTCGTCGACGTGAAGTCCAAGGCCGGCGGCGTGATCACCAAGATGACCGTCGAAACGGGTACGCACGTCAATCCGGGCGATCTCATCGTCCAGATCGACACGCGCGACGTGCAGAATCGCTACGACCAGGCCAAGGCGCAGCTCGCCGCCGCCGAAACCAAGCTCTCGGTCACCGAGGCGGATAAGAAACGCAACGAGGAGCTGTTCAAGGCGCGCGTCATCACGCCGCAAGAATACGAGAACATCAACGTCACGTACGAGAGCGCCAAGTCGGCGGTCGTGACGGCGAAGGCCAATCTCGACATTGCCCAGCAACAGCTCGAGGATGCGACGGTTCGTGCGCCGCAGGCCGGCACCATCATCACGAAGAATGTCGCCGTCGGCACCGTCATCGCGTCCGCCACCGGCTCGGTGAGCGGCGGCACCACGATCGTCCAGATGGCGGATCTCGGCACGGTGCGCATTCGCGCGCTGTTCAACGAGACGGACATCGGCAACGTGCACCCGGGCGAGCCGGCGAACGTGACGGTCGACGCGTATCCGGATCGCCGCTTCGGCGGCGTCGTGGAAAAGATCGAGCCGCAGGCCGTGGTGCAGCAAAACGTCACGATGTTCCCGGTCCTCGTGAATCTCGAGAACTCGGAGGGCCTGCTTCGCCCCGGCATGAACGGCCAGGTCGCCGTGCTCATCGACGAGCGTGACGGCGTCCTCGCCATCCCGAACGACGCGATCAAGAATCCCCGCGAAGCGGTGGCGACGGGCGCCATGCTCGGCCTCGCCGCCGACTCGGTCAACAAGGAGCTCGCCGCGCAGGGCTACACCGGCGGCAACCGCGGCGGCTTCAACCGCGGTGGCAACGGTGGCAATGGCGGCGGCCGTCGCAACGGCGGCGGTGGAACATCCGGCTCAGCCAATGGCGACGTCGCGCTGATGGACTCCGGGATGTCGAGCATGTCGGGCGCGACGGCTGCGCTCCAGGGTCAGGGCGGCTTCGGCGGCGGCCAGCAGGTCTCCGACGAGGACTGCAAGAAGATCGATGCGATCCTCGCCAAACACCCGAAAGAGAAAAAGCAGATCGACGACCTCCGCGCCAAGCTCCGCGCGATGATGCCCGCCGGCTTCGGCAACCGGAACGGCGGGAACGGTGGCTTCAATCGGCAGGGCGGCAATGGTGGAAACGGCGGCGATCGTCCGCCGCGCCAGCCGGGCGACAGCACACGCCGTCGCGGCGGCAACGGCGGTTTCAACGGTGGTCAGTCGACAGGCCAACAGGCCAACGGCCAGCAGCCTGGCGGCCCACGCGGCAACCTCGAGATGCGCGCGCTCAACGATCAGCTCCGCACGATCTACGAGCCGCTCGGCATCGACTCGCGCCAGGCCGGCCAGTGCGCGCGCCGCGCCCAGGGCCAACAGGCGGCCACCGGCCAGCAAGCCAACGGCCAGCAGCCAGCCGGCCAGCAACGCGGCCAGCAACGTTCCGGCGGCCAGGGCGCCCTCTCGCCGAACACCGAGTTCACGCCGCGTCCGGTTCGGCAGCGCCAGGGCCTCGTGTTCGTCTCGGATAGCTCGAAGACCGTTTTTCACCCGCGTATCGTCATGCTCGGCCAGGCGAACCTCGACTACACCGAAGTGGTCAGCGGCCTCAAAGAAGGCGAGCGGGTCGTGATGCTCGGCGCCCTCGCGCTCCAGGCGCAGCGCCTGCAGCAGCAGGACCGGGCGCGGCAGAATGCCAGCCCCCTCGGCGGGCAGCAAGGCCCCGGCGGTCCGGGCGGGGGCCCGGGCGGCGGCGGTGCCCGCGGCGGCCGAGGCGGTTGATCAAATGCTCATTGGAGAAATCATCAGCGTCGCAGTGGGGGCGCTGAGAGCCAACAAGCTCCGCTCGCTGCTCACGATGCTCGGCATCGTGATCGGCGTCGGCGCGGTGATCGCCGTCGTCGCGCTCGGCTCCGGCGCGCAGAAGGCGGTGAAGGACCGCATCGCGGCGCTTGGCACCACGCTGTTGACGGTGAATCCGGGACAACAGCGCGGCGGGGGCGGCGGCGTGGCGATCGCCGGCGCACAGCAGCGTCTCGTGGTCGACGACGCCCGGGCGCTCGACGAGCGCGGCACGGCGCTCCTCGCCGTGCAGCCGGAGATGCGCTCGATGCAGCAGATCGTGTTCGGCAACAAGAACGCGAGCACGCAGATCATCGGCACCACGCCGAACTACCTCGAGGTCCGCAAGTACGCGCTCAAGGCCGGCAAGATGTTCACCGCCGCCGACGACGAAGGCCGCCAGCGCGTCGCCGTGCTCGGCTCGGCGGTGCTCGACAACCTCGGCGTGACCACGCCGGAGGCGATCATCGGCGAGAACGTACGCATCCGCGGCACGATGTTTCAGGTGATCGGCGTGCTCGCCTCCAAGGGCCAGGCCAACGCGTTCCAGAACCCGGACGATCAGATTCTCATTCCCATCGAGACGGCACGCTTCCGCGTGAACGGCTCCGACCGGCTCGCGTCGATCAGCGTCCTCGCGGAGAGCGAGGAAAAGATCCCCGACGCGATGGCGGACATCCAGCGCATCCTGCGCCGCCAGCACAAGATCCGTCAGGGTCTGCCCGACGATTTCCAGATCCGAAACCAGTCGGACTTCCTTGCCACCGCGGAGGAGACGACGCAGGTGATGACCTACCTGCTGTCGGGCATCGCGGCGGTGTCGCTCCTCGTCGGCGGCATCGGGATCATGAACATCATGCTGGTGTCGGTCACCGAGCGCACGCGCGAGATCGGCATCCGCAAGGCGCTTGGCGCCACGAAGTTCAACATCCTGTTGCAGTTTCTCATCGAGGCCGTCGTGCTCTGCGTGCTCGGCGGCCTCATCGGCATCGGGATGGGCGCGGGCGGTGCCCTGGTGATGAGCAAGACCGCGGGGTGGAGCACGCAGGTGTCCAGCACCGCGATCGTCCTCGCGTTCGCCTTCTCGGCCTTCGTCGGTGTGGCGTTCGGCGTGTGGCCGGCGAGGCGTGCGGCCGGGCTCGATCCGATCGTCGCGCTTCGCTACGAATAGCGCGTCGGCATAGCGAGGTCGCGTAGCGCGTCGGCAACGCGGGTCGCGGATCTAGCCGCTGCGCGGCGGAGATGGCCGGCTGTGCCCGCGGGCGAAGCGGTGTTGCGCCCCCCGGGCGGTCCTGCGGTTACGCTATCCCCGCGGCGCAGCCGCTCACCCTACCGATTCGTCAACTGAAACTCGAAGGGCATCTCCGCGAGCGCCGCCGTCTTCTTGCCGTGCAGCTCGGCGGGACGGAAGCGGAACTGACCGAGGGCGTCATGCACGGCGCGACTGAAGAGATCGTGCGTGGATGACAGCACCCTCACGCTGCTCATGTCGACGCGTCCCGCGGTGTCGACGATGAACTGAATGACGACACGGCCGTCGACCCCGGCGCTGCGCAGTGATTCCGGATAGTGCGGCTTGCCTTGAGCGAGCACGTGCGTGAAGACGTCGGCTCCCTTCCAGTCGTTGCCCTCGTCCGGCGCGCCGCCGGTTCCGGCGATGGCGCTCGTGAGGCTCGTGGGGCGGCCGCGCTCTCCGCTACCGACGACGATCATGTCGTTCGATCCAACCGTCGCCGTCAAGTCGATGGCCGGTATCTCGGTGGGGATGATGCGCGGCGGATCGACGTGGATGATGTTGATGTGGTTCGGGATCTCGCCGAGGAAGCGCGTGCTGGCTTTCGGCGGCACGACCTGCGACTTGAGATGCGGCTTGTCCACGTAGACGAGATCGACGTGTGGCGGCTTGGCCGCGGCGACTTCGTCCTGCGTCGTCGCCGCGACGGCGGCGCTGATGATCGCGGCGTGCATGGCAACGCTGAGCGCCGCGCCGCCTTTCCGGCGCTGCTTCACGGCGCGCGATTCGAGCAGGGTCCCCATCATCATCCTCGCATCCTCGTGGCTGGTGATGAGCCATCGTACTGCCGCGAGGTTGTGCGGGCGTTGAGAGTCCGTGAAGGACGGCTGATCTCTCGATGAGGGTTTGCCGGCGCTTCGGTTACGAGTTGATGAACCGCGGAGGGCGAACCGCAGAGGACGCAGAGAACGGCAACAGCAGGTCCCTGCTGTTGCCGTTGCTGTTGCTGTTGCTGTTGTCGTTCTCTGCGTCCTCTGCCTCTCTTGCGCCCTCCGCGGTCCTACCGATCCGTGTCTTGCTCCGCTTCGCCGATCTTCCGTTGGACCTTGCCTTTCAGGTCTTGTGCTTTGCCCTTGAGTTGCTCGCTCGTATCGCCGGTGAGCCCGCCGACCGCGTTGCGCACTCGTCCTTCCACCTGCTTGCCGAGGCCTTTCGCTTGGTTCTCGAGGCCATCCGTGTCGAGATCATCCGCCATTCTGACTGCTCCTCTGAGGTTGGTGTTCGAGCCTCCGAAAAGGGCAACCCCCGTTCCTCCTTGATCCGCAGCCCCAGATCCCCTTGCGCCGGGCTTGATACGATATATCTTCGATATAACTTCGATATATCTTCAGAGGTCTATATATGCACGGCCCGGCATTTTTCGGTTTTGACTGCGACAATCGCGGACGGTGGCGCTGGAGCGGGTTCGGCGACTGGGCGGGACAAGGTGGGCCGCGCCGCGGACCGATGCACGGTCGAGCAGCCAGATTCTTCGAGCAGGGCGACCTCAAGTACGTCATCCTCAGAATGCTCGAGGAGAAGCCGCGCCATGGCTATGACATCATCAAGGAGCTCGAGAACCGATTCGGCGGACAGTATGCCCCGAGCCCAGGCACCGTGTATCCCACGCTCACGATGCTCGAGGACCTGGGCTTTGCGCGCGTGGTCCCTGAGGACGGTGGCAAGAAGATTTACGAGATCACGGACGAAGGCCGTAAGCACCTGGCAGAGCACAGCTCGACCGTGGATGACATCTTCGAGCGGATCGCGCGGTTCGTGGAGGGCTTTACCGATGCGCCGATGATGGAAGTAAATTCGGCATTTCGGCAGTTCGCTCAAACTACCTTCAAGACAGCAACAAGCCATATTAGCGACATAGAAAGACTCGGTAAAATACGAGACATCCTCCAGCGAGCCGCCGCCGAGATCGAGGCGCTCGGCAAGTAGCTGCAACTCTACATCGCGGGAGCTACATTCAGAACGGGTCGCGGAAATCCTTCCGCGACCCGTTTTTGCGTACTACCCGGCCTAAGCGTCTGACCCGGGACTACACGCGATCCAGGCGGGCTCGAACCCGCAGCGTTTAAATGACAAGACAGCAACGTCGCGCCACTGACTCCGCGGACGATCCTCCACCCGCGCAGACGGAGCGCGCCCAGGAATCAGGCGCGGCGGTGGCATCGCCCACCGCCGCGCATACCAGCGGGTTCCACGCCGCCGTCCCGCAGCGCCACCACGCCGACGAGCATCCTACGGGCAAGCGCCTCGCCTGGCTCGCCTTCACGGCGCTCGGCGTCGTCTATGGCGACATCGGCACCAGCGCCCTGTACGCCATGCAGCAGGCGTTCAGCAAGGAGTACGGACTGGCCCCCGACGCGGTCAACGTCTACGGCATCCTCTCGATGATCGTATGGGCGCTGATCATCGTCGTCGCCGTGAAATACATCGCCTTCATCATGAAGGCGGACAACCGGGGCGAAGGCGGCGTGATGGCGCTGCTCGCGCTCGTGCTGCAGCAGGAGCGCCGCGCCGAAGATCGCCGGCGTCGCAAGCTGCTGGTGGCCGTCGGGCTCTTCGGCGCCGCTCTTTTGTACGGAGACGGCATGATCACACCGGCGATCTCCGTGCTCGGCGCCATGGACGGGCTCAAGGTCATCGCGCCAGACGTCTCGCGCTGGGTCTGGATCCTTTCCTTCGTCATTCTGGTGGGCGTATTCGCCGTGCAGCGGTTCGGCACCGCCAGGGTCGGCGCCGCGTTTGGGCCGATCATGTTCCTCTGGTTCGCGTCGATCGGCGTGCTCGGTGCGCGTGAAGTGTTTCTCGAGCCCCGCATCCTTGCCGCCGTCAACCCGTGGTACGCCGTGGCATTCTTCCGCGCCCATGGCACGGCCGGGACGCTCGTGCTCGGCGCGGTGGTGCTCGTGATCACCGGCGCTGAAGCCCTGTACGCGGACATGGGCCATTTCGGAAAGCGGCCGATTCGCCTCGCGTGGTTCTCCGTCGTTCTCCCCGCGCTGCTGCTCAACTACTTCGGGCAGGGCGCGCTGATGCTGCACGATCCGAGCACCGCGGACAATCCTTTCTACAAGCTCGCGCCGCCGGGCTTCGTCTGGCCGCTGCTCGCCATCGCCACCCTTGCCGCGTGCGTCGCCTCGCAGGCGCTCATCTCCGGCTCGTTCTCGCTCACCCAGCAAAGCGTGCAGTTGGGCTACTCGCCGCGCATGACGATCGTCCACACCTCGAAGTCGGAAGCGGGGCAGATCTACATTCCGGAGGTCAACACCTGGCTGATGATCGGCACGTTGCTGCTGGTCGTCGCCTTCCGCGACGCCACGAAGCTCGGCGCGGCCTACGGCATCGCGGTGACGGGGACGATGGGCATCACGACGATCCTGTTCTACGTCGTGGCCAAGTCCCAGTGGAACTGGACGCCTTGGAAGATCGCTGCCCTCACGACGACGCTGCTGTCGATCGACGCCCTCTTCCTCTATGGCAACCTCGTGAAGATCCCGAACGGCGGCTACATCCCGATCGCCGTCGCGCTCCTCGTGTTCGTGCTCATGAGCACCTGGAAAAAGGGACGCAGGATGCTCAATCAGGTGCTGCAGAGCGGATCGTTGCCGCTCGATCTGTTCCTGCAGGATATCGCGCGGCGCAAGCCGCACCGCGTTCCCGGCACCGCGGTGTTCATGACCTCGTCGAACGACGCCGTGCCCGTGGTGCTTCTGCACCACCTCAAGCACAACAAGGTGCTGCACGAGCAGGTGATTCTCATGTCCGTGCAGACGGCGGAGATTCCCGAGATCAAGCCCGAGAAGCGCGTCGCGGTCGAGAACCTCGACTACGGGTTTTACCGCGTCACGGCGCGCTACGGCTTCATGGAGCAGCCGAACGTTCCGGACGTTCTCGCCTGGGCCAGGGAGTATGGCATCAAGGCGAAGCCGAACGACACGACGTTCTATCTCGGCCGCGAGCGGATCATCCTCGCTAACGGCGAGCGGAAGCCTGGAACTCGCCGCGCGCCGGATGGCGCCGTGGTGCCACGCATGGCGCGCTGGCGGAAAAAGATCTTCGTCGTCATGTCCCGCAACGCCCGCTCAGCCACGGAGTTCTTCGGCATCCCGCCCAACAGGGTGGTCGAGTTAGGCGCGCAGGTGGAATTCTAGCCTGCGTCATCCCGAGCACCGCGAGGGACCTGCTGGTGAAAGCAGGTCTCTCGCGGTGCTTCGGGATATCGGTCTCTACCAGACTACCCGGCCGCCGATCCTCGGCATGACACGCATGTCGTCGATCCGCCGGCGCAGCTCGTCGCCGAGCCGCGGCGTGCCGAAGCGAATCTCGTCGGGAACGCGAATGTGCATCGGCTCGCCGACGTCCCGGGACCCGCC
>JADMIO011485891.1_pt1 | contig 29825 bp, 25 predicted proteins | sample 8958161 | NCBI WGS metagenome assembly JADMIO01 (sample SAMN16585339, study PRJNA669376) | soil metagenome | isolation source: Crop rotation soil | place: USA: Cullars Rotation, Alabama | collected 2011 | reverse complement strand
CGCGACAACTTGTCCACGTGGAATTCTAAGCTTAGGATCCCAATGTGCTGGAAAGCGCGAATGGATACTTCGGCGCGTTCTTCTTCGGCGGCGCGTATCCTTTCCACTCGATGAATCCGCCGCCAACCGAGTAATACTCCTGCTCGAGTAACACTTCGTCTCCGGCAAGCAGCTTCGCTGTCATTGTGTTCGGGTGCGGAAACTCACCTTTAGGCGCGTCGTAGATGATGTCTGCGAGACTGACCGTGAGGGTCTTGGGTCCGAGTTTTACGTCGAACGTTTGATCAGGCTTGTCGCGCAAGCTATCGAGAAATAGTGGATCGACAGTCGCCGGCTCCTTGCCGACCAAACCCGCGAGCGCGGCGCGCTCAGTGCCGTGACCTTTGCCCGTTGCGCTCAGACTTCCGAACAAGTGGACTTTCAATGCCGTTGCTTTGGCGAGCTTGTCTTCGGGTAGTTTGTTGGCGCGTTGATAAAAATCGTACGTGATGCGCATGGGGCCGATCGTGTGCGAGCTCGAAGGTCCTGGCCCGACCTTGTAGAACTCGTCCAGAGTGGTCATAACCGGCCCCTTCTGTTTCTTCACCACGTCCAGTTGATCTGACAACGCAGGCACTGCCGGCGGCGGCGCGATCGATCTCTGAGCCCTCTCGTCTGCGGAGACAGAACGTCCGAGGATGACGGTTGTGGCGCCCACCACCGCGCTGCGCATCAGGAAAGTGCGACGATCCACGCCCGGGGGGATGTCCTGAGAAATAAATGGGTCAGAGTTGGCCAACGGATCCTTCGAATCTTTAGACATGGGTCGTCTCCTTATTTCTGAATCGTGGAAAGAGAGAAATTCTAGGAGGGCCTCGAGCCGGCAGTAACTGTCATTTTTTACAGTGGCTCAGGAATCGATTTCTCTGTGCAACCTCTGTGTCTCTGTGTCTCGGTGGTTGGCTTGGCTGAGAAGTTTTCAACCACGGAGACACAGAGGACACAGAGGTTGCACAGAGAACTGCACGAAACCCACTGTTAAAACTTACAGTTCTGCTTCCTTTTCACCGCCACTACATTGCGCCTGTCGTGCTGCCAATTGAGAAAAACAAGAACGAAAGGGAAGAACTATGGAACTGATGAAACGAATACTGACACTCTCCACACTGCTTCTGATCTGCGCAACCGGAGCGTTTGCACAGTCAAGCGACTACACCCGATGGGAATTCTTTGGTGGCTACTCAGCGCTGCAATTTGACACCCTCGGAGGTGACACCGGCAGCACCAGAGTTGACGACATCCTCAGCGGAAGAAATACGCTGCGTGGTTTCGAGCTCGCGGTTACGCGCAACTTTCACAAGTACGTCGGCGCAACTTTCGATTACTCTCTGCACCTGCGCGAAGACGATTTCTCCAGAGCGGCAGGCAGCGGTACAGTGGATACAACCGTCCAGAATTTTCTTGGTGGGATCACTGTCAAGAACAACTCGAAAGACGGGCCGCGCTTCAAACCCTTCGCGCACGCGTTGTTTGGAGTAGCTCACCAGAAACTCGACGTGGACAGTCCTCAACTTCCGGCCGTCTTCGGCGTCAATGATTTCCATGTCAACGAGACAAGCTTCGCGATGGCGTTCGGTGGCGGCGTCGATATCCGGCTCAATCATCGCCTCGACATTCGCGCCGGCCAGATCGATTGGAACATCATCTCGCGCGGCGATCAGCAAACTGGCATCGTATTGGCGCCCACGCCGTTTCAAACTGTAGGCACGCCTTTCGTCATCCCCGGCACGCGACAGGATAATCTGCGTCTTAGCATCGGCATCGTCATCCACTGAAGAGATAGCCACAAAAAGGCACAAAAAGCACAAAACGATTTTGCTTATTCGTTTTGTGCTTTTTGTGCCTTTTTGTGGCTACTAACTGACTATTGATCCGAAACAGGCGTCCAGGTCTTGTCCGGATTGAAGAGCTCGATCGCGTTCGCGAGTTCGAGTGTCTTTGGGCCGAGATCTTTTTGGTAGACCACGCCGTCGTGGCTCACCATAAATGTCTGCACGCCCGTCACGCGGTACTGCGCCGGAAATGCAATCAGCGCAAACCCGCCAATCATCACGCCCTTGACCACGAAATCCATCTCGCCGAGCGGCGCCGCCGGTCCCTGACCTTTCAGTATCTTAAAGAAATAACCGTGAAAGGGTTCCGACCGGTTCGAGTAACCGCGTGCGATTGCCGCTGCGACTTTCTCCCCGATTGGCCCACCCCACGTGCCGTCTTCATTTTTCCAGGCGAGGCCGTCCTGCGTTCCTGGCGTGCTGATGATCCGCTGCGCATACTGGTTGACGCCCGAGTTCCCATGCTTCTGGAGCGCGTACGCATGTTGGGCCTCAACGTATCCACGACACACTGCAATCGCGTCAAGCTCATTACTGCCGACACGGCGATACAGAAGTTCCGTTCGACCAGCCTTCGCATCGAACGACCAGTGTGAACCGACCTTCACGATCGGCACCGCGAAAGGCCAATCGTCTTCGCCAATCTCGAGGATCGCGCGCCGCGGATTCTTCGGCTGCAATGAGATGTTGGTTTTGATGCGCGCCTGTTCAGCAAACTTCTGCGCTACTTCACGATCGCGCGCTGGTTCGCCGGTGTGAATGATGTCGTAGCTTTCTGGGCCAAGAATTTCAGTCAGCGCTGTCTCGTCGTATTTCTCGGCCGCGTCAATGAGAGCACTCGCTGCCTCCTGCGGACTTGAAAACGATTTTGCTTTCGCGACACTCTGCGCGTTTGCGACTTGCGCTAAGAGAAGGCAACCAGCACCGATCAGGCTCGCGAAGAATAGTTTCGATGTTTTCTTTGTGTTGTTCTGCTTCATGATTCAATTACCTCCTGCGGCCGCCACCGCCGCCTCGACCGCCACCACCGCCACCGCGACTGCCACCGCCGCCGCCGAAGCCGCCGCCACCACTGCGACCGCCTCCGCCTCCGAAACCTCCCATACTGGACGAGCCTCGACTACTGCTCGAACGAGCGCTGGAGCCGCTGAAACCTCCGGAGCCGCCGCCAAAACCACCACGACTACCGGAGCCGCTCCCGATGCTGCGATCGCCTACTCGATCACCACTCGCACCAGCACGGTTGTTTATCGAAGCTGGTCCAGTTCGATCGCCGATTCCGCTGCCGCCGCGATTGCCGGGGCTACTTCGATCACTAACACCGCCGCGATTACCGCGATCACCAACACCACCGCGATCGCCGACACCACCGCGATCGCCAATACCACCGCGATCACCAACGCCACCGCGATCACCGACACCACCACGATCGCCAACGCCGCCGCGATCACCGATACCGCCACGATCGCGGTTTGCGCTGCCGAGGTTTCCACCTTGACGGCCGATGTCTCGTTGCGCAGCCCTTTGCCGGTTCGCTAACGAGTCGCCACGCGCAGTTCCGCCGAACCTGTTTGCTGTACCTCGGTCACCATACGGCGCGCCGCCACGATGCGATGGATTATGTTGCCACTTCCCGCCGCCGACGTTATTGCGGTTACCGCCCTGGATATTGTTCACGCGATTACCACCGTTGATGTTCGTATTGCGATTGAAGTTGTTATTCATGTTGACGTCGATATCGCCGCCGCCCCAACCGCATCCCCAACCCCAACCACCGCCCCACGCCGCTCCCATCGCCAAACCAACACCAAACGAAATGGCGCTGGCCGCGATTACGGCCCCGGTCGAGGGTGGATAGTAAATCGGTGGATAAGGATAAACGGGAGCGCCGTACACGACCGTCGGGTTGTACGACGGAACATAAACAACCTCCGGATTCGACTGCTCGATCACAATTACTTCCTTGCTCTCGATTACTTTGGTTTCGACTTTCTGCTGCTGATTTGAAGCCAGGGCTCCGGTATCCTTCGCCTTGTCGCGCATGCGCTGAATCGCATCCATCACGTCTTTCTGCTGCGCGAGAAACGCGTTGCCGAGATCGGTGGTCCATTGAATGTCGTCAGACAGACGCTTCACCACGTCAGGCAATGGGGCCATCGCTTGAATACTCGGATCCCACGGTTGTTTCTTGACTGCTTCCGCTAACTTCTTCTGGTCTTTGCCGAGATCAGGATTCTTTTCCAGCCACTGCTGAAGCTGAATAATCTCGAGCGGATATGTTGACGCAACCAGCGTCTGGCTGAGCAGATTGTCCGGGTAAAGCGCAATCGGCGCCACGAGTGAATCCAGTTGCTCAGCCGGAATCTTTACAGCCGTGTCGTCATACGCTGGTGCTGTTGGCGCTGGCCGTGCGAGCAACGGTGTCGGCCCGATTAAGGCCAGCGTGCAAAAGATTGCCACGACGGATTGACTCAGCCGCCGTGATGTCAAAATAGTTCGTCTCATTTCAAACCTCCGCTGTTACTCGAGCTGACCTTCACATTCGTTTGTTCCCAGTTGCGTACCTTGCGTCTTGCTTCGTCGAAGATCCGTTCGTAGTTTCCCTTGCGCACTTTCTCGCTCGCTTCCGGGGTCAGAAGCTTCCAGAGTGGTCCGTACTGGTTGTAGACCCGTAAATACTTTTCCTGATCGGACGGCGCTACTTCGTCCGTGCCAAACAGAAATCGATCGGGATACTTATTCACTACTGTCGCCGCGTTCTGCGTAGACTCGGGTGTAGCCACGACATACTTCGCCACTTCATCCCAGGAGATGTCGAAATAGACATGCTTCAGTTGCGGATCCTTGATGATGTCTTCGACGATGGCAGCCTGCTCTTTGACGGGACGAATGACGCGCCCGACGCCGATGTGCGCCCAGATGATCGTGGTCCCGGGATGTCGTTTGAAGAGAGCCTTGATCTGCTGCGCGTATGCCGGTTCCGAGCCGGGTTTCGCAAACGGGACGTCCACGTCGCAGTGAATCAGGACCACTAGACCGACTTCACCCGCAAAGTCGATCAAGCGATCGAGGGCCTGGTCCTGAAGACTCGCCACTCCTCCGGCAATCTTTGCCGAGACAAACTCTTTGTGAATCGAGAACTCACCGATGCCCGTAAACACTCCCGGAAAAGCACGCAGCACGCGTCGAATATGATCCGCGGCGTACATGTCCGTCGGATTGAAACCGGTGATCATCGGATCGAAGCGCGCCTGTTCTGCTTTTGAAAGAGACTGGTAAGCGGTGGCGATCCAGGCGTCAGTGAAAGAGTAGTAGTAAAGCGGCGCGTCTGAGTGAAGATAGTAAGTTGGTCCACGATCGGCATCGACGCGATACGACCATTGCTGCTGCAATGGAATGCCAAAGAGCGCCACGCGTCCGGCCTTGTTGCCCATGATCTTCAGGAAGTCGTGGATGTCGATACCTTCCTGAATGTAGTTGGTGAGATGAAAGTGCGAGTCGTTGAAGAGATAGTCGTTCGGCGTCTGCGCGCGCACGGTAATCGATGAAGCGAGCAGCGCAATGACGATCAGAAATCCTACGCAAAGGCGCAGCCGCGCAAAGAGCGTCGTGCCCCCACTGAGTTTTCTCTGCACCTGTGCGCCTTTGCGTAAGAAGTTGTTCATGACTCAGAACGCCAGTTCCATGCTGGAATGAAAAATCCAACCGCGCCCGCCAATCGGATAAGGAACAGACGTGTAACCAACCGGTGACCGGTAAACGTAAAGCGCTTCGTTGTTCCAACGGACGACCTTGTTTCTGAACGGGAAGAAGTTTGCGCCAGTCCGGAAATCGCGCGGCTGGCCGTATTGCCCAAAGATCTTCGAGAAGCCCATGTAAGCCTGTAACTTTTGGGGCAGGACCATCGCCGAGCCCTGGATTTGGAAAGCATGATCGAACAATGATGACGGTACCTGCGCGATCTGCCCGGGCGTGGGCGTGGTAGCGAATTTGAAGTCGTCGAGCCAGCGCCAGAAGTACTCGCCTTCGAGTGAGAAACCGCGATACTTGAAACCACCGTCAACCGTCGTCATCCGGTAACGCGCGTCAGTGATCGTCAGACCGGGCGCAAACAAGTTGGGTGTGAAGATCACAGTTCCGTCCGACAGTCGCAACTGAGTGTTTTCGAACTGCTCCGAGTCAGGCTGACTCTCTTTGTTTTCCTTGCTGTGACTGAAGTGGACCGCGAGGCGAGTCGAAAACCTCTCGTGATGTTCGAAGTCGCCCCAGCCCTGCCCGCTAAAACCTTTTTCGAAATCGCCGGTGGGGAACCAAATCAACGCGCTCGATACCGTGTTGAGTCCGTTGTCCAACCGCGACGCCGGCACGCCGAGCGTGCTCATGTTGTTGCCGAGCATGACCTGGTACTTGAGCCGGTTAGCGAGATTACCGGTGGCCCAAATTCCCGAGGTATACGACGGCCGCATGAATTCGTCAGCAATGTGACGGCTATCAACGTTCAGCCAGAACGGGAAATTGCCCTCGACACTGCGCGTGCCCGGCAACGATCGAATGCCGCCGCCGAGCGTGAAATATTTATTGAACGTGTATTGAAGATTTCCGGCGAGTACGACCTGCGCGCCCTGTCCCTGATTCGCGTTGGAAGTCCAGGCGTACAGGAAGTAGCGCAGCTTCGGATTCAGGATCCAACCGAGAAATTTGATCTGAAGCTTCAGGAGTTGCATGTCTTGGCGACGCTGAATGTTTTTGGTATTGCCGAATGAATCCGTGTAGGTTGGGTCGAGGCCGAGTTGGTTGAGATAGCGAACGTAGGTGTAGATGCTGACGTTCATATCGCCATACTCGGTATTGACTACTCTGAAACCGAGGTTCGGCGTGTAGCGGCCGTCGAACTTATCGTCGTCGTCCTGACCTTTTGGTTTCGCTTCAGCGGGCGCGGGTGCTTCAGAGTTCGGAGTTTCGTCTGCTGGAAGTGGCGCAGGCGAGTTGGCCGGCACAGCCGCGACGGACGAAGTTTTTTCCGTCCCAGCTTGAGCGGCTTCGAGCTTGTCGACTCGTTCCTGAAGGCTGCGAATGAGTTTCAGAAGTTCCGCGCGCTCGTCAGACGTCAGTGGTTTGTTATCAGCAGGTTCGACCGCGGGCTTGACTGGAGCCAGAGCAGTCTTTTCGGTCTGCGCGAAACAGTTCACGTTTAGCAAAAGAAGACTTCCGATCAACAGGAACGCGGCGCGCAGCCTTAAGCCGCGACGCCGCGTTGCAAAGTTGATTCGAGAACGAGTAAAGGTCATGGACATTAGCGGCCTTGTTAGTTCTGCTTTGGACCCTCAGTACCACCTGCGGTGGAGATTTCTCTGTGCAACCTCTGTGTTCTCTGTGTCTCTGTGGTTGGTATTGCTGAAATCACCACGGAGGCACAGAGAACACAGAGGTTGCACAGAGAAGGACCTATGCCCTACTCACCTCTCAAACCAACTGAACGAGGCGAGAACAGGTTGAAGTCGAGACGGTTGGCTACATACTCGATGACCTTCTGCGCCTTCACGCTGTTACCCGCCTCATCCAACGGCGGAGCAAAGACCGCAATCGCCCCCTTACCTGGAACAACTGCGACGATGCCCCCTCCCACTCCACTCTTCGCAGGCAAACCGACGTGCCAGGCCCACCCGCCTGAACCGTCGTAAAGTCCAGCCATGATCATCGTGGAGAGAATGTGTGGAATGTTTTCAGGTTTGATTACCTGCTCACCGGTTGCCGGGTTCTTGCCGTTGTTCGCGAGCGTCGCACCCATGCGAGCCAGTTGGGCCACGTTCACGCCGACTGAACACTGCTTCGTATAAACATCGACCGATTCAAACGGGTCGGCGTAGATGCGATCGTATTTCGCGAGCAACATCGAGAGCGCTTTGTTACCCGTGTTGGTGGCTGCTTCCGATTTGTAAACTTCGTCGATGAGCTTCAGCTTCTCGCCCGCGACCCGGCTGTAGAAGTCGAGGATCTTGTTCCACTTCTCGTCCGCGGTTTTGCCTGAGATCAGACTGACGGTCGAGATGGCGCCCGCGTTTACGTAGGCATTGCCGGTGTGTGTCGGCATGTCGGCAACGGCGAAGACCGAGTTGAATGCGCGGCCGGTCGGCTCAGATCCGACTTTCTCGAAGACTTTGTCTGGTCCAAGCTCCTCCATCGCCAGCGCCTGCGAAAAGACTTTCGAGATCGATTGAATCGAGAAGGAGTAATCGATGTCTCCCATCGTCAGCACCTGGTTGTCCGTGGTGACGATCGCGATCCCAAAAAGCTTCGAATCGACGTGGGCGAGGTAAGGGATGTAGTCGGCATTCTTTCCGCCGGTATCGGTTTTGAACTTGTCGTACGCTTCACGGACTACCGCTTCCACTTGCGCGCGGGTCGGCGCCACTGGACTCGTCTTCTGTCCCAAAGCCGACAGCGGCGCGGCTACGAATGTCATCACGACGAGCAACGCGACGAGCATTCGTGTTTGAACTCTCTCTCTCAACATAACCTTCTCTCCTCTCATATGGACCATCCGGGCTCTCGGGATCAGAAAGCGAGCGTCTTGTTAAAGTTGTATCTAAACGAAAACTGGATGCGGAAATCGTCGGCTTTGAAGCCATCGAGGAAGTTTTCGCGACGTCCCCACTGAAGCTCGCCGCCCACCATCACGTTCTCAACGGGGTAATAAAGCAGATTGGCGAGACCGTAATGACCGCGATGATAGGCGTCAGGCGCCTGGCCGTTCGAGTTGTCGATGTCCATAAACGAGTAACCGACGGCCGTGCTGAAGCGCTTGTTCCAGTTGTGATCGAGAAACGCAACCATGCTCCACATCGGCAAGGCCACGCCTTTGATGGGCCGGCGCGGATCTCCTCCGGGAGTCAGCTCGATGCCGACGTCGACGGGTGCGTCGTTCATGTAGTTCTGAATTCCCTGGCCGAAGACAAAGGCAAAGCGGCCCGTATCGTTCTTAGTGAATTTGAGATTGGACGTGAGATTGAGTCCGGCTCCGATTTCCGATCCGCCCAAGTCAAATTGATCGGGCGTCGTGTCGACCCATTTGATTCGCCTGATCATGCCGGCGGCCTGGAAGTAACCCCAGTCGCGCGTGAAGCGAACGTTGCCGGAAAAGTCGGGCAGATCAAACTTCGGCCTGATGCCTTTCAGCTCGATGCGATCCGCAAACACACCCTGATCGCCACTCGCACCCGGACGCTCGACTGCAAGCGTCACTGAGTTACGACCCTTCAATGGCATCCAGCGAAACTGCAGGTTGCGGAAGAACACCATGCCGTTTGGTCCCCAATACTCGAGCGAGTTTGGAAACACATCGATGTCCATGAACGGGCTCCACGTTTGTCCCGCACCGAATTGGCCCAACTCACCATAAGCATGACGCAAACGGAAAGTTGTTTGGCCTGCGTCTACACCGGTGCCGAACAGTTCGAACTCAAAGAGGGTCTTCAGCTCGCCGTACTTGGTCGGAGTTGTCGACTTCACACCGAGCCGGCTCTGGCGCACGCCGTAGTATGTTTTTCCATTCGGAGCAAATTCATTTGGAAAGGCGGGTAACTTCGTGGGACGGATTACGTCGAACCAGTTCGGATCGTTTTGCTTGAACTGGTAGCCGGCGTCGAGCATCGCAAAGCCGTAGATCGAAAAAGTGCTTTCGCCTTTGCCAGCATCCTGCTGCTTTTTCTCATCAGCCGGGGCCGGCGGCGGTGTCGTTGTTTCCGAAGTTGTTTCAGAATACTTAGCGTCTACGACCGCCGCCGGAGCAGGGCTCTTTGCCTTTGAATCTTCAATCGCGCTGATCTGACCTTTGAGATCGGATACGACTTGCTCGAGTTGTTGCAGACGCTGTTTGAGTTGTTCTACTTCTGATGCCGGCTTCGCTGGTTCCGGCGTTTGCGCAGGCACAGAGGCGCCGGCAAACAAGACCAGTACGATTAGTATCAAGATAGAAACAGTCAGCGGCCACAAACGTGATCGACTATCGACGTTCATACACCCTCCTTCAATCAGCGGAGTTCGTCTTGCTGTGGGAATTTAGTGATGCTGGTGAGTGCCTGAAACTAGCAAAAGTTACAGGCTGCGGGGCTTTGCACAAAAAGTCCCTACTTGGCCCGCTTCTCTGTGCAACCTCTGTGTTCTCTGTGTCTCTGTGGTTGATGAATTCCGAGAAAAACACACCACAGAGACACAGAGAACACAGAGGTTGCACAGAGAAATCCATAACTTCGTGACTTCTGTGCAAAGCTAGGCTGCGGCGTGGCTGGTCAGACAGGATTACAAGGTTACCTGTCAGAAGTAACAGTCGAGTCGTGAGGCTGGCGCCAATACAGTAGCGGCATGACGCCCCCGACGGATTATGAGTTGGCCCAGGCCGTATCGCGCGGCGCCACGTCCTGCATGGCGGATCTTTACGAGCGTTACAACCAAATGGTCTACGGACTGTGTTTGAGAATGACCGGCGATATGAGCGAGGCCGAGGATTTGACGCAAGACGTTTTTATCCAACTGCTCAACAAAGTGGGATCGTTCCGGGGTGACAGCAGGTTCTCGACCTGGCTTTATCGTCTAACCATCAACCAGGTGTTAATGCACTTTCGTAGCACGATTCGGCGTCGCGAATGTCCCTGCCTGTTGGACGAGTTAGCCGGGACGCGAATCGTAAAGCACTCTTTCACTCACCAAATCATGGATCGCATTGCCCTCGACAGAGCGCTCGCCAAACTTCCGTCCGGCTCGCGCTCCGTCCTCGTCAAGTTTGATGTTGAAGGCTATAACCATCAGGAGATCGCCGACATCTTCGGGTTCAGTACCGGCAACTCGAAGTCGCAACTTCACAAAGCCCGCCGGAAGCTCAGAAAATTATTAGCCGTGCATCACTCTCAGAGTTTGCGCACGCCCAGCAAGCGAATGGGAGCGATGCCATAACTCTCGACGTCGATCTGGTTTCCGTCCAGCACTTTGATCTTGGCTGAATAGATGAGAGACCCTTCTCCTTCTTCCTTACCGTTTTCCTTTCGCTTCAGATCGATCTGGAGAATGCCGAAGGGATAGTCCATCGATCTGTTCATTGCATACGCTTCAAGAAAACCGACCGGTCGATCGCCGACTGCATAAATGCGTCGTCCCTCCGCGGTGCGATGAGAGCGAATGAGTTTCAGATCATAAAATCCAACGCGGCCCGTGAGAGTTATTTTGCCTATTGACTTGGCCTTCTCGAGGGCCTTCAGCAAAGCATCCGGGCCTTGTTGGACCAACAAGGCCGCGAGGCTCTTCGCTTCTTCGTCGCTCGTATAACTATGGACGAATAGATCAACATTGGCCCTCGCTCCGGCGCCGACCATTGCCGGGCCCGCGCCTGACGGAAGAAATGCCAGCGCGCCAAACTTTTCCTTTTTTGCTTTCGACTGTTCCTGCGCCGGCGTCACGGACGAGACACTCAGTGTGCCGGCTATTAACACACAACACGCAATCACGATTATAGCTTTCATGGTCCAATCCCTCTTTTGTGATTACGACTTCGCCGGCGGCGGATATTTCTTGAACAACTTCGCCATCGCCTTGTTCAGGTTCTTCGCGACCTTCTGCGGATCCTTGCCGGAGCCCAGCGTCTTTGTCGCATCACCGCGCCAGATCTGTTTCTTCGTTGACACGTCGTACATGTCGCAACTGATGGTGCCGACGTTGATCGTTTGGCTCGTGGTTGTAGTCGTTGACATGCCGCCCCAGCCACGCCAGCCGCCCCAGCCCCACATGTCACCACCGGTGCTATAAGAGTTCCACTGTTTCTCCTGATTGAGCGCTGCCTGATAAGTAACGTAGAGGTCTGGATTGTCTTCGGTCTTAGTTAAACCCTTGGTGGCCAGTTGCGCATCGATTGCTCGCATGATCTGGTCATCGAGAATCTGATTCGGATACTGCGCGTTTGGCACCTTCACCCATTTGTAAGTTTTGTACTTGCTGAAATCGGTTCCGTCGAGATAGTTGAACCGTATGTCCTGGGCCGTAGCCACCACGCACCAGGCGAGCAGAAGCCCAGCCACCAAACTGAATTGGAGAGTCCTTTTCATCGGTCTCATTCTGCGCACACCATCCTTCCTTATGACTTTATCGGTGAGTTTAAAGTTGGGAACTGAATCCGAAACTGTCACTTTTGACAGGCGTCAGCACCTCATTAGGCTGGAAGTTTCTGAGTCCTTCTCTGCGCTATCTCTCTGCGTTCTCTGCGTCTCTGCGGTTAACTAATCCACAGCCATAACTCACCGCAGAGACGCAGAGAACGGGCTTTGCACAAAGAGTCCCTACGGTATGGATTTCTCTGTGCAACCTCTGTGTTCTCTGTGTCTCTGTGGTTTGTTTTGCTCGGAATTCATCAACCACAGAGACACAGAGAACAGAGGTTGCACAGAGAAGCGGGCCTTCGTGACTTTTTGTGCAAAGCTCAGAGAACGCAGAGGTTGCGCAGAGAAATCAATAAATCGTCGACTGCGAACCCTGCTCCTGTAAATTTTGCCAGTGGCTTGACCATCTAAGCCAAACTAAAACCACAACTGCGTTGCATTCGACCAACTCGCTCGGCGTCACTAACGGATGACGCCTGTCCAGCAGCGGGCGCGTTGGTCTGAAGGGTTCTCTCCTGCTATTGAGAGCACCTCTTGCCTGGCCGCGTTTTTAAGCAACTGAAAGCTTGGGGACGGAAGCGCGGCCAGGATCTTTCCACAAGTGCGCTTTCTTCATTGCATGTCGATTGGCGCATCGCAGGGGGTAGCTATGAATTGGCAAAATAATTTCAAAACAGACTCGAGCGATTCCCTCAGCCAACACTGGTCTCCTTTGGAAGTCGAAGTAGCCGCTGTTACACATCAGGGTCATATCAGGGAAAACAACGAAGACAGTTATCTATTGATTCGGTTCGGCCGTTCGCTGGAGAAAGTTTCGACCAGTCTTGACGAACATCTGGTGGACGAGAATTACGCCCTGACCGGCTATGGACTTTTGGTAGCAGACGGCATGGGCGGCATGGCCGGCGGAGAAGTTGCCAGTCGCATGGCGATCTGCAAGCTGGTGGACCTTGTGGTTGATACTTCAGACTGGACCCTCGCGCTCAAGCAAAATAAAGATGTCCAAACCGTCTTCCAGCGCATGACTCAACGCTTTTATGAAATCGACCGCGCGTTGCGCGCCGAAGCCAAAAGCGATCCGACACTTCACGGCATGGGAACAACGCTGACGGTGGCGGGTACGCTCGGAAACGATCTGGTGCTGGGCCATGTCGGCGATTCACGAGCGTACTTGTTGCGCGGCAGTAATTTGAAGCAGTTAACCAGAGACCACACGCTGGCCCAGGCGCTGATCGATGCCGGCGTTGCGAATTCCGACGATCCGGCGCCGCGCTCGATGAGGCACGTCCTGACTGCAGCGATCGGCTCACTCGACGAACGCACGGAGCCTCAAGTGCAACGCTTCAGGTTGTTGAGTGGCGATCAACTCCTGCTCTGCACGGATGGTTTGACGGAAATGGTTGACGACGACTACATCGCCCGCGTGTTGCAGGAAGCACCTTCGGCCGAGCTTGCCTGCCAGGGTCTCGTTGATCTCGCGCTCGGAGCGGGCGGCACAGACAACATCACTATCGTCCTTGCCCGCTTCACATGAGCCACGTGTGAAGAGCTCTTGTGGCGCAAACACTGTCAGAATTAACAGTGTCGCCGCCGATAGCGCCTCGCTACGATTCACAAACAAACAGCAAGTCGGCCCCAAGGGCTGGCAAATGCAGAACACGCTTTGTGAACTGCGTTGCTCGAAGAATAGAAGGCTGACTCGTGCTTTAAACCCTAACCCAATAAGGAGCAGACTAATGAGGATCAGCAGCAACAGAGTTTTGAGACTAATGACAGTCGCCTTCGTTCTCGTGTCGGCCGGCGCTGGAAACGCGTACGCCACCGGGTCTCTGGCGACGAAAGCTAACCGGCCGGAGGCGCGCGCCGTACCTCAGGAAGAAGTTAAGAAAATGAAGGGCGTCGTTGTTAAGCGCGAACCCGATTCCTTCACGATGTCGGAGACGACCGGAGGACCGCAGACTACCGTCCTTCTGACGTCGAGCACTGAAGTGAAGAGTCACAAAAAAGGTGTCTTCCGCGGCTCGAAGGACTACGCCGCGAGTTACATCCTGCGTGGACTGCGTCTCGAAGTGGACGGCACCCGGAATTCCGATGGATCTATCACCGCCGATAAGATTCGTTTCGACGAACAGGATTTGCGCACCGCACAGGCGCTGAAGGCGACGGTCGATCCGGTGGAAGCGGAGCTGAATGAGAAGCTGAAGCAGCAGCAAGCGGAGCAGGAACGGCTGGCCGGTCAAATCGAAGAAAACCGCGCGCTGACGCAACAGGCGCAAGCATCAGCGGATTCGGCCGCGGAAGCCGCGAGAAAAGCGCAAAGCACGGCGGACTACGCCAACAACCGCATCAACGGGCTTGACGATTTCGATCCCATCAAAACGATTACGGTTTATTTCCCAACTGGAAGCGCAACGCTGGGACCGAAGGCCAAAGCGGAAATCGACAATGCCGCCACATGGGTAAAAAGCCAGGACACGAAGGGCTGGGTGATGGCTGTGATCGGTTATGCCGACACGACCGGCAACTCGCAACGCAACATCGATCTGAGCGAGCGGCGCGCGAATGCCGTTATCTATTACATCGTCAGCAAGTACAAGATGCCGTTGAACCGGTTGGTCCAACCGTTTGGCTATGGACAGTTGGAGCCGGTCGCGGAAAACAAGACGGCCGCCGGCCGCGCCAAGAACCGCCGCGTCGAGATCAGGCTGATGATTAACAAGGGGATCGCCGGCACAGTTGGCAAGGGTAATTAAAATCGAGGTGGCGACGGTGCGGGGCTACAGATAGGTTTGCACCTAACACCTCAGTAGGGCCGGGGCCAACACCCCGGCCCTCTTTTTGTATTCAACGATCGGACCAACTGAGAAAGTAAGGCGGTCCAAGTCTCCGATCGAACGATTTATTGAGATAGCTCTGAGGCGAAAGTCCACATCACGATCAGGTACCATGGTAGTGGGTCAGTTTGAATTTAACGTCGACGGCGTTCGCTAACCTAAGCCCAGGGTTGGAGCGCCAGCGACAACCCTGGGAATCTAAATAGGAAAATAATCAACCCTGAAAGGGTTCGCGGATTGCCAAACCCTTTCAGGGTTTGAATGATCTTTTGATTTGTTACCCAGGGTTGGAGCGCCAGCGACAACCCTGGGGCCGCAGGTTTATCGAGCGGTAACCCTGAAAGGGTTCGCGGATTGCCAAACCCTTTCAGGGTTTGAATGATCTTTTGATTTGTTACCCAGGGTTCTCGCTAGGCTCGAACCCTTCTATGAAGCCGGGTCGTGTCAAGAGGAATTTCGAGAGCTGATTGGTTCACCCTTCTATTCGAGTTTCCACAGTTGGCTAGCAACGTAGCTCTTTACCTGCGGTCTCATTCAACGGTGCGACGAGTCTCATTCTGGGCTGCGAGTTTTGCTCTCAGGGTTCATACGAGTTTCTCGTCATCTCAATCTGTCTCCGACCTTGCTCTTGTCCCAACTCGAGTCTGACCCGACCTCAGCGTTAGTTCGCTTAACGTTCCCCCCTGGTCCTCACTTCCGCGATTACGCGCTTGGCTCAGGTAATTTGCGGTTGCCAAGCCCAAGCCCGGTTATCGCGCAACATGGCCCAACATTTCACCAGCAGTTTCCGGCCCACGGCCACAATCGCAATCTTCTTACGTGCCTTCTTGCCCCCGCTCAGGCGTTGATAGGTCTGGCGCACCCAGGCATTGTGTCGCAGCCCGGCCCAGGCCACTTCCACCAATAAGGAACGTACCAGCCGACTGCCTTGGCGCGTGATGTGACCACGCCGTTCCGTTTCGCCCGAATCCATTGCTTTCGGCACCATCCCAATATAGCCGCTCACTTGACTGGCTTTACGGAAACGCTGCGGCTGGTCCAACAGCGCTACGATCGCTTCCGCCAATCTCGGTCCTACTCCCGGAACGGTGCGCAACAGTTGCACCCGGGCATCGCCAGCGCCAATCTTATCCAACTGCGCCGTCACCGTAGCCAGCTGTCGCTGAATCTCGCGCAACTGCTCCAGTTCCAGCTGCAATTCACCGCGCCATAACTCCGCCGGCCCACATTCGCTGAAGGGCCGCGCCTGCGCGGCCAGCGCCGCCAGCCCCACCTGGCTCCAACAACTGCTGCCGCGCGCTAAGATCTGTCCTTCGCGCAGCAACAGATCGCGAATGTGATTCTTGAGCTTCGTGCGCCGGCGGATTACCTGTTGTCGATAAGTTATTAAGGCGCGCCATTGCCGCACTTCGAGAGCCGGGATGTAAACTTCGCGCAGTTGATTGACCGCGGCTAAGCGGGCGGCTTTCAAGGCATCGCGCCGATCATCTTTCTGCTTCACTTTGCGCCAGCGCCAGGCGTCGTCGTTGGTGTTGGCCACCTGCACCTCGATACCCATGCTCCACAACAGGTCACACACCCAACCCGCAATCGAGCACACCTCAATGACCACGCGCTCAGGTTTTACCTCCTGCACCATCTTGGCCAAGCCCGTGGGCGTGGTAAACCCGCGCGTAAACTGATGCGCCCCACTTTCACTCTCGTAGTCACAGCCCACCGTCTTGTATTTCCCTAAATCCAATGCCAATATCTTCATCACCGGGTACTCCCTTCTAAGTCAGATTTTGAGTCAACCTGCAAAGGCCAAACTCGTACAATGGACATTGTCCATCTTTCAAATCGACTTTGGGAGACCCGGCTTCATAGTTTCTGGGCTGAAATTAGCGAACGCCTTCGGCGTTAAATCTCAAACTGACCCACTACCAGGTACCATTAATTCGTTGACGCGTTCAAATCACCTGTTGTAGGATTCGCTTCCTCCCTCGCACTACCTTATGAGCAACACCTTGAAAACCAGATACATTGTGATAGTAGTTTTTTGTCTGGCCCTCAGTGCCTCGTCTTGGTTCGCGGGTGCGAGTCCGTGGATCTTTGCGATCGCCGCCGCTGCGCTTTTGGTCTCAATTGGGATAACAATCGCAAAAGATCGAGCCGGTCATTTCGATAAGGATCGAGCAGATTAGAACGACGAGAGAAAGGTGCGGCCGGCCATGACTTCTCGAACCGCGATAACCAGATCCGCGGCCATCCGCGTTTTGAAGACGTAGCCTTCCGCACCGCTTTTAAAGGCGGCGCCGACGAAGTCGGAATCATTGTGAATAGTGAGGAAGATGATTTTGGCGGCCGAGTCACTGAGCTTGAGCTGCGCCGCGGCCTCGATGCCACTCAAAGCCGGCATCGAGATGTCCAGCACACATACGTCCGGCTTCAACGTAGCCGCAGCTTCCAGCAGCGCTGACCCACTATCGACCGCGCCTACGACTTCAAACTCGCGCTTCAGCAGGCGCACCACTCTGTTACGCATTAACTTGTGATCTTCAGCTACCAGAATCCGCGCCCGCTTCACATGTTTGGTCCTTTGCTGTGGCAATTATATGCACAGTCACATGGACCACCCACTAGCAAAAGTTACAGGTCATATTCAACCGCAGACCTCCGCGAATAAACGCTGATTCTGATCCGCGTTTATCCGCGAAAATCTGCGGCTAACGAACTGTCTTGACTAAGCGAAAGCGACCGAGCTTCTCAGCGCGTACTCAATGAGTTCCGCACTGCTTCTGATATTCAAATGTTCCATCATCGTGTATTTGTGGAACGCGACAGTGCGCGGAGACACGTTCAGAACAAACGCAACCTCCTTCATCGAGCGGCCCTCAGCCAGGAGCTGTAAAACTTCCTTTTGACGAAGCGTCAGTGAATACTTGTTCTTCCTTTGTTTGAAGTTCTGCACAAACGAGCCGTCCATTCCTTTCGTCATCAGGGGCGTGACGTAATAGCCGCCTCGCACAACTTGCCTGATTGCCTGCAGCAACTCCGTCGCAGCCGAATTCTTGAGCACAAAGGCCGAGGCGCCCAGCCGGAAAGCCTCGCCCGCAATATCCGGATCCTGATTCATTGTGAGATACACGAGCTTCACCATCGGCAGCAATTGCTTCAGTCGTTGGCCTGCGTTCAAGCCGTTCATGGTCGGCATGCCGATGTCGAGCACAATCACGTTTGGATTCAACTGGGGAGCTGCCTCAACCAACGTGTGACCATCAGGAAACGTACCAACCACCTCAAACTCAGGTTCAATCAAACCTTTCAGCGCATCGAGCATCAGGGTATGGTCATCTGCGAGAATGACTCGGGGGCGTTTCATAAATCCTCCTTACAGAATTGATTTTGCAAGTGTAGGGGAACCAAAACATCGATTCTTGTGCCTCGCTGCGGTTGCGAGCATATCTTGATTTCTCCGCCAACCAGCCGGAGACGTTCATGCATACTGATGAAACCGAGACCTTTATCCATCAGGTCTGACCTGGTATCGAAACCGCAGCCGTTGTCTGAGATCGAGAGACGAATCGCGTTATCGGTTTTCGTCAACAGTAGTTGCACCGACTCCGCGCCACTATGCTTCACGCAGTTGCGAAGCGTCTCCTGCGCGATTCTAAACAGACACAGCGTGACGTCTTTCGGAAGATCAGCCGGGACTCCGCTTTGATGAAAGTGCACTCTAAGCTTGCCACTGACAGACAGTTCGTCACACAGGCTCTTCATGGCCGCCGCCAGTCCCAGATGGTCCAGCTTCGATGGATGTAACTTGTACGACAGCCGGTGCAGGTCGCTCGAGATCTCCTGAGCTTGCAGTTGCATCTTGTGAACACGCTTGCGCAACGCCAGAGACTTCTGCATTTTCTGACTGAGTTGGTCGAGTTCGATCGACAGTACGGCCATGCGCTGGTTTAAGTCGTCGTGCAACTCACGCGCGATTCGTTTGCGCTCTTCTTCCTGGGCCGCAATCAAGCGACTGCCGAGAAACTTCAGAGTTTCTTCCGCGCGTTTGCGTTCCGAGATGTCGATCATGAAGCCGTGCATGCGGCCGGCGCTGCCCTGCTCTGGCATAACGCTGACGAGATTCTGCACCCACGCTACCCGGCCGTCATTGCCAATCATGCGAAACGTCAGCTCAAAGTGTTCCGCCGGACGAGTTTGCTTGCGATACTTGCTCAACACGCGACGTCGATCGTCGGGATGAATGTGAGCGGCCAGAAAGTTTGGCTCGTACCAGTCATCTGTCGGATACCCGAGCATTTTTACTGCCTGCTCACTCACGTAGGTGAAGCGTTGATCCTCGACTTCAGCCTCCCACGACACCACCTTCGTAGTCTCGAGCAACTGGCTAATGCTTTCGCGGTTGTGCCTGGAATCATCTTGAGACGCGGGGATCTCCGCGTGCGTCATCAGCACTCTGAAAGTTGAGTCTGGCAGGTTCAGACGCGCCGCGTGCATTACGAACGGGCGGCCTTCGTTGATTAGCGGGCAATAGTAGTTGCCATGAAATTCTCTTTGGTCGTCGAACAGTATCTGCTGGAGATCGTCTGCGAGTGTGACATCAGCGTCTTCTTCGAATTCCGACTCGCTGAATCGCCTGCAACTTTCAAAGTAGTAGCGCGAGATCTGGAAGCGTTCGGCTTCACCGGCTGTGCCGCGCTGAAACAAACGCCAGGCCTTGTTGGCATAAAGGATAGAGCCCGACTCATCGAGCACCGCAACGTTCGAGATGCACGCATCGACGATGGCGCGCAGAAAATCATCCGACGCGGTGTCTGGTTTGAAGCTCTTTACAATTGCTTTGCTCGGGTTCGAACTCATAAAGGGAGACCATGTTCGCTGAGTTTGAAATTTCCATCGTGGTCGATCTTGCATCCGGCTCTCTACGTGTTTCGACATGTTGATCGTTTGTCAAAGGTCGCGTGCTTCGGACTTCACGAGCGCTTTGGAATCAGTAGTGCCCACACTCAAGACCCTGATTGCGCCTCTCAGAATCGCGAAGTCATTGGAGCGCAAATAACGATCGAGGTCCGACTCTGTTTCCCACTCGCTCAGCAGCAGCGAAGAGTTCTGATCCACCGCGTCCTGGTAGAAACAAATTGTCCGGCAGCCTTTAACGTCCTTGATCGGACCAAGCAGACGACCGATCGTTTGTGCAAGTTCAACTCGTTTCTCAGGTCTGACGACAATTCTGGTGGTTTTTAGAATCACGGCTAGTACCACTCACATTTCAGGCACGGAAGACACTCCGGCCTGATCCGCACGTTATGTTTTCAAAAGATCGCGGGTGGCGTCGGTAGGAGGACTGACGCATCCTCGGGAGGTTGAAGCGACTAAGCGATACCAGAGGTAGAGCAACCTGCGTGCACAAGAACAGTGTGAGCCATGCTGTTTTACTTAAAGCTTTATTACTAACAACTTGCGCATCGCAGGAGATCGAGATTGGCTTGAGTATGGATTAACGCAGCCGTGATATTTAACGGGATCCGTTTAACTCCACGGATATGGACCATTAGTTCAATTTCTTGACAAAAAGTCGCGGTATTTCGCTGAAGAGTGAGGAAGACTGTTACGCGAACTTCGCCCGTTGTATGCCGAGCTTCACCATTCGCGTACGTAGTGTGCTGGGATTAAGTCCGAGTATGTTTGCCGCACCATGCGGTCCTTCAATGCGCCAGCCCGTATTCTCAAGTGTGCGTACAATGTACTCGCGTTCGACTTCTTCAAGAGTCTTCGCTGCGTAAGGCGGTTCCTCAGCAACTCCTTCAAGACGATCGATCGAGTGCAAAACATTTCCCTTCGCATGAATGACGGCACGTTCAATCGCGTTGGCTAGTTCTCTAACATTGCCCGGCCACAAATGATTCTGGAAAGTTTGCAAGGTTCGTGGCGAAACCGAGGTGATTGTCTTGCCGAACTTCTTTGCATACGCGTTCACGAAATGTTCAACCAGCAACGGGATGTCTTCTTTGCGCTGGCGTAACGGCGGCACAGTGATCGGATAAACGTTTAGCCGGTACCAGAGATCTTCGCGGAAGTTTCCATTTTCGACTTCCGTTTTCAAATTGCGGTTAGTCGCGGCAATGATGCGAACGTCGGTCTTTATGGTTTTGGTCCCGCCGAGTCGTTCAAACTCGTTTTCCTGAATTACTCTTAACAGCTTTACCTGTAACTCGAGCGGCAGATCTCCGATTTCATCCAGGAAGATTGTCCCGCCGTTCGCCAGTTCGAACCGGCCCAGCTTGCGCGCACCGGCGCCAGTAAAAGCTCCTTTTTCATGGCCAAACAACTCGCTCTCGATCAGGCTCGGAGCGAGCGCGCCGCAGTTTACTTTTATAAAGGCGCGATCTTTCCGCGAGCTGGCGTTATGAATTGCCCGCGCGACGAGTTCTTTTCCGGTGCCCGTCTCCCCTGTGATAAGCACGGTCGCATTAGTCGGTGCTACCTGTGTGACTTTAAAGAGGACGTATTTGATCGCATCGCTTTGGCCCACGATCTCGCCGAACGTTTGATCCAGTTGGAGCTCTTGCTGGAGATAAACATTTTCCGCCTCCAATTGGTTTTTCAACTGCTTCAGTTGTTCGTGAGCTTCGTGCAGTTTCACTTCCGATTCTTTGCGTTCGGTAATATCGATACAAGTTCCGATATAACCAAGAAACAGATGGTCGGATGAGAAACGCGGTGCACCGGTGGCGAATATCCAGCGATATTCCCCGTCGTAGCGGCGCAGTCTGTACTCCATCTCGAAAGTCGTTCTTTCATCAAACGCATGGGCGTAAGTCTGGAAAGAACTTTCGCGATCATCAGGATGGATTGCTTCCACCCACCCGTTGCCGAGTTGCTCTTCCATGCTTCGCCCAGTGAAGTTAACCCATTGTTTATTGAGGTAGGTGCATTCTTTGTCCTCGCCTGAAACCCAGATCATTACCGGCGCGCTATCGGCGAGGTTTCGAAAACGTTCTTCACTCTCCTCCACGGCTTGTTGAGCTGCCATCCGCTCAGTGATGTCGCTCGAGGCGACCAGCAGACATTTTTCTCCCGCAACCTCAAACTTCTCGGCCGATGAGAGCAACACTCTCAGCGAACCGTCTTTCGTACGGAACCGCGTCTCAGTGTTAACAATGGATCCGTGTTCATTAAGTCGTTGGATGAAGTTGGCGCGGTGCTCCAGCGTTTCCCAAACGTTAAGTTCTAACGACGTATGACCGATAACTTCTTCCCTTCTGTAGCCACTCATCGAGAGAAAGCTATCGTTCACGTCGACATAAAGACCGTCTGCGATCCTCGTCAATGACATCGGTTGTGGGTTTGCTTTGAACGACTTGGAAAATCTTTCTTCGGCCTGGCGGCGCCGGGTCTGCATGATCAGAAGGCGTGCAATGAGAAATGCCTGAACCAGGAATGTCGCGACCGCAATGACGACGTACCATTTGTATAGGGACCAGAACGTCGCCGATTCAGATTGCGCCAGCGCAGGCGTATGTGCGAACAAAACTGAACTCGACAGAAGCAGAACAGGAGTGAGAAAAAACAGGATGGAAGCGTACTTAACGGTTCCTTGCAGCAGATGGCCCACGGGTGTTCGCCTGGCCGGCAAAGCCAAACGCATAGCTTGAAAATAAGGCACCCGAGGGGAGATAGAGGGTCCCATTGCTCACTCTCAACGTGTAATCAAACTCCTCTCGACGTTTTGAGTGCTTGGGCGAAAACACATGCCGGGGAGAATGTGATTTAAGTAATTCGATATTCGATCGACCTGTCAGGATGTTAACACTTTACTGCAACCCGTATTTTTACGGAGGCATTTTTTGCGTTCAAAGGTAACGGCGCCGCGGACGATATGAAAGAGCGCCCTAATTCTCATTCCACAATATCCGCGGCGTCGCACCCAGTTGTAGCCGCCTCACTTCCGGAACTCTTCCCATACCGTCAGCGCCGGCGACCACCCCCCCTGAAACCACCGCCACCGCCACCCCTTGAAAAACCGCCACCACGATAACTGCCTGCGCGGTTCCCACTTCCTCTGCTGTACGAACCGTAGTCGCGAGTGCGTTGCGCTCCTTCCCTGCGCGCCGCTCGATCGCGTTCGAGATTGCCGATCGTCGATGAATCCATCCGGTTACTCGGCGAAGCCTGACCGGCACGTTCACCGGTGGCGCCGTCTCTTCGATTCTGCCGTTCCTGCTGTCGCGCTTTATCGTTGAGCATACTGTCACGCACTGAGCCGTGCTGTTCGGGTCGCTGCCCTGAATTCCAACTGCCGTTTTCCCACTTACTCCAGTTGCCATTCTGATCGCGCCGGTAAACGTTTCCATCTCTGCCGGCATAAACATTCTCGCCATTCGATCCGATGAACCCGCGACCACCCTCTCCACTACGAGAGATCATTCCACCCTGATCTCCGCGCGTAACGCGCGTGGTATTGCCGGCGCTATTCGTAAATCGTTTTGTGTTTACCCAATCATCGCCGCGCTGCACGTGCGTCGAGCCCCAGCTTCCATACACGTTCGAGCCCTGGCGCGTTTTGGCGTAAGTGCCGGTGCGCGGGTTGTAAGCCTCCGCCGCGCCGCGCGCTCCATACGGTCCATAAGCAAAGGCGCCGCGAGAATAAGTACCGGTGCTCGGGTTGTAACGAGCGCCGAAACCAACACCGCCGTATGGTCCATAGATCCTGCCCGCCGTCCCATAGCGTCCGGTGTACGGGTTGTACCAGGCACCGTAGCCATATGTTCTCCAGTAGGGGTAATACATTGGATAATAGCCGCCGTACCAGTAATAAGGCGGGTAGTACCAGCCCGTGCCCCACACCGCGCAACCCCAACCGATCATCACGCCGGAGTAGCCCGCGTATGCTGCGTACGTCACCCAGTCATCATCCTTGTTGTCGTCTTCTTCGACAGTGACGTACGTCACACTATGCGACGGCGAGCTGGCGGGGATCTGGTAAATCTCCTGGGGAAGAGAAGTGGCGATCGTCCATGGCCCTTTCGCAGTGTTGGCCATAAACCAGATTCCCTGGTAGCACATGTAATACGAATCGCCGACCTTGATGATCTCTTTGTCCGTGTTTTTCGCGCGCTGAAGTTGCGTGCCCTGGATTGCCTCGTATTCAGGTTCGCCGTTGTAATTGACCTCGGGCGCGATCAGCTCCTTCTTGTTGACGCGCGCGATCTGCGGCACCTGTGCCAGCAAGACGGCTTCGGCCGCCTGCTGCGTTCCGGGGACGGAAGCCAGCACGCGCGAACGAGGATGCTCGAGCGAGATTAGCTTGAAGTCTTCCGGGAGGTCAGGCGTTGCGAAAGTCCAGGGCCCGTTGATCGCGGGCGCCTTGAACCATCTGCCGGTCACCAGATAATAGAAAGGGCCATCTTTCCCGAGACGGAACAGATCGCTTTCGGTATTGCTGACCCAGAGTAATTGGGTGTTGGGTACCGGTTCGTATTTCGGTTCACCATCGAGCAGGAGCAACTCCGCCGGATCGAAACTGACCAATACACTCGGCAGCCGCTTAACGTGTGCGCCCGGCAGGTTAGCGCGAACGTCCTTCCAGTTTTCATCGTCCGGCAGCTTGTTGAAACTGTCGGGCAGCTTACCGGCCAGTGACCAAGCCCCATTCAAAGACGTCGACTTGTACCACGACGTGTCGTTACGCAGATAGTAAATACCGGTCGGCCCATGCTGGAAAACGTCCCAGTTGGTATTGACCGCAAATTTGAGTTCGTTGTCTTTAATGGGACTCCAGATCGGCTCGCCGTCAAAGCTCACGAGGATGGCTGGTATCTTGCTCACATACAGCCTCGGCGGATCGCTCTTGATACCGGCGACGTTCTTCGGGCTAATCGTGCTCTTATCAACATAGGCAAGCACGCGATCGAGCGCGATGATGCGATCTTCGTCGGGAATGTTTTTCTCAATCTCTTTTACGATCGTCTGTGTCTGCTCTTTGGGCAACGTCTGGAAATTCGCTTCGGTGATCTTGAGTGTCGAAAACTTTACCAGTCGTTGTTCGAGCGAGACCTCCGTATCGCTCTCGATCTTGATCGTCCCGAGCACCGGCTTCTCAGCGCCTTTCGCTACGTATGAAACAGCGGCCAGACCAACGATATGTTTCTGATCGTCCCAGCTTGCGATCTGGGGCTGAAATAAGACGATCTGCGCTTCATCGGGCAGGTTGTAGCCGCGCGGCCAGCCACGATCATGAGCCTGTTGCGCTACCGCTGAAATGGCGATGATGAAGACAAAAAGAATAGAACTGATCACTCTCATGATTGAAATTCTATGGTTGTAAGCAGGCTGGAATAACTGTCAGTTTTTACAGTCCGGTACGGGCTTTTTGTGGCCCTACTTAGCGACGTTTATCACCCGTTCCAAGATGAGCTTGTAAGGATCTGACGAGATTCTGACGTGACCGAAAAATGGCCTGTCGTTGATCACGATCATGAAAAGGACCATGGCGAGGAACCCGCCCATGAGGATTATCAAGATCGCGTGCAGCTTGAAATCCGGGATGTTGAAAAAGTATGCGATGCCGATGCTGATGGCCGCGCCCACCCAGATCACCGACCACATCACCATTGACAGACCACCGCCCACCGCGTCGATACGCAACCGCCGATACTCGAGTAAGTTGTTGTAAGCACGCAGCGCTTCGCCATGTAACGCTGACTGGCTCGCGTTTGCCGGCTGGAAGGTAAAGAGCATGGCCTGGAAGTCGTTGAGTATTCTTGAGCCGTGATCGATTGCCTGGCCCTGCCCTTTCTGCTGTGCGGGCCACGCTTCATCAATAACGAAGACGGTGTACTCGCGGAGCTTCCCACGAAGCTCATCACGCACGGGCGAGGGATAGCCGCTCACATCTCGATACAGGAAACCAATAGCAGCGGCTTCCCTCGACACCAGCTCGGAGGCGTTCGAGTTTGTGTTCCAAACACCGATTGCAATCAGGCCGACGGTGATTCCGTAAAACACGCCTATCGCCTGCACGGTGCCACTCACTGCATCGTTCGCGCCATCGTGATAATGCAGCCGCGGGTTCAAATACCGTCTTACCAGCACGAGTCCGATCAGCGCGAGCGACTCGATGAAGATCACCATGATCAGCGCGGTCTTGCCTGGTGAAAGTTCATAGAGCCAGATAGGCATAAGTCAACCTCGCGTGACCTCAGGCGATCGCGGGTATACCGGGTTCGCGATACTCGCCGCCGCCCATACCCTGCAAATCGCCTGTTTCCGCCAGTGCCTGATCGTACAGATCAACAAACATCCGCTTGGCTGACGTTTGCAGGAGACTGAGCTCGAGGCGAAGCATCGGCGCGCGTCGCTCCGGTAACGTCTGGATCAAATTCTCGAGCATCGCGCGCAGACGTCGCATGATCTGAATACTCTCGCGGCCATACTGGCGAATCTCAGTGACCGCGAGGTGGACGAAGTCCTCCCAGTCAGGTGTGCGATAAACCAGCCGTAGTTCACCTCGACCATCTGTTTCGCGACCCTGCGCCAGACTGCGTGATCCGACGTTGCGCAGCAGATGATGAATTTGATCGATGGCCAACACCGCCGTCGTCGGATCGTTGATTGCCGGCGAAAGCGCTTTCGAGGCGATATCGACAATGATGCGAAACGCGTACGTCGGATCCTGTTCCAGAGTGCGTTCCTGTCCGAAGGCGATCGATTGCCGCAACGTGTTTTCAGAAAGAGTCTCGCCGCCGTCGAAGATCCGGAACAGCGGATCACCGGCGGCGACGAAGTCACCAACCTGCGGCACCAATTCGATCAGGCAGTTTGCCTGTTCAGCCATTGCCTTGAGACCTCTGCGATCGAACGCCAGCACTACACCATCAACTTCGTTGATTATGAGACGGCTCGGATCGCGCTTCAGGATCTCTAGGGGTTTTGAGATCAAAGGCTGATCTTTTCTGAGTCTGGAGGGGTAAACACTCTGGAGCACATCGCGGCCTGCGAGTCCGACCACGTGCAGGGCCGCACCTGGTCGCAGTGTCTTGCCCATTCCATCGATGAAGTAGAGAAAGAGCGCGAGGTTGACCAGGAAACCGTACGCCGCTACATAGCTGGTTAGCAGCGGCACAGTGGCTTCAATCCGGACCAGCGCACCCACTGAGAAAGTAAAGGTAAAGCAAAATGCCGAGATACAGAATTTCCTGATGCGAGATCGGTAAACGAGGGTAATAATTCGCGGTGTCAGTTGCGCGCTGGCAAGTTGGACGGCCAACAATATCGCGGATGAACTGACAACCACGAGCGTAAACATGGACGCCGCGACCGTGCCCATCACAGTGCGCGCAGTGTCCACAGCAAGCTTGAGATCCCAACCCAGCGCACGGTCTATCCGGTTAAGCAATGCGACTGCTACCAATCCGGCAGCGATATTCAACACCGGAAACACCCAGATCGAGTTCCGCAGATACAGTTTCAAACGATGTCGATCGAGCCAACTCATCTTTCACTCTCGCCGTCATTCAGAAGCGGAACACGCCTCCGAAAAAGGGGCCATGCGCGACTATTCTTAAAAAATCCAGGTCCTTCTTCACTCGATATCGCTCAGCCTTGTAACCACCGCTGAAACCAAAGTTCCGCGTCACGTAAATCCTCGCGCCACCTTCAACATGAAAGAGCCGTTCGCCCTGGAACCGGATCGCGCCCAGGTTGTTGAATATGTTTATGTGCGGGCTCGGGTTGTAATCGAGATCGTATCCGATAGTTGCGGCAAACTTCGAGATCGAGCCACTTGCCGACCTGGTCGCACTGTTCGTAGCGCTGTCGATTTCAAGTCGCGTGTTGATAACGCCCATGTCGCCCATTGGTCCAATCCTGAATTTCTCGTTGCCCCAGCGATAGGCGTACATCGCGCGAAAGTTGCTGAGTCGCAGATGAGCGGACGTGTCCAGGTTGGCCGTAAAAGTTTCACCACGGAAAGTAAAGCTGCGGCTAAGGCTCGTGTTTCGATTCCAGGTAGTTTGCGAGTAGCTTCCCTGAAACTTGTGTTTTCCGCTCGCCGTCCGGTGTGTAAAGCGAATCTCGAAACCAAGCTCGTTACGAAAGTCGAAGTCTCGATCGAACGAAATGACCGAACCCGAAGCGCCGTTCGAAGAGAAACTCGCCTCACCGGAAGGGACTGAAAGCACACCACGTGCTTCGATCTCGTTCTGTTGTCCTTCAGGCACTTGTGAATTGGCGATTGGTGCAATTAAGAATAAAACGAACACCGTTACCGCGGAGTAGGTTAGAAGTCGCATCAGGATCAGCCCTTCGAATGAGGCGGGAATTTTTTGAACATCTTCTGCACCGCTTTGTTGATTGGTTTTTCTACCTGCTTCGCATCGTGGACGGGGTTTCCCGTTGGGCCATTCTCGAGGGTATGCGAAGCGACGCCACGCCAGACTCCGTTCTTCGTCCTCGCGTCGGACAAATCAATCAGCAGCGTGCCCTTTGTCACCGTCCACGTCTGCGAGCTTGAAGGGATTCCGGTGGCGATGGAGTTGAGTTGCGGCGCCCAGCTTGGGTTTGTCATCGTCAGGTCGCTCATGGTCGCGGTCAGAGTGGTCACAATCAGATCGGAGTTGCTATTTACCTTCTGTAGTCCCTTAGCCATCATCTCGCGGTCGACGGCCGTGACGATGAATTGCTTGATGAGCGGGTTCGCTAACGTTCCCTGGTCCCACGCGTAGGTTTTGAATTTGGTGAAATCGACGGCGGGATCAGACGAGACCTTCACCTTTTGGGCGTTCACTGTAAACGCAAGCAATGCGATAACGATCAGAACTTTCATTGTGCTGCGAATTTAGGTGAGGGCGACGGCAAGCGGTAACTGTCAGTTTTGACAGTGGTCTCGGTCCATCATCTGCGGCAGGATGTGACATGACAACGGGGTAAGGAGCGTGGAGCAAGTGCAGTCTTAACGGGGGAGTTTGGGCCGCTTGCCATGCGTTCCTGATGGGCCGAGAAACAGGAGGTCTCGGCCCATCGTTTATTTCGGGTTGGAGTTCAGAGTTCAAGCTTTAGCTTGTTCCGTTGACTTCCGAGACCGCAGGCTAAAGTCTAAACTCAAGCCGAGCTACTTCCCGGCGAAGTTTGCTTCGACAGCGCGCTTGCTGGTGCGGCTGACGCCTTTCAGGCTCAGCTTCGTAACTGACTTCCCATCGTTGCTGAGAAACACTTTACCCCGGCCGTCGAAGCCGCCGGGCGTTGCGCCTCCGGTAACCTCGAGATCGAATTCCTCCTGCGACTCGCCGTGGTTAGACCAGGTCGCGTTCAGGAAAACAGTGATATCGGAAACCAGCGTAATCTCGGCCTTGCGGTCTTCTATCAACTTCACGATGACAGAATTGATCTTGAATTTTTCCTCTCCAATGCGGAGAGTTCCCTGACCCCTGGCAACCGCTAATCGCGACTGGTTCTCCTGGGCCTCACCGGTAACCAGCGTTGCCCCCCACATCACAAGCATCGCAAACACTGCAACTGCGCCTAACTTTCCTACACGCGTCATGGGAATTCTCCTTAGGATTCGGATGGCCGAGCGTAGTCCGCCTTAAGGCGCGCGTGTAACTGTTACTTCTGACAGTATCCCCAACATAGAATTTACGCACCAGAAAATAGAACAAGTCAGGAAGAGCGGCTTGCCCTCGCTGTCGTTTTATAGTGCTCGTTTGAAATTACGCCTCAGTAGTGCATAGGTTTGAAATTACGCCTCAAGTAGTACATCGGTTTGAAATCACGCCTCAAAAAGTACATCGGTTTGAAATTACGCCTCAAGTAGTACATCGGTTTGAAATTACGCCTCAAGTAGTACATCGGTTTGAAATTACGCCTCAAGTAGTACATCGGTTTGAAATTACGCCTCAAGTAGTACATCGGTTTGAAATTACGCCTCAAGTAGTACATCGGTTTGAAATTACGCCTCAAGTAGTACATCGGTTTGAAATTACGCC